>Snoopy_p2__coassemble_1729_pt1 | contig 10933 bp, 10 predicted proteins | sample Snoopy_p2__metabat2_low_PE_005 | metagenome-assembled genome bin Snoopy_p2 | reverse complement strand
ATTGGTCTGGTAGTTCAGTTGGTTAGAATGCCGCCCTGTCACGGCGGAGGTCGCGGGTTCGAGTCCCGTCCAGACCGCCAATAGTCATTAACTAGGAGAAATCCTAGTTTTTATTTTGTAAAAATAAACTCTGCTCATCTTTTCCATTTTTAATGATTTTCTTCAAAAGATAAGCGGGGTTATAAATTATTTCATTTAAATGAAAAAGTCCAAATCTTATAAATAAGATAAGGACTTTGTTTTTATTTGGTCTCCCCTCACGGGCTCGAACCGTGGACCCTCTGATTAAGAGTCAGATGCTCTGCCAACTGAGCTAAGGAGAGATAACGTGTATATAATACACCATTTCGTGATGAAAATCAAGAGATTTTAGATGGAATAATCGTTTATATTTTGATATAATGGTATGAGGTGATAGATGATGTATAGACAATCAATTCAAAATATAAAATTAGTGATTATACCTCTTGATGGTGTTATATTAGACTTAAATCATTTGAGATACAATTATTATAAATATACTGCAAGTCAAAAAAATATAACAGTAAGTCGTGAAGCTTTTTCACGTGCATTATCAAATATGTATGATATGTATAATGAGTTACCACTTCATTCGTTAGTTGATAGTGGACCTTTGAATGCTAAAATTGAAAGAGAACTTTTTCAATATGCCCAGTTAAAAAAAATTCAAGTAAAAGATGGTGTTTATGAATTTATTGAATATTTAAAACAAAAGAATATTCCTGTTGCGATTTTATCAACACATCGTACAAAAGATGCGGTTGAATATTTAAAAATGATTAATCTCTATCAAAATGTTCAGTTTATTATTGGAAGTGATACATCAAGTTTACCATTACCATCATCATCTATCTTAGAAACAATTAACAAACATTTTCATGTGCCTTATGAAGAAACGCTGGTGATTTCTTCATTTGAATCTTTAAATAGAGTTGCTTCGTCTTTGCATATGAATATTGTTTATTTAGAAGATTTAGTAAAAGCTGATGATTTTATTAATGAAACATCTTATCGTGTTGTTTCATCAATGTTTGAAATATTGAATGCTATGTTATTTGATAAATATGAGAATACAGGGATGTATTCAACAATTTTAGGTATGGATGATCATATGAATGAAGTCCAATTAAGTGAAGCTTATAATCATGCTAAATCTGCTTATAATGATGATGAACAAATTATGGAATTAGTTGATAAAACATATCAATATCGCTTGTCACAACTTCAGCCTGAGATAATAAAAGAAAAAAAAGAACTTGTTAAACATTTTGTGTTTGATGATGAGGAAGTGAATAATGAAGTTATTTTTGAAGAGAATTGTGAAGAAGAATTACAAGTTGAACAAGAAACAATTTCTAAAGAAATTCCATTAGAAAAACCACAACACATGGCTCATGTTCAACCTATGACTTCCTCGGAAGAAGATGAACTTCATATTTTGTTAAATAAAATTAATAAGAAAAAAGAAGTGACTTTTCCTCTTTTAGAAGAATCGTTTGAGCAAGTTGAAGAAGATGGTTTTATAGAGGAAGAAAAAGAACATCATTTATTTCTTGATTTTTTTACAACATTGATTTATATACTTGCGACATCATTTTTAATCTTGATTGTGGGAATAGTTTTTACTGTGGCTTTTATCCATCCTTTACGATTGGGAGAGGGTATCTTTGGAATTGTTGCATCTTTGTTTACTCATTATAATGATTTTGTGACAATGATTTTTGAAACCTTTTTTAATGGAGTTCATAGTGTATTAGAGTTTATTCCAGATTATGAAGGATATAATCAAGCATTGGCTATTTTTTCAAAAGATGGTATTCAATTATTGAATCTTTATATTTTCCATTGTCTTGTACTAGGTGTATTGAATTTAATCAAAGTATCTTTAAAAAGGAATGATAATGAAGATGATTAAAAAAATTTTATTGTTTGATGAAAAAATATCGTTTCAAATGTTAAAGTTTTATAAACATCATATTTTTAATGAAATAATGAAGTTTATTAGTTCTTGTGGTGATTTTGGTATGAGTTGGTTGGTTATAATATTACTCACAAATATTTATACACCAACACGTATCATGTCTATACATATGCTTATAGCTTTGATTGCTTCTACATTACTTGGGCAAATTACAATTAAAACAATTGTGAAAAGAAAACGTCCTTGTCAAAAATACCCTAGGAATGATTTGCTTGTACCTATTCCTAGTGATGCCTCTTTTCCATCAGGACATACGATGTCATCATTTGCGTGTAGTACTGTTATGATGTTCTATTATCCAGAGTTTGGAATAATTGGTATTGTTTATGCGATTTTAACAGCATTTTCACGTTTGTATCTTTTTATGCATTATGTGAGTGATGTTGTGGTTGGAACAGTTTTGGGAATACTTGTTGGTATTTTTTGTGTAATGTGTATTTAAAAAGGCTTTACTTGTTTTGTAAAACCTTTTTTTGATATGCATACATAATCGCAATGACTGTTTTTGCATCAAAGATTGTTCCATCTAAAACATGTTGATAGGCTTCTTCAAGATCCATTTTGATGACATCAATAAATTCATCTTCATCACATGATAATGCATCTTCAACTTCTTTAAAATCAATTGCTTCATATAAATAAAGCCATTCACTCGTATAACCAGGAGAAGGTAGGATTTTTGTAATAAAGTGCATATCTTTTGCACGGTAGTTTGTTTCTTCTTTTAATTCACGAAATGCACAAGTTTGAGGGTCTTCATCTTTTTCTAATTTTCCAGCTGGTATTTCTAATGTGTTGATACGATTGGGATAACGAAATTGTTTCACTAAAAGGATTTGATTATCTACAATCGCAAGAACACAAACCCCACCATGGTGATAAAGGACTTCACGAAAAGCATGGTTACCATCTTCAAGTTCCACTTCTTCTTTTGTAATTGTCATGATTTTTCCTTCAAAAATAATTTCTTTGCTTAATTCTTTTTCCATTGTCTGTACCTCCATATTCATTATAACATAAAAAAGACAAGGAACACGCGGGGGAGCATGTTTTCTTGTCTTCCTATTACACATGAGAGTGATAATAGGGGGATATGTTTAAGTGAATCACACTTAACAATATTATTATATCAAATGGCGCATAAATGTAAAGGCTTTCATAAATATTTCTGTATTTTTTTTGAGAGTTATGTATAATAGAGAATGGTGAGATATATGAAAACATTAATTATTGATAAAAATCATGCTAATCAGAGAATAGATAAATATTTAAAAAAGTTACTTTGTCAAGCACCAAGTCAATTGATTTATAAAATGTTACGAACAAAAGATGTGAAAGTCAATGGTGTCAAAGTGAAAGAAAATTATATTTTAAAAGAAAATGATGAAGTTTCTTTATTTTTGTATGAAGATAGATTTCAGGAATATACACGTCCTCAAACGATTTTTGATTTAAAGATTGAATTTGATGTTTTATATGAAGATGAACAAATTCTTGTGGTCTATAAACCAGCGGGATTACTTGTTCATGAGGATATTAACGAAGATATGAATACACTTGATCATCAAGTTTTAACATATCTTTATCAAAAAGGAGAATATGATCCAAAAGATTCTTTAGGATTTACACCTGGACCTGTTCATCGTTTGGACCGCAATACAAGTGGGATTGTGATTTTTGGAAAAACTATGCAAGCGTTACAAGCTTTAAATGAAATGATGAAAAAACGTCATTGTATTGAAAAGACTTATTTAACGATTTGTAAAGGTTATATAACTTCACAAGAACTTATTGGTTATGTGAAAAAAGATAGCAATCAATCACTGATGAAGATAGTGTCTCAAGATACTCAAGGTGCTTTAAAAATGCATACGATTATAGAAAGTGTGATTTCTTCAAAAGATTATTCTTTATTAAAAGTGAAGTTAGTGACTGGAAGAACGCATCAAATTCGCATTCATTTAGCAAGTGTTCATCATCCAGTGATAGGTGATCGTAAATATGGTGATTTTGAATGTAATCGTATCATGAAAAAGAAGTATCGTTTAGATCATCAGTTTTTACATGCTTATCAAATTTGTTTTGTGAAACCTATCGGATGTTTAAAATATTTACAAAATAAAGTGATTACTTGTCCATTACCAAAAGAATTATTAAAGATAAAACAGGATATTTTTTCGAATGAACTTTGAAACTCAAGATATTTATTGTATAATAAATATAAATGATGAAAGGAGAACATACAATCATGAAATATTATATTGGAATTGATTTGGGAGGAACAAATGTCAGAACACTTTTAGTTGATGAAAATGGTACATCTTATAGTGAAGTGAAAGATATAACTGAAAGAGATAATGGACCTGACTATGTATGCTCAAAAATTATAAGACAAATCGAAAGTATTGATTATACAGTTTGTGGGGGAATTGAAAATGTAGAAGGAATTGGAATCGGTGTTCCAGGTCCGGTAGATACAGCAAATGGTGTCATGATCATGGCAACAAACTTACCTGGTTTTGAAAATTATCCAATTTGTGAAAAATTATCTACTCGTTTTAATTTGCCTACATTTATTGATAATGATGCTAATGTTGCTGGACTTGCAGAAGCATTATTAGGTGCTGGAAAAGGAAAACCAACTTGTTATTATGTTACAATTTCTACAGGAATTGGTGGAGCATTTATCGTTGATGGTAAACTTGTATCTGGTGGTCGTGGCCATGCTGGTGAAGTTGGAAATATCATCGTGAAAAACAATGGTTATAAATTTGGTGCTTTAAACCCTGGGGCTGCTGAAGGGGAAACAAGTGGAACTGCGATTACACGTAAAGGTAAAGAATTGCTTGGTGAAGATCAAGTGAAACATGCTGGTGATGTGTTTAGATTAGCCGATGAGGGAAATATTCAAGCACAAGGTATTGTTGATGAATGCATTAGTGAACTTGCAACTATGTTTGCTAATATTGCACATACTGTTGACCCACATTGTTTTATCTTAGGTGGTGGTGTCATGAAATCAAAAAAATATTTCTTGAAGAAGTTAGAAGAACAATTCAATGCGAAGATTCATGTGGGAATGAGAGGTCATATTCCTTTACTTGAAACTGAATTAGAAGATTGTGGAGCTATTGGAGCAGCGATGTTGCCAATGTCACGTTTAAAATAATAAGATATGAGAATTCACTTTGGTGAGTTCTTTTTCTTTTTGGTATAGTTTTTTTTGGCATTTAGTGTTAAAATAAGAAAACGAAGAAAGGGGAAATGAAGATGAGCCAAAGAGTTGTATTGGGATTAAGTGGAGGTGTAGATAGTGCAGTTGCAGCCTATGTCTTAAAAAAACAAGGTTATGAAGTGATTGGGGTATTTATGCGAAATTGGGACTCTTCACTAAATAATGATATATTAGGTAATCCGACAAATAATGATGATATATGTCCCCAAGAAAAAGATTATAATGATGCGAAGAAAGTGGCAGAACATTTAGGTATTGAACTTCGCCGTGTTGATTTTATCAAAGAATATTGGGATCATGTTTTTACATATTTTTTAGAAGAATATGCCAAAGGAAGAACACCAAATCCAGATATTTTATGTAATAAACATATTAAGTTTAAGGCCTTTTTAGATTATGCAAAATCAATTGATGCAGATTATATTGCGACAGGACATTATGCAAGAGTGGAACATCATGATGGAGGGGATTCTATCATGTTAAGAGGTGTCGATAATAATAAAGATCAAACTTATTTCTTATGTCAATTAAATCAAAAGCAACTTCAATCTTCTTTATTTCCTATTGGGCATCTTACAAAACCTGAGGTGAGAAAGTTTGCGGAAGAATTAGAATTACCAGTTGCTCATAAAAAAGATAGTACAGGAATTTGTTTTATTGGTGAAAGAGATTTTAGAGAGTTCTTGAAGAATTATATTCCTGCTCAAGAGGGAAAGATGGTTGATATTGAAACAAAGAAAGTTGTTGGCATGCATCAAGGAATTATGTATTATACAATTGGACAAAGAAAAGGTTTGAATATTGGTGGTCCTGGTGATGCATGGTTTGTGGTTGGAAAAGATTATGATGATAATGTTTTATATGTTTGTCAAGGGGATCAAAATGAATGGTTAATGAGTGAAGGAGCTCTCATTAGTGATGTTAATTGGAATTTAAGTAAAAAACCTGAGGGTGAATATGAATGTACTGCTAAGTTTAGATATCGTCAAAAAGATAATGATGTGACTATTCATTTTATTGATGAAACAACACTTTATGTATCGTTTAAACAACCTGTTAAAGCTGTAACTCCTGGACAAGCAGCAGTCTTTTATAATGGCGATATTTGCCTTGGCGGAGGAACGATTGAAAAGGTTTATAAAGATGATAAGGAGATTACATATTTATAATGTTAGAATATACTGGAATTATTAAACATGTGCGTTTTTATAGTGAGGAAACAAAATTTATTGTTTGTTTGATTGATGTTGAGGAAGAAAGTAAACCTGTTTTAGCAACGGGATATATGAGTTATGTCAATCCTCAAGATAAATATCATTTTACTGGTGATTTTATAATGCATCATAAATATGGAAAACAATTCCAGATTCAATCTTATGAAATTATATTAGCGGATGATAAAAGCGAAATCATTCGCTATTTATCTAGTGCATTGTTTAAAGGAATTGGAGAAAAACAAGCAACGGCTATTGTGGAAATTTTGGGAGAAGATGCATTAAGTCGAATCAAAGAAGATCCAAATGTTTTAAATCAAGTCAGAGGGATGAATGAAAAGAAAAAAGCGACAATCATTGAAGTGTTAAAATCACAAGATTTTGATCAAGAGGTTTTATCGTTCTTTATGGGACATGGGATTAGTACAAAACATTTAGCTTTAATTCAAGCTGTTTATCAAGAAAAAACACTTGAAATTTTACAAAATAATCCTTATCAATTAATTGACGATATTGATGGTATTGGTTTTAAAATAGCCGATGATCTTGCTTTAAAAATAGGTATTGACCCAATGGACGATAATCGTATACGTGCAGCCATCTTATATGCATTAAAAGAAGCTTGTTTTCAAGATGGGAGTACATTTCATTGTCAAGAAATGATGTATAAGAGATTTCGTCGTTATATTCCAAGTGTCTCTTATGAACAATTTGAAGAGGAGTTATTGTATTTAATAGATGCGAAAAAGATAGTTTTAGAAGAAGAACGTTATTACCCTTTTGATTTATATCAAAGTGAAATAGAAATTGTTCATTCTTTTCAAAGATGGTTAAGTGCAGAGGATTATGTCTATGATGATGAAGAAGTATCTTTGTTGTTAAAGCAATTAGAAGATCGATTATCTATTACATATGATGATTTACAAAAAGAAGCGATTTCTGTTTTTCTAAAACATTCTGCTATGATTTTAACAGGTGGACCTGGAACAGGGAAAACAACGATTGTAGAAGCGATTATCAAACTTTATCGTATGCTTGATCCTGATCAAAAGATTGCTTTGGTTGCACCGACTGGACGTGCTTCGAAACGTTTAAGTGAAGTCACTGGTCTAGAAGCTTGTACAATTCATCGTTTGTTAAAATGGGATTTGCATACAAATACATTTGCAGTGAATGCACAAAACCCATTGGATATTGATTTATTAGTTATTGATGAGTTTTCAATGGTTGATAGTTTATTGTTTTCCAAATTGTTAGATGCTTCTTATAAAGTTTCGCGAATTTTATTGATTGGTGATGATGAACAGTTACCATCAGTTGCACCTGGTCATGTTTTAAAAGATTTAATAGAAAGTAAAAAAATACCAACAATTCGTTTGAATCATATTTATCGACAATCTCAAGAAAGTGGTATTGTGGAATTAGCGCATAGTATACGAAATAATAGTTATGAAACATCTTTATTTAAAGATTATCATGATATTCATTTTCAATCATGTGCACCTTATGAAGTTGTCGGATATGTGAGAACATTGGTAGAAAAAGCTATGCAAGATGGTTATGATGCAAATGATATTCAAGTCTTAGCTCCGATGTATAATGGTGTAGCTGGTATTGATGCTTTAAATGATTGTCTTCAAGAACTTTTAAATCCAAAAGAGGAATGGAAAAATGAATTACGTGTAGGAAAACGTATTTTTAGAGAAGGTGATAAGGTTCTACAATTAAAAAATAGAGTTGATGATAATGTGTTTAACGGTGATATTGGTGTTTTAGAGGAGATATGTTATAAAGATAACTTTGAATATTTAAGTGATACATTGATTGTTAATTTCGATGGGACAATTGTGGAATATACACATGATCAATTTTATACACTCACTCATGCTTATTGTATGAGTATCCATAAATCACAAGGGAATGAATTTAAAATTGTCATCATGCCACTTATTAAAGATTATTATATGATGTTAAAAAAGAATTTGATTTATACAGGTTTAACTAGAGCTAAGCAATCTCTATTTATATTAGGTGATCATGGAGCATTTTGTTATGGTATTGAAAATCAACATGATGAAAGAAGAAAGACAACACTCAAAGAAAGATTGTTAACTTATAAGGAAATTTCTTTGTATGATTTCATATAAGATGAACATACTAAGAATGTACTTTTAAAGGAGTGACACATTATGTCTAAATTAACAGTTGCTTTCTTTTCGGCAGGGATTGTTGCTGCTGCAATGATCTTTATGAGCGACATGCCTTGTGCAAATGATATTGAACATTCAGTTCATAAGGCTAAAAAAGCAATTAAAGAACAACTTTAAGTACAAAGGACTAAAAATTAGTCCTTTTCTTTTATAAGCGGGGTGAACATAATGCGAGAATATCAATTAAAGAATATTATTTTATATACAATTTGTTTGATTTTACTGTATTACGTTTGGACTTTGTTTCAAGTTTGGTCTTTTTTATGTTATGTTTTTCAATTGTTCTTTCCTTTGATTATAGCTATCTTTTTTCATTTTTTATTAGATCCTGTGATTGATTATTTTGTGAATGATAGATTGGATAGAAAGGTTGTAGTGATTCATATATATGTAACTTTATCTTTGTTATTTATTATAGGGTGTTATTTTGTGGCTCCTTATATTTTGGATAAATGTGTGTATTTTTATAAGCAGATTTGTAATGATGGGTTAAAAATCAATCCTATTTTTTCTACGATTATTGATTTTTTAGAACAGTATCAAGTCTTAGATTATTTGATGGATTTGTTAAATGGGTGGACACAATCTTTGATTTATTGGGTTACAAATATTTTACTTGCAATGGGAATTTCTTTTTATCTTTCTTATGATAATTTGCACCTTGTTGAAAGAATGATTGTTTATTTACCGTTTTCTAAACAAGGATTATGTATGCAATCATTAAAGAAATTAAAATTATTGACTTATCAATTTATGAAATCTCTGGCATTGGATTTTTTATTTTTCTTGATTTTATGTTTTATTCCTTTTTATTTTATAGATAGAGAATTAGTTTTATGGATAGCGTTGTTTTTAGCTATTACGAATCTTATTCCTTATATTGGACCTTATATTGGAGGAATACCTTTAGTAATCTATGAGTATTTTATTCAACCAGAACTAGGATATGCTACGTTTATTACGATTGTCGTTTTACAATATTTAGAATCTTCTTACTTACAACCCTATTTATTTTCTAAATCTATTCGAATACATCCCATTGCATTATTTATTGCATTGTCATTGTTTGGTGATGTGTTTGGTATTATTGGTATGATCTTTTCTCCAATTTTGTTATCTTATGTATGTGTTATATTAGAATTATTGAAGAATTTAGGTGTTTTTTATAAGGCAAAACAAGTCATCATGCAAGAATAAAGAATATTCTCATATATATAGATTGGGAGGTCTATATGCAAATACATCATTTTTTAGGTACAATAGGGGGATTATCGCTCTTTCTTTTTGGGATGAAAGTGATGTCAGAGGGATTAGAGGAGTTAGCGGGGAAACGATTAGAAATCATTTTAGGGAAGATGACAGATACTAAGATTAAAGCTATATTGGCAGGTACACTTATCACTTGTTTAATTCAAAGTTCTTCTGCGATGACTATTCTTTTGATTGGTTTTGTGAATGCAAAAGTTATGAAATTAAAAAATGCAATATGGGTAGTTATGGGTGCAAATATTGGAACAACAATTACCGGAGTTATGATTGCCTTGAATATTGGTATGATTGCACCATTATTATCTTTAATTGGCGTATGTTTACTTCTTTTTATTCAAAAAGAAAAATGTCAAAACATTGGTTATATGATGATTGGATTAGGTGTTTTGTTTATGGGATTAGATATGATGTCAATTTCTTTAAAGCCTTTACAATATAATACGTATTTTATGAACTTGATGAAAACTTTATCTCATCCAGTATTGGCAATTTTATTTGGTGTTATGTTTACATGTATTATTCAAAGCTCATCCGCGTCATTAGGTATTTTACAAGTTTTATCACATCAAGGTTTTATTCCATTATCTATAGGGTTATCTATGATTTATGGATTTAATATTGGGACGTGTATAACTGCTTTTTTAGCATCTCTTACAAGTTGTGACAATGCAAAACGTTTAACTTGTTTCCATATTTTATTGAATATTTATGGAACTGTTGTGTTCTTTGTTTGTGATATGTTTCTTCCCTTTGATTCAATCATGCGTATATTAGCTCCGGATTCTATCATGATGCAGTTAGCTTGCTTCCATACATTGTTTAATATGATATCGACTATTATTGTTTTACCAATTGATTGTTATTTAATTCGGTTGGTGTATAAGATGATTCCTGAAAAAAAGGATGTTTTAAGAAAAATGGATATAGAAAAAGGTGTGGCTTCGCACTAGTCTACAAATCCTATCTGAAACTAGTAAGAAATCCAAACTATAAAGAATATATT
>Snoopy_p2__coassemble_1707_pt1 | contig 11028 bp, 12 predicted proteins | sample Snoopy_p2__metabat2_low_PE_005 | metagenome-assembled genome bin Snoopy_p2 | reverse complement strand
CATAAAAATAATGTCCATCATAACTATAATATTCTTCTCCTTCTTTTAAATAAGAAGGGGCTGGTCCGCAATCGAGTGTGCTAGAATAGCCACTTTTCTTCATATTTGTAACAATTCCATGGTATAATCTTCCATCTTTAACAAAATATTTACTTAGTGTTTGAACTGAACTGCTACTAAAATCTAATACTTGAACTTCATCAGCATTTACCCAACCAATAACACCTGCTTGCATAAATTTAACTTTTGTTCTATTTGCATTATGTCCTAAATAAGCAGCATCAGCAGCATAATATCCATTTATATATCCTGATCTTCCTGTATCAGCCTCTGTAAAGTTTGTATTTATACCGCTACTACTTTTTGTTCTAAAGTTAACAACACCTTTTTGAGCTAACACATCCTTACTTGGAACTGCGGATTTAAAACCATTTTTAAATTCAGATACAATACCAGATTCATTAAGTTCATCTTCTTCAACTTCAACTATATTTCCATTTTCATCAATTTTTGTGAAAATCGCAGTATCAGGTAAAGTTTCAGTAGCATATGTATTTTCTTCTTTCCCACTCTCTGCATGAATTTTATTTATATCAACTATCGTTAATAACGATAATATAATTCCAAACGAGATAATAAGAGTTGTTAATCTTTTTAAATAAGTCTTTCCCATTATTTTACCTCCCCATATTTTACATACACAATTAATTATACAATATTTTTTATGATTTCTCAATGTAATAGTATGGAAAATCGCAAGAGCTAACATAAAAAAGTAAAGGATTCTATCCTTTACTTAATAAAGTGAGGATTGATTTGAATATCATCTAAATCATCCCATATTTCTTCTTCGTTCTTCACTTCTACTTTAATACAAGTTTCACCACTAATTTCAATTTGCATTTCTTTTTCAATCTCAACATTTATCTTTTCATCAAAGGAAGCTGATAAACATTTTGGTTTTTCTAAACATCTTGCTTTCACTTGATCTGTCACTTCAAATTCTCTATCTTCTTTTTTTGTCACTTGCATATCTTCAGTATAATTGATTTGAAACTTTTGAACACAAGATTGTTTTTCATCATCATAACTATACCAAATATGCACATCATATGTTCCCATGACTTTAGGAACTTTATTTTTGATTGTTGCATCAAAATGATGATTTGTAATCCAACATCCTAAAATCTCATCAGGAATATTCTCATACTCTAAAGAATACGTATTTCTTGAAAGCTTTTTTCCTTTAGCAACAATTGCCTTTGTATAAATCTCTCTAATATTATTACTCATAACTCCACCTCTTTATACTATATGACATAAGCACAAAAAAATTCACATCTTTCGATGTGAACTTTCTTACTTATTATGAGAATTTGAAGATTCTTTTAATACAACGTCATGTGCCCCACCTTCAACAATACTTGTTGCTGAAACAAGAGTGATTTTTGCTTTTTGTTGAAGTTCTGGAATTGTTAAAGCACCACAGTTACACATAGTTGATTTAATCTTACTCAAACTTAATCCAACGTTATCTTTTAAAGAACCAGCATATGGTACATATGAGTCAACACCTTCTTCAAATGAAAGTTTTGCATCTCCTCCCATATCATAACGTTGCCAGTTTCTTGCACGAGCACTACCTTCTCCCCAATATTCTTTCATATATTGACCATTGATGCTCACCTTGTTTGTTGGTGATTCATCAAAACGAGAGAAATATCTTCCTAACATGATAAAGTCACTTCCCATAGCTAAAGCTAAAGTCATGTGATAATCATGCACAATACCACCATCACTACAGATAGGGACATAAATACCTGTTTCCTTAAAATATTCATCACGAGCTTTTGCCACTTCAATAGTTGCAGTTGCTTGTCCTCTACCAATACCTTTTTGTTCACGAGTGATACAGATTGATCCTCCACCAATACCAATCTTAATAAAATCAGCACCAGCTTCTGCTAAGAATCTAAATCCATCTGCATCAACAACATTACCAGCTCCAACTTTAACACTGTCACCATAATGTTCTCTAATCCAATCAATTGTTAATTTTTGCCATTCAGAGAATCCTTCACTAGAGTCGATACATAAAACGTCAGCTCCAGCTTCAACTAATGCAGGAACACGTTCAGCATAATCTCTTGTATTGATACCTGCTCCTACAATATATCTTTTCTTTTCATCTAATAATTCATTTGGATTTGATTTTTTAGATTCATAATCTTTTCTGAAAACAAAATATTGTAAATTTTGATCTTCATCAATAATTGGTAATGAATTTAATTTATGATCCCAAATAAGATTATTTGCTTCTTTTAAAGATACTCCTTCTTTAGCAATAACTAATTTATCAAATGGAGTCATAAATTCTTCTACCTTTGTGTCTAAACTCATACGAGAGACACGATAATCTCTACCAGTTACAATCCCTACTAATTTCCCATGTGCTGTTCCATCTTCTGTTACAGCCATTGTAGAGTGTCCTGTTTTTTCTTTTAACGCTAAAACATCTTTTAAAGTTTGTGTTGGTGTGATATTTGAATCGCTAGTCACAAAACCTGCTTTATAATCTTTAACGCGTCTTACCATTGCAGCTTGTTCTTCAACAGTTTGAGATCCATAAATAAATGAGACCCCACCTTCTCTTGCTAAAGCAACTGCCATTGTATCATTAGATACAGATTGCATAATTGCTGAAACTAATGGAATATTCAATGATAATGCAGGTTCTTCTCCTTTTTTAAATTTGACTAAAGGTGTTTTTAAACTTACATTTTTTGGTTGACATTCAGCACTTGAATATCCCGGTACTAATAAGTATTCATTAAATGTGTGTGATGGTTCTTCGAAAATATATGCCATGCTTTTCTCTCCTTTTTATGTATGTTATTGAAAAAATTATATAGATTTTTATTATCTTCGTCAACCTTTTTTCGACAACTTCGTGTTTATCTCAGAGGTTATTTCTTGAAATAAAATATTAACTTCTTGTTTTAAAAGAAAATAGTTATAAACCAAAGGATTTTCATCATATAATTGTTTCTTTTTTTGATAATTTTGTACAAGTTCACTTGCATCCATATCCTCATGTTTCACTTTCACAATTTGCTTTTGCAAATCCTTTAATTCTTGTTCCAATTCCTTTAACTCTTGATGATTTTCAATCAATGTTTCATATCTTTGAAATTCCTTAACAACTTCTTGATCTAAAATCCAATCATGTAATGCTTTTGCTTTTTCTTGAATTTCTTTATTCAATTTCTTCTCCTTTTAATGCCCATGTTTTCACTTCAATCACTTTAACCGGAACAATCTTTCCAATATGATCTTTATTCCCTTTAAAGTTAATTAATTTTTGATGAGCAGTATAACCACTTAACATTGAATCATCTTTTTTAGATATTCCTTCAACTAAAACATTAACAACTTGTCCTAGATATTTTTGATTTTGTTTTAATGCTTTTTCATTCACAATATCATTTAAACGTTATAATCTTTGTTCCTTTGTATGAATATCAATATCATCTTCCATCTTCGCTGCAGGTGTTCCTTCACGAGGTGAATAAATAAACGTATAAGCCAAATCATATTCACAGTGTTCATATAATGATAAAGTATCTTCAAATTGCTCATCTGTTTCACCAGGGAATCCAACAATAATATCTGTTGTCACTGTACAATCAGGAATTTTTTCTTTAATCTTATCAAATAATGTTAAATATTGTTCTCTTGTATAACGTCTTCCCATTTTCTTTAAGATTTCACTATTTCCAGATTGAACTGGTAAATGAATTGCAGGCATGATGTTATCGTATTTAGCTATCACATCAATCATTTCATCGCTAAAATCCCATGGATGACTTGTTGTAAAACGAATACGTGGGATACCAACTTTTGCAACATCTTCTAATAAAGAAGCAAAGTTATAATCATGACCAAAATCTTTTCCATAAGAATTAACATTTTGCCCAAGTAAAGTAATTTCTTGATATCCTTGATTTTTAAGTTCAATGATTTCTTCTAAAATATCCTCTTTTAAACGAGATCTCTCTTTTCCTCTTGTATATGGCACAATGCAGTATGTACAAAACTTATTACATCCATACATAATATTAACCCAAGCTTTATAAGGATGCGCTCTATGACTAGGAAGGTTTTCAATAACATCTCCTTCTTTAGACCATACTTCTAATACCATTTCTTTTTCTAACATTGCTTGTTTTAATAAAACAGGTAAACGATGAATGTTATGTGTACCAAAAATCAAATCAACTTGTGAATGTTTTTCTAAGATTTTATTCACAACCACTTCTTCTTGAGCCATACAACCACAAATACCAAAAATAATATTTGGATTCGTACGTTTCACTTTTTTTAAATAACCAATTTTACCAAAAACTTTTTCTTCCGCATTTTCACGAATTGCACATGTGTTTAATAAAACAACTTGTGCATCTTTGATTTCATCAGTTGCCTCATACCCTAAACTTTCTAAAATTCCAGATAAAGTTTCACTATCACGTTCATTGGCTTGACAACCATATGTTTGGATAAAATACTTTTGACCTTTCCCAATTCCAACCATATCTGCTGGGACTTCATAAGCATCTTTGATATGATGGATTTCATCTTTTCCTCTATGTTTGGCGTCTTTTAAAGACGGTCCTTTAAAATATTCACTATAATCTTTCATTTAATCACCACTTTCTGCCTTATTATAACAAATTTAAAAAAATAGAAAAGAAAAAAATAAGGGTATTCACCCTTATCCAAAGAAACCATCTGGTTGAATTGAAAAATACAATACTGCACCTTCTGGTGTTTTCTTAAATAAACCTTTGCAATAGCTTGCAGCTTCATCAGGAGTTAATTCAGTTTCAACTTCGAATTCAGCTTTAATTCCTGTTTTCTTAATGAAAGTACATTTTACTTTTTCATCAGCATATCCATCGAAAAAGTCGATTAATTTTTGAACTTGTGCAGTTTGCATTAAAATTTTACATTTTGCCATAATTATATCCTCCTATTATGATATAACTATTATACTCATTATTTATTAAAAAGAAAAGTCTTTTTCACGCATTTCTATATTTAATCTTAAAGACGTGACTGTTTCATCTTGGATTGTCAAATCATAAAAACAAGGCACACAATAAATCTCCTTTCCACTTGCTGCAACATAACCTCTTGAAATTGCGATAGCTTTCATTGCTTGATTCAATGCGCCAGCACCAATAACTTGAATTTGAACACAACCACACTCTCTTAATAAACATGTAAGTGCTCCAGCAACTTTACTTGGATGTGATTTTGAAGATACTTTCATCATTTCCATATAAAAAACCTCCCTATTCTTTTATATGAATAGAGAGAGTTCTTTAGAACTGATATGGATGATCTTGATCAATGCGAATTCGCTCAATATCAATACATTGATTATTATCATTAAAAGTTAAAAGTGTTGCTAAAAATTGACCTTGACTTTCAGCAATTTGAAAAGGCGTCATTAAACCAGACTTCATACGTTTAATAATAGCGTCTTTATCACAGCCAATAACACTTTCATAAGGCCCAGTCATACCCACATCACATTGAAATGCTGTACCTTGTGGTAAAATCTTTTCATCAGCTGTTGCAACATGTGTATGTGTTCCTAAAACCGCAGATACTTTTCCATCAAGATAATAACCTAATGCAATTTTCTCACTCGTTGCTTCTGCATGAAAATCAACAATATGAATATCACTTGTATCATTTTTTAAAACTTCATCAATCGCTTCAAATGGATTTTGTGATTTACCATCCATAAACGTGATCCCTAACAAATTCGTCACACGAACCTTTTTTCCTTGAATGACAATTTCACGACTTCCTACTCCCGGCAAAGCTTTGGGTTGATTATAAGGAACAATTAAACGATCAGCTTCATCAATATAATCAAACAATTCTTTCTTTGCAAAAGTATGATTTCCCATTGTCATTAATGAAATTCCTTGAAATAAAAACTCTTGATAATGTTTTTTTAACAATCCTTTTCCATGTGTCGCATTTTCAACATTTGCAATTATAACATCTATATGATAATGTTCTTTAAGTTTGGGTAAATATGTTTCAATCATCTCTCTACCTATTGAAGAAAAGACATCACCTATAAATAATATTTTCATTTCACCATCTCCTTTAAAAAAAGATAGGTTCCCCTATCTTTATTTGGCAATCTCATTCGCACGTACTTCACGAATAACAGTCACTTTAATATGACCAGGATATGTTAATTCATTTTCAATCTTATCCTTAATATCACGTGCTAATTTGTGACTTGCTAAATCATCAACCTTATCTGGTTTAACAATAACACGAATTTCACGTCCGGCTTGAATAGCGAATACTTTTTCAACTCCATCAAAGCTTTTTGAAATTTCTTCTAATTTTTCAAGTCTTTGGATATAGTTTTCAATTGTTTCACTACGACTTCCTGGACGAGCAGCAGATAATGTATCAGCCGCCGCAACAATAATTGAAATTACACTTGTTGGTTCAACATCACCATGATGTGATTCAATAGCATTAATAACAGTTGCATTTTCACCATATTTCTTAGCAAATTTTGCTCCTAATTCTACATGGCTACCTTCCATCTCATGATCAATAGCTTTCCCTAAGTCATGCAATAACCCAGCACGACGAGCTAATTGTTGATTTAATCCAAGTTCAGCAGCCATCATACCAGCAAAGTGTGCAACTTCTAATGAATGTTGTAAAGCATTTTGTCCATAACTTGTACGATATTTTAACTTACCAATCATCATGATAATTTCTTTATTAACTTTTGATAATCCAAGTTCAAAGATTGCATCTTCACCTGTTTTAAAAATCACTTCGTCTAATTCATTTTTGGTTTTTTGTACAACTTCTTCAATACGTCCTGGTTGAATACGACCATCACGAATTAAAGTTTCAAGTGATAAACGAGCGACTTCTCTTCTTACTGGATCAAAGCAAGAAATTGTAATAGCCTCAGGGGTATCATCAATGATCAATTCAACACCAGTTGCATTTTCAATAGCTTTAATATTACGACCTTCACGACCGATAATACGTCCCTTCATTTCTTCACTTGGTAAAGCAACAACATTCACAGTTCTTTCAATTGTTTCTTCTTGTGAATAACGATTGATTGCAGAAGCAATAATATCTTTTGCATATAAAGAAGCTTTTGATTTTGCTTCATCCTCTTGTTCTTTAATATACGCTGTCACTTCTTTTGCCATTTTTTGTTCTACTAATTTAAACAATTCCTGTTTTGCTTCATTAGCACTCATCATAGCAATTTTTTCTAACTCATTAATCTTTTCATCAATTTGTTCTTTTAATTGAACTTCTAATTTGCCTAGTTCTTCACTTTTCTTTTCTAATTGCTTTGCTTTATCTTCCAAAACATCTTCTCTACCTTGTAAAGCAATATCTCTACGATCAATGTTTTGTTCTCTTTGCAACAGTTTATTTTCAAATTTAGTAACTTCTAAGCGTTGTTCTTTAATTTCTTTTTCAGCCTCAAGCTTATATTCATAAGCTTGTGTTTTTGCATCAAGAATCGCTTCTTTTACTATATTATCAGCTTTAGCAGTTGCTTCACTTACAATCTTTGAAGCGTCAACATTGGCTTTAGAAACTTTTAATTTTGTAAAAATAAAATAACCAATAAAACCAACAACCACTGCAAGAACATAGGTCAAAATAGTAAGGGGTGTATTCATAATTGTCCTCCTATTCCCTATGATAAATTTCATCAAGTGCGTTTGCACATTTTTTATTATAGCTTATTTTCCACAAGTTGACAATAAAATATAGAACTCACAACTAAAAATCTCTAAAGTCTATTTTATTTAGTAAAAAAGAACCTACAAATGTAGATTCCTATTCTTCATCTTGTTCACGCTTAAACAAGAACTCTTTTACTTTATTTTCAACTTCTTCCATGACTTCAGGATGATTAGCTAAAAAAATCTTTACATTTTCACGCCCTTGACCAATCTTTTCACCTTGATATGCATACCAAGCTCCTGATTTATCAATAATATTATGTTCAACAGCTAAATCAATGATTTCTCCATCCCTAGCAATACCTTTACCATAAACAATATCAACACTTGTTGTTTTAAATGGTGGTGCAACTTTATTTTTAACAACCTTGATATTTGTCTTATTCCCCACAATATCAGAGCCATTTTTAATAGCTTCACCACGTCTGATTTCAATACGAACAGTTGAATAGAATTTTAACGCACGTCCACCAGTTGTTGTTTCTGGATTTCCATACATAACACCAATCTTTTCACGTAATTGATTAATAAAAATAATTGTACATGATGTCTTATTCATAAGACCAGATAAACGACGTAATGCTTTAGACATTAAACGTGCTTGTAAACCTACTGAAGTATCTGTCATTTCTCCATCAAGTTCAACTTGTGGAACTAATGCAGCAACTGAGTCTACAATAACCAAATCAATAGCATTACTTTTTACCAATGTTTCCGCAATTGCTAAACCTTGTTCACCACTATCAGGTTGCGATAAAATCAATTCATCTACATTGACTCCTAAATTCTTAGCATATACAGGATCAATCGCATGTTCAGCATCGATAAACGCTGCACGCCCTCCTTGCTTTTGAACTTCTGCAATTGCATGCAAAGTTAATGTTGTTTTCCCACTTGATTCAGGTCCATAAATTTCAATAATACGTCCTTTAGGATAACCACCAATACCTAAAGCTGCATCTAAAGTTAATGATCCCGTAGGAATAACATCAATATCTACAGCTACACGTTCTCCTAAACGCATAACAGAACCTTTTCCAAATTGTTTTTCAATTTGTTTAATCGCATCATCTAAAGCAACTTCTTTTTTATCAACTTCTGCTTTTTTTGCTTTTGCTTTTTCTGCCATATATTTTCCTCCTTACTTCTATATACCCAAAAATTATCTATTTTTCTTTTAAAATTTGTAAAATTTTTTCAATTCCTAATAAAATTGCTTGTTTTTGAATATCTTGACGACTTCCAGACAATTCAAAACCATAAGTATGAATCGAAGATAAATAAGCTACACCAATATAAATCAAACCAACTGGTTTTCCTTCCATAGCACTTGGACCAGCATTACCAGTAAAAGATATACATATATCACAATCAAACATCTTCTGACCATTGATAGCCATCAACCCTGCAATTTCCTTAGAAACCACACCATAACAATCAATGATTTTTTCCTCAATATGTAAAATATCACGTTTAATACGTGTTTGATAACTCACTAAACTCCCACGATAAACTTGTGATATTCCATTAATACTTCCAATGAGTGATGCAAAACCGCCAACCGTAAAGCTTTCAATACTTGCTATAGAAAGATTTCTTGCTTTTAATATTTCAGCCAATTCTTCCATTACATACTCTCCATAATATAATCTTTATTCTTCATAAAATAATCAATTCCACTAACTACTGAAATAATTGTTGCTAACCAAATCATCATTGTAGCCATAGGAATCCCTATATAATCGAAAATAACATTATTCAATAACAACAAAGCAATAGCTATCATTTGAGTCATTGTTTTTGCTTTTCCTAAAAAACTCGCAGCTAAAACAACATTTTTTTGACTTGCAATCAAACGGATTGCATCAACAATTGTATCTCTAGCAATCATAATAATTGGTACTAAAATAGAAATATCATGTGAAGATGCTAAAAGCAGCAATGCAGTATTAACAATTAATTTATCAGCAATTGGATCTATAAACTTCCCAAACGTTGTCACAAGATTATTCTTGCGTGCTAAAAAACCATCTAAATAATCTGTTAAAGCTGCAATTGTAAAAATTAAAAACAAAATAATATCTAATAAAGATAATTCAGTTGATAAAACATGAAACACTGGAATAGAAATTCCAAGTGTTTGATAAGGAATTAAATATATAACAACAAATAATGGGACAAAAATCAAACGAATAATTGTTAATTTATTAGGTAAATTCATTTTTTACTCCTTAACTAAAATAAGTTTTAGTTGGGATACCCCTTCAGAAGTATCTTCTTGTGCTAAAGGTAATTCTTGTCCATTAATATAATAATGATGTCCCGTACTATATCCATTTTTCAATTCTAAATTTTCAAAATCAGTGACATTAAACTTCAATTCAACAGTTTCAAATTCTTCACTTTGATTTTCATGATAAATTTTTTCTTCAAACTCTTTGTATGGTTTTCCATTCACTTTTAATGACGCCCAAGATTTATTACCAAAATCGATTTTAAAAGTGAATTCTTGAGTTTCTTCTGGTAACTTAAATTCATACGTTAAATCTTGAGTACGTGTAAATACAACTCCTGAATCTTGAGGTGTTGTAGGATTATCTTGTGGATTGTTATCGTTATTATCAGGAATGAATTCTCCCTCTATTTGTATTTGGTTATTTGGCTTAAATTCAGGTTTTTCACTTTGTTTACGCGTCGCATAAAAACCATACCAAAAAATCACAACAATTAAGCATATAATAACAAGTACAATGACTGCACGAATAACATTTACATGAAAACGATCTTCATAAACCGATGGTTTTCTTGTAAGTTGTGGTTTGTTTAAATGAAAACTTTTTCCACGTTGAATCATTTCTTCATTACGTTCTTCTTCATGAGTTTGTTTTTCTTGTAACTTTGCTAATTCGATTTCTTGCGTTAAAGCAACATATTCTTCTGTTAATGCTATAGCATCCATATCTAAAGCTTGTGATATTTTCTTTAGATACATCTTTACATAAGCTTCATCACCTTCGTATCGATCAAACTTTCCAGCTTCTATATCTTTAAGAACAGTTATTGAAATCTTTGTTCTTTGAGATAGTTCTTCAATAGATATCTTTTGTTTCTCTCTTTTTTCACGTATTCTTTGACCTATATTATCCACAAAATAACCTCCTTTATATAAAAAAAGCATATTAAACCCATTGTTATTAAT
>Snoopy_p2__coassemble_1638_pt1 | contig 11392 bp, 8 predicted proteins | sample Snoopy_p2__metabat2_low_PE_005 | metagenome-assembled genome bin Snoopy_p2 | reverse complement strand
TTCTTCATCTTTGCGTGTTAAACAAGATGATAAGTCATCAAACATATCTTGAGCATTTTGATATCTATCTTTTATATTTTTAGCTGTTGCTTTAATAATGATATTTTCGACTGATTGAGGAATGGATGGGTTAAATTGACAAACTGAAGGAATATCGTCACGCATATGTTTCAGTGCAATATTGACAGGTGATTCACCATTAAATGGTACATCACCACGTAACAATTCATAGAATACAATTCCTAAAGCATAAATATCACTTTGAGGTGTTGCCTTTTCACCACGTGCTATTTCAGGAGCTAAATAATGTAAAGATCCCATAATTGTATCTGTTTGTGTTACTTGTGATAAAGATTGAATAGATGCAATACCAAAGTCAGCAATCTTCACAACACCACTATCAGTTACCAATATATTTTGTGGTTTTAAATCACGATGCACAATCCCCATAGAATGAGCTTTAGCAGTCGCACTTACAACTTGTTTTAAAATATCTACAGCCTCTACATAATGTAAAGCACCACGTTTATGAATCAATTCTTTTAATGTTTGTCCAGGAACATATTCCATGACAATATAGTAATCATCTCCATCTTCACCAACATCATAAATTTCAACAATATTTTTATGACTTAAAGAAGCAGCAGCACTTGCTTCACGATGAAAACGTGTCACATAAATAGAATCACCAGTTAATGAAGAACGCATTACCTTAACCGCTACAGTTCTTTTTAAAATTGTATCTTCGGCTAAATAAACATCAGCCATTCCACCTTGACCTATCAAATCTTTTAACAGGTATCTATCTGCTATCAATTTTCCCATTTGACTCATGCCATACTCTCTCCTTTATTATTTATTAAAATAACTCCTATATTATCTTTTCCACCATAAACATTTGATTCATCAATCAATTGATTACATATATCTTTAAGATCTAAATTTTGTTTAAAAACATCAATAATTTGTTCATCAAATAATGAATTATATAAACCATCAGAACATAATAATAACATACCCTCATATTCAAAATTTAAAAAAGAAGGTTGAATAGCATCACTGACACCAACTGCTTGTAATAATACATTTTTTTGTGGATGAAATAAAGCATCTTCCTTAGAAATTGTCCCTGCTGATAATAAAGCATTAACTAAAGTATCATCTTTAGTTAATTGTTTTAACTCATTATCATGATAAATATACGCCCTTGAATCACCTACATGAGAAATATAAACATGGTGACCTTTAACAAGAACTGCCACAACTGTTGTACCCATACCTTCAAGTTCATTACTTTTTTGACTTTCTTCATAAATTGTATGATGAGCTTTCATGATAGCTTGATAAAACCAAATACGAATATGTGTTTCATCACTTAAATCATTTGCTTCTAAATAGAAATTTGCAATTGTTTCACACGCTAAAGCAGAAGCTACTTCACCTGCACGATGTCCACCCATACCATCACATAAAACAGCTAAACATTCATCTTCAGTTTTATGAATCACTTTAACATAATCTTGGTTGATTTCTCTGACTTTACCAATGTCTGTTTTTGCGACAACTTGCATTTATGCTCCTCCTACTTTCTTTGCACGTAATTGACCACAAGCCCCATCAATATCACGTCCATGCTCTTTTCTTAATGTTGTATTGATTTTTAATCTTAATAATTCATTTTTAAAAGCTTCTGCTTGATCATAACCTGTTTGTTGATATCCATGCTCATCAACTGCATTATAAGGAATTAAATTCACATAAACATTTAAACCTCTCGCATAGTGAGCAAGTTGTCTTGCATGTGTCAACTGATCATTAACCCCTTTTAATAAGATATATTCTAAAGTAATACGACGATTTGTTTTCTCGATATAATATTGCATAGCATCTCTTAATATATCCATAGGATATTTTTTATTGATTGGCATTAATTCATTTCTAATTTCATCATTTGGCGCATGTAAAGAAATTGCTAAATTTGTTTGAATTCCTTCACTCGCATATTGTTTAATTTTATCCACTAGACCACATGTAGAAATCGTTAAATGCCTCGCACCAATTGCAAGCCCTTTTGGATGATTGATAATACGAATAAAATGCATCACTTCATCATAATTATCAAATGGCTCACCAGTTCCCATCACAACAACATGTGTCACTCGATCTTGAATATCATGAGTAACTGTTAGAACTTGTAAAACCATTTCAGCAGCTGTTAGATTTCTTTGTTTCTTTAACAAACCACTCGCACAAAAAGCACAACCCATGTTACAACCTAATTGACTTGTTACACATAAACTTTTCCCATAATCATGAACCATTAAAACAGATTCAACCAAACCACCATCAATTAATTCAAATAAATATTTAATAGTTCCATCATGAGAAACTTGTTTTTCTTTAATCTTTAATAAATCAGTAGAATATCTTTGGACTAATTCTTGACGTAATGTTAAAGAAAGATTACTCATATCATCAAAAGAATAAACTTGTTTACGATAAATCCATTCAAAAACTTGTGTTGCTCTAAACTTTTTTTCATTATATGCCAAAAATTCATCAATCATTTCTTCTTGGCTGAATTGGTAAATAGATTTCATTTATAACTCCTTTTTTAATAAACACATATAAAAACCATCACTATGATACTGATATGGAAGAATTGTTTTTTCTTCTATCTTTTTCATATGTGGATATTTTTTTAAGAAAGCATCAATTTGCTTTTCATTTTCTTTTTTATTAATAGTACAAGTACTATACACAATATTACCACCATTTTTCAAGAGTGCATATGCATTTTCTAATAATTTTGCTTGAATTTGAATAATTTCATCCATTGCACTTGAATCATGATACTTAATTTCAGGTTTTCTTGCGAGAACACCAAATCCGCTACATGGTGCATCTAATAAAATCTTATCAAATATGTTCTGAGGATAGATATCTATAAGATGTGTTGAATCATATGATTTCACATTCACAATAGATACTCCTAATCTTTCCATTTGTTTTTCAACCAATGGCACCTTATGTTCATATAAATCATAAGCATCAATACAACCAACATTCTGCATTAAAATAGCTAAATGTGATGTTTTACTTCCTGGAGCACAACACATATCTAAAACATAATCATGAGGTTTTGGATTTAATAATCTTGCGACCAATTGACTTGATTCATCTTGAATTGTAATCAACCCGTGTTGAAATTCATCAGTCGATGCAATATGACTTCCTTTATAATAGATAGCATCCTCACTTAATTGCCCTTTTTCAAACAAATGATTTTGAGCAATCAATTCTTCCCTAGTTATTTTTAAAGTATTAACTCTTGCAGTTCTTAAAGGAATATCATTTGATGCACGCAAAATCTTTTGAGCTTCCTCTAAACCATATTGTTTCATAAGCATTTTCACTAGCCATAAAGGATGACTTGTTTCTATAGACAAACGTTTGGTATCATCTAAATCATCTAAAGAACGACGATTCACAAAAGCTTGTTTTAAAACAGCATTAACAAAACGTGCAGTTGCTTGCCCTTTTTTCTTTTTCGCAAGTTCAACACTTTCATGGACAATAGCATAATCAGGAATTGAATCCATAAAATAATGTTGATATAAACTCATTAATAATAATGTTTTTTCAAAATTCTTTGTCTTGTTATTGATAAAGGGTTCAAGCATATATTCTAAATACAACCAATATTGTACAGTTCCATACACAACACGTGTAATAAAATCTTTACTTTCTCTTGACAAGTCAAGATGTGAAAAAATTTCATTGATTGTTAAATTTAAATAACTTTTTTCTCTCACATATTTTAATAGAATATCTAAAGCAATTTTTCTATCCATAATCTTATATTTGGGTATAGGGATTAAAATCACATACCACAGTTACCTTTCTTTTTTGTTTTTTATAATACTCATTAACATGAGATAATGTCTGATAAACTTCTTGACTATTTTTAAATTTAATTAAAATACGTTCACGGTAAAAATCAGACATTTTATAAATCATACTTTTTGCCGGACCAAGGACTATACTTTCTTTAAAAGTATCCCCAAGATAATTTTTAATATCTAAAGCTGTCGTATGTACAACTTGTTCATTTTTACCTTGTATTAATAAACTAACCATATGACAATATGGTGGATATTTAGCTTTTTGACGATATAGCATTTCCTGTTTATAAAAAGAAATATAATCATGCTTTGAGGCACAAGTAATCGCATAATGATCAGGATTATAAGTTTGAATCACAACTGTCCCACTTTTTTGTCCTCTTCCACTTCTTCCTGAAACTTGGCAAAGCAATTGAAACGTACGTTCATTCGAACGAAAATCTGGAACATTCAAACTTAAATCAGCATTCAACACCCCAACAAATGTAACATCTTCAAAATCTAGTCCTTTTGCAATCATTTGAGTTCCTAATAAAACATTAGCTTCTTTATTTTTAAACTTTTCTAATAATTGATGATGTCCATTTTTTTGACGTGTTGTATCGACATCATAACGAATCACTTTAGCATCTTTAAATATTCTTTCAATTTCTTCTTCTAATTTTTGTGTTCCGTATCCAACTGTTTTCAAATGATGTTGCCTACAGCTTGGACAAACTCTAGGATAAGGTTCATGGTAATCACAATAATGACATTTGAGTTGATGTTCATCTTTATGATAAGTCAATGTCACGTCACAATGTGGACATTTAATCACTTCTCCACAATCTTGACACCTAACAAAAGTCGCATAACCTCGTTTATTCAATAATAAAATGACTTGTTCTCCTCTATCAATCGTTTCTTGAATCCGCTCTTTCATTGTACGAGAAAACAAACTATAATTTCTTTTTTTCATTTCTTCAACCATATCCACAATTTCCACATCTGGCATTGGCTTTTGGTTGATACGTTTATCTAAAGTATATAAATCATAAACTCCTTTTTGAGCACGTGAATAACTTTCTAACGAAGGAGTCGCACTCCCCAATACAACATGGGCATGATGATATTGCGCACGTATCTTTGCAACTTGTGAAGTTAAATAACGCGGTTGACTATCTTGTTTATAACTTCCATCATGTTCCTCATCTAAAATAATTAAGCCAATATTTTCTAATGGTGCAAAGATAGCTGAACGAGCACCCACAACAATCTTGACCTCTTGACGTTTAATCCGACGATATTCATCATACTTTTCACCTTGGGATAATCGTGAATGTAGAATTGCTACATCATCTTGAAAACGTTGTTTAAAAATATCAACCATCATAGGTGTTAAAGAAATTTCAGGAACAAGCATAATAACAGATTTTTCTTGTTTTAACATTGCTTTTGCAAGGGCAAGATATACTTCTGTCTTTCCTGAGCCAGTGACACCATGAATCAGGGAAATCCTTTCTTTTTTTGATAAAATCCCTTGAACAACATTTTGTTGTAGAGATGTTAATTCAACTTCGCTTTTTTCCTTTAATGATGTTGATGGAGGTTCTCGATAAACTTCAACTTCCTTATATTGAACAAAGCCTTGATTTATAAGTTTATCAATAACACTTGCACTATAGGGTATGTCTTTGAGTGTTGATAAAGGATGTTGAATTAAATATTCTAAACATTCTTTTTGTTTTGACGTTTGAGGTATTCCTTGGCTAATGACTTCCACCGCTCTTTTTGTTTTAATACCTACCGCTTTATTTGTACTTGGTTTTAATTGTGCCGGTAGCATCGCTTGTAAACAGGCAATACGTGGTGAGAGTGTTAATTTTGATAATTGATAAGCTAATTGTTGAAGTTCATCATTTAATAAAGGTTCATCATCAATCACTTCACTAATATAATGATAAGAAAATCCTGCTTCTTTTTCTAACACATCTTTAGATAAATGTGTTTCTTCAATACTTTCAATATATCCTACCAATTTTTGTCTACCAAAAGGAACAAGGACACGAATACCAATTTGTAATGGATAATTTGATAAATAATCAAAAGTCATATCTAATGATTGAACTGGATGTTCAATCAAGATTTTAGCAATAAACATGTGTCCACCTCCCATATTTTTATATTATACCATGACAGCTTAAAGAAAAAAACAATGATTTCTCATTGATTAATATACCATCAAATATACAAATCATAAAAATGTCATAAAAAAGCACATGAAAAACATCATATAATATTAACATTCATATATCTTACCAAAATATTTGATGCATATTTTAGGCTCTAACACATAATCAATTGGAAGTTGTGCAAACTTTTGTTCATGGCACTTTTGTAATAAGCAATAAAGCATTAATAAAATGACAAAACCAAGGAAGATTCATTCTAGAGTAGCAATTCCTAAACCAACGAACGTTGATATGTTAACTACTTATGTAGTTCAACAAACTGACTTTGAACAAGCAGAATTATTGCATATCCTCCCTTCACCTATACTTAATAAAACAATTTGTAAAAAACTCCATAATAATTCTAGTAATATCGTAAACTTCTCATCTCCCAATAGCTATATCCAAAACTAAAAATAGCACTTTCTATCACAATAAACATCACATTGACATTTAATATAAAACTGAAGATAAACGTACAAGGAATAAACATTGTAAAAAAGAACCTTCTTAATTGAGAATAACCAATAACATTTATTTTCTTTTTTCACGTATATTTCTTATAAATTATTATTTTAATACTCAATCAACTATCTTTCAAACAAAGAAAAAACAGAGATTTAAAAAATTACTCTCTGTCATTTTTCATTATTATAACACATTATCTCTGATAATTTGAGCAATATGTTCCTTCGCATTCATAATTGTATCATTCACCACAACATATTTATATTCATCTTGTGTTGCAATTTCTTTTCTTGCTTTGTCCAAGCGTTCTCTAACAACTTCTTCAGCTTCAGTACGTCTCCCACGAATACGACGTTCTAATTCTTCAAATGAAGGTGGTACTAAAAAGATCGTTAAAGCATCAGGACGTTTTGCCATCACTTGTAACGCTCCTTGAACTTCTATTTCTAAAACAACATTTTTCCCTTCACTTAAAAGCTTATCAACATAAAATTGAGGAGTTCCATAATAGTTTCCTACAAATTGTGCATATTCTAAAAGTTCACCTTTTTCAATCTTATCTTTGAATTCCTCTTCCTTCACAAAGAAATAATCAATACCATCTTTTTCTGCTGGTCTTGGTTGTCTTGTTGTCATGGAAATTGAATATGCTAAATTCAAAGATTCATCTTTAAACAATTCTTCCCTAACTGTTCCTTTTCCTACACCACTAGGGCCACTTAAAATAATTAATTGACCTTGTTTCATCTTACCACCTCTTCTTATGCAATAATGTTACATGATGACAACTTTCATGTCAATTCTTTTTTATTTATGTTATACTATTTCATGGTGATGAAAAAATGGCTTATGATGGAATTATGATGTCACGTGTTGTGAAGGAATATCAACAACAAATCTTACGTGGCCGTATTAGTAAAATATATCAAATATCTCAATATGAACTTGTGATGAATATCCGCTCTCATTCAAAAAATTATAAATTATTTATTTCTATACATCCTATGTACGCAAGAACGCAATTAACATCTTTAACATACCCAACACCTGCAAATCCAAATGCTTATACAATGTTAATGAGAAAGCATTTAGAAGGTGCTTATATCGAATCTATTGAACAAGTACAATTCGATCGTATTATTGATATCACTTGTGTAGGAACAAATGAATTAAAAGATATTGTGAAATATCATTTATTTATTGAAATTATGGGTAAACATTCTAATGTGACATTGACTCATGAAAACTTGAAAATCATTGATTGTTTAAAGCGTATATCTCCTGCTATGAATACACAAAGAATTTTGCAACCAGGAGCAACCTATCAACTCCCACCTTTATTGGATAAGAAAAATCCTTTTGAAAGTGATTATCAAGTTTGTGATAATCTTACAAAAGTTTACCAAGGGTTTTCTCCTGAACTCTCTAGAGAAGTTCTTTATCGTATTGATCATGGTGAAGAATTTAGTAAAATCATGCAAACAATTCGTGATTCAAAGACACTTTATATTCATAACAATCCAACAGAATCATTTCATTTAATTCCTTTAACACATTTAGATTGCGAATATACAAGCTATGAATTATTTGATGGTTTAGATAAACGATATGATTTGATAGACCAAAAAGATCGCATTAAGCAACAAACATCTGATTTACAAAAATTCATACAAAATGAATACACAAAAAATGTAACGAAATTAAACAAATTAGAAAAAGAATTATTTGATTGTCAAAATAGTGACGAATATCGTATTAAAGGTGACCTACTATTTGCAAATATTCATTTATTACAAAAAGGATTAACATCTATTACTGTTGATAATTATTATGATAATACAAAGATGACAATTGAACTTGATGAACGCTATGACGGGAAAACAAATGCTAAACGTTATTATAATAAATATCAAAAAGCTAAAAATGCTTTACGCTATTTAAACGAACAAATTACACTAACCAAAGAAGAAATAACATACTTTGATTCTTTAATAGCTTTAATGGAAAATGCTAATTATTATGACGCATTAGAAATGAAAGAAGAATTAGAAAATCTTGGATATTTAAAAAAGAAAAAAAGTAAAACACCTACAAAAAAGAAAAATAAGTTTCATGTAGAAACTTATGTGACAAAAGATAATATCACAATTTATGTAGGTAAGAATAACCTACAAAATGATTATCTTACCTTTAAAATGGCTTCACGTTTTGATATGTGGTTCCATGTAAAGGACATGCCAGGAAGCCATGTTGTTGTGCATAGTGAGAATTTAGATGAATATACAATACGTTTAGCAAGTAAGATGGCTGCTTATTTTTCTAAAGGTAAACACAGTTCTTCTGTACCTGTGAATTATACGCAAGTGAAAACTCTTAAAAAACCACACTCTCACAAACCCGGTCAAGTCATTTTAGATCATTATCAAACAATCTATATTGATCCTGATAATTCATTCTTTGATGAAATTACAAAACTTCATGATTAATATTGATTGCAAGTCATATTCATAAAAGTATGTTCAACTTGTGGACAAAAAACTGGATAATACATACAACGATTAATACGACGACATTCAATTGGACAAATGATTTTTTGTGGCACTGGTGTGATTTGTTGAGTAACACATATACGACGAGGTGCCACTAATGGTTGTGGTCTAGGACAACCGTTAAATGGTTGAAAACACATATTTGACATATTCATATTTTCCATTTGTCCATAGTTTCGATTGTTTTCTTGACATTGGCGACAACAATTTTGACAACCACATGATTGATTATTCATAATATCCCTCCTTCAATTTATAGTATGTTTAACTTATTGAAGTGTACGGGCAAATGAAAGGAGTTTTATGAAATTATTACCTTGGATTATTAATAAACCCATCGAAGCTTATACAACTCTTGCTTATGATGGAGATCGCATTTTGGATATGAGTTATAATGGAAGTTTAGATGACCATATCATTTTACAAAATAGAAAAAAACTTGCAAAAGAGTTAAACACGGATTTAGAACATATGGTTGCAACTTTTCAACAACATACCACCAATTTTTTAAAGGTTTCATTAAAAGATGGTGGAAAAGGTATGTATTGTCGTAATGATGCATTTTTTGGATATGATGCCATGTATACAAGAGATAAAGATTTATGGTTATGGACTTTTCACGCGGATTGTTGTCCCGTTCTTTTATATTGTGAAAATCAAGATATTGTTGCTGCTATCCATTCAGGTTGGAAAGGAACTTGTCATGAAATCGTAGGAAAAGTCACAAAGCATTTAATAGACAATGAAAACTGTGCTCCCAAGTCTATTTATGCATATATTGGACCCTCTATCAATCAAGAGAATTTTGAAGCAAAAGATGATATTATTGATTTAGTCAAACATATGTCTTTTGATACTTCATCTTTTTATAAACGTAAAGATGATGATTCTTATTTATTGGATAGTAAAGGTCTTATTAAACAACAACTTCTTAATCTTTCTATTCCTCAAGAAAATATTACTATTTCGCCTTATTGTACAATAAAAGATGAGGATCTATTCTTCTCTTATCGAAGAAATAAAACTCCTCATCGCAATATTACACTTATTCGTAGAAAGTAGCTTCGGCTACTTTTTTAATTCTTTCATCACTTGTGGAATTTTTTCAATTACTTGTGATGGAATAACAGTATAAGCTTCCTTACCAATCTTATCTCCTGCACGACCATGAATATAAACGCCTAAAAGACTTGCATTTAATGCAGAATAACCTTGTCCCAACAAACTTGTAATAATACCTGCTAAAACATCACCCATACCACCACTCGACATTGCACTGTTACCTGCTAAAACACGATATGATTGTTCACCATCAGTCACAATTGTATAAGGACCTTTTAAAACTAAAGTAACATGATGTGCTTTTGCAAATTCTCTTGCTATAAATAAAATATCATCCTCATCTTCAAAATCACATAAATGATGAAACTCTCCCATATGTGGTGTCAAAATAATGGATCTATCTTGTTTTTTTAACAAATCCATGTGTTTTGAAATAATTGTTAAAGCATCACCATCAATAACCAAAGGTTGATTACTCATTGTCAGCACATCTTCTACATAACGGTATGCTTCTATATCTAACCCCAAACCACTACCCAATAACAAAGCATTAAAGATACGAAAATCATTTTGTTGAAAAATTGGTGGTCTAAGCATTGTGGTTGCTTCTGGACAAAAGATTGTCAATGGTTCAATAACTTCTTGACAACTGATTGTTGTTACAACACCACTACCTGTATAAACAGCTGCTTTTGTACTTAAAAAACTTGCACCTTTATATTGAGAACAACCCGTAATCATACCAATACGTCCATAATGACCTTTATGTCCATCAAACAAACGATCTTTTAACAAATTTTTTGCATACTCATGATTAACCAATTGAAATAATCTTGCTTTTTCAGACATATCTTCTGTTTCTAATTTTTCTAAAATAACTTTACCAGTAAAAGAAATACTGTCAGGATTTAAAAATCCATTTTTTAAAGCGCTTAAAGTTATTGTTAACGTTGCACATATAACACTTTGATAAGCATAACCTGTATTACAATTCAATCCTGTTGGTACATCTATAGCTATAATCTCTTTATCATATAAACAATTAACTTCTTCAATGATAGATTGATAAAGCCCTCTTGGACAACTTTTTAACCCAAATCCAAATATTGCATCAACAATTGTTTTATAAGTTGACATAAGGTTTATAACTTCATCTAAATTTGTGCCTTTAATATGTGTTATATTCATATTCAAACCA
>Snoopy_p2__coassemble_1626_pt1 | contig 11457 bp, 9 predicted proteins | sample Snoopy_p2__metabat2_low_PE_005 | metagenome-assembled genome bin Snoopy_p2 | reverse complement strand
AATAGGATAAAAAATATACGTTTGTTTACGAAAATAAGCAATAGTTAAAATGAGATTATAAAGAAAAATAAACCCTTCAAATAAATCAACATATAAAAAGAACAAAGACAAATTATAACTCAATGTGTATATAAGCAAATCCTTTACAGATATCTTGATGCTTAGTAAAAAACATAATATTTCAAAAGACAATAAGATTAAAAATGCATTCACTACATACGTGATCTCTACATAAACTTCCATAGCCTCCCCTCCTAACTTCATTATAAAGAAGAAGCCATTCATAAAATGTCAAAAAAAAGAGTGAAATTTTATTTTCACTCTTAGAATTTTAAGTTTCTAGGTGTTCTTGGGAATGGTTCTACATCTCTGATATTTTGCATACCTGTTAAATACATTAAGAAACGATCAAATCCTAATCCAAACCCAGCATGTTTACATCCACCAAAACGTCTTAAGTCCATATACCATTGAAGTCCTTCTTTAGACATTCCTTTTTCGTCCATGATTCTTTCTAATACATCATATCTTTCTTCACGTTGACTACCACCAACAAGTTCACCAATACCTGGAACTAGTAAGTCACAAGCTGCAACTGTTTTGTTATCATCATTTAAACGCATATAGAAAGCTTTGATTTCTTTAGGGTAATCTGTCAAGAAAACAGGACCTCCAACAACTTGTTCACAAATATAGCGTTCATGTTCACTATTTAAATCCATACCCCATTCAACTTTGTTTTCAAACTTCACATCGGCTTTTTCAAGTAATTCAATAGCTTCAGTATATGTCATACGTTTGAAATCACTGTTTTTTACTTGAGTAATACGGTTGATACAATCTTTATCAATCATTTGTTCAAAGAATTTCATTTCTTCTGGTGCATTTTCTAAAACATAATCAATACAATATTTTACCATATCCTCAATTAAATCCATATCATCTTCAAGATCTGCAAAAGCAATCTCAGGTTCAATCATCCAGAATTCGCTTGCATGACGTGATGTGTTTGAATTTTCAGCTCTAAACGCCGGTCCAAATGTATATACATCTCTAAATGCCATACTAAACGCTTCAACATGTAATTGTCCTGTTACTGTTAAGAATGCTTCTTTTCCAAAGAAATCTTTATCAAACTCAGTATTATCAATTGTTGTTGCTCTAAACATTTCTCCAGCACCTTCACCATCATTGCTTGTAATAATTGGTGTATGCACATAAACAAATCCTTGAGATTGGAAAAATTCATGAATTGCCATTGATAAAACACTACGTAATCTAAAGATTGCATAGAATGTGTTAGCTCGTGGTCTTAAATGTGGAATTTCTCTCATGTATTCAAAAGAATGTCTTTTCTTTTGAAGTGGGAAATCATCATCACATGCCCCTTCAATAACAATTTGCGTCGCTTCAATTTCATAAGGTTGTTTTGCATCTGGAGTTAATTTGAATTTCCCTAAAACTCGAATTGCACTCCCTGTACTAATGTGTTTTATTTCATCATAGTTATCTAAACTTTCTTTCAAATAAACAACTTGACAGTTTCTAAAATAAGTTCCATCATTCAATGCAATAAACCCAACTTGTCCATTGTCTCTATTTGTACGTACCCAACCATCTAATTCTACATACTCTAAACTCTCTTTTTCTAATTCCTCTCCTGACATAACAAGTTCATATAATTCTCTAATTGTCATAAATTCAAACATATCTTTTCCTCCTTTAATAAAAAAAGCCATTCCCTAAGGAACGACTTTTATCGCGGTACCATCCTTTTTCATAATCTTATGATTATGCTCTTTTGACTTTAACGCAGTTAACGAGATAGTCTACTTCATTTCTCCTATCTGGTTCATTGAGTGTTCCATATCATCTATGTGTTTTGCTTTCACTATCCAAAACTCGCTAACAAGACTTTTTTGATGTATGTTCTCAAATCATTACCTGTATCAATATTATTACCATTTTTTTAAATCAATTTCAATACTTATTCATCATTTACATGCATTTTTAAAACCAATTCTTGAATTGCCATCACAACATCAACTGTTTGTACAACAACATCTTCTCTAACAGTAAAATGACTATGTGTAAAATCCACAATACCTTTAATTCCTAAATCCATTAAGCGATCTACTGTTTCTTGAACATGATCACTAATTGCTAAAATAGCAATCTTACACCCTTTTGGAAATGTTTCTTCTAAAGTATCAATATGATTCAACTTCACGCCAAATTGTTCACCAACTTTGTTATAATCTTGATCATAGCCACAAACAATCTTTCCAACAGTATATTGCCAACGATTATATTTTAAGATTGCACTTCCTAAATTACCTATTCCAATCAAAACAATTTGCTCATCCAAATTCAACCCTAACAAATTATTTAAATTATTGATTATATCTTCGGTATCATAACCAATACCACGTTTTCCTAAAGAATCTTTATGTGTTAAAAAACTAAAATCTCTACGAATCGTTGTATCTAAAATACCTGTTTGTTCACTAAGTTCACTTGATAAGAAATTACTTTTTCCTTCGTGTTGCATATTTCTTAAAACTTTCAAATACACTGGAAAACGTGCCATTGTCGCTTTTGAAATTTTTTGCTTTTTTTCCACATTAATCACCAACACTTTCTTCTTCTAAATCATAAGCAGGTTTCACACCTAAATCTAACGCTGAAAACACTTTGTTTTCATACATAATACGTGCTGCCGAAGCAATCATTGCAGCATTATCTGTACAATAAGACACTGGTGGGAATAAAACTGGTATATCACTTTCTTTGCTCAAACGTTCTCTTAATCCTTTATTTGCACTCACTCCACCCGCAACAATAATTTGTTTCACTTGATAATCTTTAGCTGCTTTGATTGTCTTAGAAACCAAAACATCTAAAGCGACATCTTGAAATGAACAAGCCAAATCTTCAGGAATAATGTCTTCTCCTTTTTGAGAAGCATTATGACATAAATTAATAACTGCTGATTTTAAACCACTAAATGAAAAGTGGTAAGAGTCATCATTGAGTGGTAAAGGAAGTTGATAACGATGAGTTCCTTCTTTTGCCATGCGGTCAATCACTGGCCCACCAGGATAAGGCAAATGTAAAACTCTACCTACTTTATCATAAGCTTCACCAATCGCATCATCTAAAGTTTCACCAATCACTTCAAAAGAGAAAGGTTTTTTCATATAAACAAGTTCGCTATGTCCACCACTAACAACCAAACTTAAACATGGATATTGAATATCTTCAACCAATTCATTAGCATAAATATGTCCAGCAATATGATGAACACCAATTAATGGTTTATGATAAGCCAAAGCAATTGTTTTTGCAGCTTGCATACCAACATGTAAAGAACCGACAAGTCCTGGTCCTTTTGTAACTGCCACAGCATCAATATCCTCCAAAGATACTTGAGCTTCATTTAATGCTGTTTTTAAAACAGTAGACACACACTCTACGTGCATACGACTCGCTATTTCAGGAACAACTCCACCATATAAACGATGCACATCAATTTGTGAAGCTACAACATTACATAATAATTCCCTTTTATCTTTTAAAATCGCTACTGACATTTCATCACAACTTGATTCAATCGCAAGTATTATACTCATGCTTCCGCCTCCCATTGTTTCACCATTAAATAAGCATCTTCGTGATTATCTTGATAATAACCTTTACGAATAGCTACTTTTTCAAAGCCACACTTTTTATAAAGTCCAATAGCTTTATCATTGGACACCCTCACTTCTAAACTCATTTGCACTGCTTTTAAGCGTTTTGCTTCTTCAATCATTTGTGCAAGCAACAATGTTCCTAATCCCTGTTTTTGAAAACGAGGATCAATACCAATTGTTGTAATTTGTGATTGTTCATACATCGCCCATAACCCAACATACCCTACAATATGATGATGATCTTCTAAAATATAATTATGTGAAAATTCATTTTCAAAAAGTTCGTACATAAAATCCTTTGTTGTCCATGGTGTCGCAAATAAAATCCTTTCTAATTCCACCACTTCTTCAAGATCCTCAATATCCATTGCTCTTATAAGCATATTTTCTTAGCCTCTACATCTTTTAAATATGTTGGAACTAGTTTATCAGCATTCTCTATTGACTGAATATCACGTGATAATTCATACATATTTTTAGCCAAATCAACATCTACTTGTGGATAACCTACAACTTCACTTTGTCCAACAACTTGATATCCTTCGAAATCTTTCATTATATTCTCAAATTCATCTATAGCCAATAATTGTTCTGGGATTAATGCTTTTCCTTGATGATAAGCACATACAAACACTTTATGACTACGTGCATCTATAACGCTCACACAATCACTCAATCCTGCATAAGAAATAAGAGAAGATAAAACTTTAATCTTAACATCACTAATCACACTTAATGTTTTTGCAATTGTCATAGCAACACGTTCCCCAGTATAAGAACCTGGACCTCGTGTAATAATCATTTCATTTACATCTTTTAATTCTTTATGATATTGATTTAATAATTTTTCTAAATATGGAATTGCATTTTCAGATTGTCTTTGTGATCCTAATTCTTGGATAGATTTAAGACATTTTCCATCTTCATATAAAGCAACTAATAAATATTGATTTGATGTATCCATGATTAAACTTAACATTGTTCTAACTCCTTTAAAACTTTTTCATATTGACTTCCTATTGCTACAAATTCAAAACGACGACTCTCATCTTCATTTTTATAAATATGTATTTCCAAATGTTCTTGAGGAAGAATATTTCCAATAAATTGAGGCCATTCAATAACACAAACTCCTTCTCCCTCAAACATTTCTTCAAATCCTAATTCTTCATTTTGTCCCTCTAAACGATAAGCATCAAAATGATACAAAGGTAATCGCCCTTGATAAACTTTAACAATTGTAAATGTTGGAGAGTTGATAATTCTTTTCACTCCCAAGCCTTTTCCTATACCTTTTGTAAAAGTTGTTTTTCCCGCTCCTAAGTCTCCTTGTAGAGTTAAAACAAAACCAGGAAACATCATATGGGCTAATTTCTCACCAAAATCAATCATTTCCTTTTCATTTGAAAAAGTTATCATGGCATTTCCTCCTTATCTTTGTTCTTGATAAACACGATACCAATATTCCGCAAAACCTGGTCGAAATGGTCCTGTCATATTCATAGCCATATCAATTAAAAGACGAAGTTGTTCATTTAAAATCTCATCCAATCGATCACTATAGCCCATTAAAGCTTTATGTTGCCGATATTCCTCTTCATCTAATATTTTATATTTATAATCAGGAAAAACTTTTAAATCCAAATCATAATCAATGTATTTCAAAGCTTCACCATCATACAAAGTTGGAGATGCAATATTACAATAAAAATGCACTCCGTTTTTACGAATCATACAAATCACATTATACCAATGATGTTTTGGAAAATAACAAATAGCTGGTTCTCTTGTATACCAACGACGTCCATCTGATTCTGTAACTAAAGTATGATTATTAATGACAATAAAATGATTATCTGTTTCTTCAAGAACAAACCCTTTATTCCAACAGCGATGTATATGTCCATTATGTTTATAACAATGAATCATTACATCTTGTCCTTTTAATGGTTTATTCATTATACATACCTCTTTCTATAACAGTATTATTATACACAAGTTCCTCTTATTTTGAAAGAAAAAATAAAAGAACCCCTCATGAGTTCTTTACTATCTTATTTTTTTGAAAAAAGGTTGTAAACGATTATATAAAACAGGAACAGCAATAATACATACAACAAGAGTTGCTAAATTATACCACAAATTATATACAAACGAATAAACCCAAGGATTTCCTGTTGCATATTCTGCAAATAACCATGCTCCTGAAAAATAATGACTCATAAATTTCAAAAACATACTTAAAATAACTCCCCAAAATATAGGAATGTCCATTATTTTTGTTGTCTTTAAAAGCGGTGCTATTCCACAAACTCCTAAAGGTAAAACATAATCCAACAAAACAGACCATGGACCATAATATGTTGCCATTCCTAATACAAATTGCAACAAAGCAACACCTACACCACAAATAATTCCATAACGCACACCCATTAAATATGCACACAAGAAAATAGCAATAATATCAATAGAAATTGTTCCTCCTTGTGGCATTTCTGGAATGACTTTATTCACTAAACTTAAAACAATTGTAACAGCCATAAACATAGCAGTTAAAACAAGTGACAGTACATTCCATTTCACTTCAAACTTTCTTTCCATTCTTCTTTTCCTCCCTAATAATGAAAATAAGGAGCCTACAAATAAAAAAGCTTTCCTACAAGCGTAAGAAAGCAAAAAATCATTATTTGCACTCTCTACGCTGGCATTACCCAGTTCAGATGATAAGGGACAAGGTTTTCACCTTTCTCAGCAAATGCGCCCCTGGCTCACATCTATTATATAACGATTTCTCCATTTTTCAACATCTTTTCTTATGAAGTTGATTTTCCTAGAGTTTAAGAGTAGTTTTTTTTAAGAAACATGTTATAATGGTAATGGATTAAGGAGGAAATACAAAATGTCAAAAGTTATAGCTGTTAATGCTGGAAGTTCTTCTTTAAAATTTCAATTATTTGAAATGGATAATGAAACTGTTATTACTTCTGGTGTTATTGAAAGAATCGGTTTAGAGGATTCTATTTTTACAATTAAATACAACGGAGAAAAAGAAGTACGTACTTTACCTATTCCTACACACAAAGAAGCAGTTCATCTTCTTTTAGACACATTGATAGATAAAAAAATTGTTTCATCATTAGATGAAATCAAAGGTGTAGGACATCGTGTTGTACAAGGTGGAGCTTATTTTAAAGAGTCTGCCATTATCGATGAAGATGTCGTAAACAAAATTGATGAATTGAAATCATTAGCACCTTTACATAACCCTGCTCACTTAACTGGATATTATGCTTTTAAAGAAGCCATTCCTAATGCGGGAGCAGTTGCAGTGTTTGATACAGCATTTCATCAAACATTAGAACCAAGATGCTATATTTACCCAATTCCATATAAATTCTATACTGATTATAAAGTAAGAAAATATGGTGCCCATGGGACATCACATTACTATGTTTCTCAAAGAGTTATTGACAAACTTGGAAATCCTGAGCACTCTAAGATTATCGTCGCTCACCTTGGTGCTGGTGGAAGTTTATCAGCAGTAAAAGATGGTAAATCAATCAATACTTCTATGGGATTCACACCTTTAGCTGGTATTGTTATGGGAACTCGTAGTGGTGACTTAGATCCATCTATTATTGATTATCTAATCGAACAAGTTGGTATGGATATGAAAGATATTATTCATATGTTAAATAAAGAATCTGGTTTATTAGGCGTTTCTGGAGTATCTAGTGACTTTAGAGATGTTATGGAAGCTGCTAATAACGGTAATGAAAGAGCCAAACTTGCAATAGATATTTTCTTTAGACGTGTTATTGCTTATATCGGTCGTTACTTCATCGCCTTAGGTGGTTGTGATGCTATCGCATTTACTGCTGGTATTGGTGAAAACTCTGCATTTGCAAGAAAACAAATTCTTGAACTTGTAAGCGAAGCATTAGGTATTGTTGTTGATGATGATGCTAATGAAAATGGTGAAGGTGAACGTTTAATTACAAAACCAGAATCAAAAATCAAAGTTTATGTTATCCCTACAAACGAAGAACTTGTTATTGCTAGAGATACAAAACGCTTATTAAATTTATAGTTCATGTTTTTTATAGGAGGTTTCTTATGAAACCTTCTTTTTCTTTTGCGTTAGTGCATAAATACCGAATATTGATATGACCATAGATACAAAAGCTGTTGTCCATCTTGTATAATCACCAGTTCTAACAATCAGTGGTGTTTTCTTATTTGAATAAGGGAAACTATGAATATATCCATATCCATTTAATTTATCACCAATAACAATTTTTTTAACTTCTTTACTTAGTTGATAACCAAACGGTGCTTTTGTTTCTTTAATATAATATGTTCCTTGTGGTAAAGATGTAAAAGTTGCAATACCTTTAGATTGATGTGCAATAGCTTTTTCTAAAGGTTGACGACACATTGCATCATTATATAAAGTAAATTCAAAATCTTTATAAACAATAGGATCACCTGTTTGTTCATCAATCTTATGCACTTGAATATCTGTTAGAATTTGTTCATCATAAGCCTCTATTGTCAAAACTTGCTCATGTTCTGTAATCTCAACATGATAAACACGATCATTTAACTCATAACCACTAGGTGCTTTTGCTTCCTTGATATAATACTTTCCTTTCTCTAAATTATCAAAAAGAATATATCCTTCATCATTTGTTAAAGTAGTTTGAACAATATTCTTCATTTCTCTATCAGTTGCAATAGCATACTGTGCACCTTTTAAAAATTGCTGTTCATCAACAAACTTTCCATCTTTTACTAATCTCACATATGCCTTTTTAAATAACTGAACAGAGCCCTTTATCAAATCATTTGTAATCGTTCCATCATGAATAGAAACTGTATAATGACTTACATCTGGTCCATGATAAGCAATCTCAAAGTCATATTCTGTATCATCTAAAAGATATTGCCCATTTGTCGCAAGTTCTTTCATATAATAAACACCATTAGGTAAATCAAAAGTATCTGCCAAAGTTAAATTTCCGTCTTTATTAATACCTGAAGTATAAATAAGCGATCCATTTTCAATAGCTACCTGTCCTTTATAATCATAAATATCTTCCCTTGCAAAAATACCAAAAACAATATCTTGATAAGCTTCTTTATTTTCAAAAATATTTTGTTTTTCTAAAACTTTCTTCATATCAATATTAACTTTTGCTTTCTTATTTTGAAGAGAAGATGTCACAGTTTGTATATCAGATGACTGATTATCTTTAATTTCAAAATAATGTTTTTCATCATCTCCTACATATCCATGAGGAACTTTCGTTTCTTTATAATAATACTTTCCTACTGGTAACTTTTGACTTATTACAACATCTAAATCACTCTCTATTGTTTGAATCTTTTGATCCTTCTTATAAACAATATCTCCTATAGAAATATCTTCATCTGCATATATTGTAATCTCAGCCCCTAACAAATAAGCTTCTTCCCAAACAGGACTAATTGTCTTACCAAACTCAGTTTGACCAATAATTGTTCTATCAAATCTATCACCTTTTTTACTCCACTTTAACTGTCCAAGAACAATATCATCATACATCTTCACTTTTTGAACATCTCCTATATCTTGAATTGTAAATTCAACATCTTTTGCGATTACATATCCATAAGGACTTGCTGTTTCTTTTAATACATATGTTTTTCCTAATTCCAAACCTTGTATCATATGTGGCTTATCTGTAGAAATCCAAGAATCTAAAACATGAGATGGATTTCCTTTTTCAAAAACCTCCATAGATGCTCCTGGTAATTCTTTTTGAGTTGTAACATCTTGTTTGGAAATTTCAACTTTTGTTATTGCATTTTTAAAAACACTTTCTAAAATAATATCTTTGACATCTTGTCCTTGATAACTTGCATCAAATGTTAAAACTTCATCAGAACTTGAATAACCAACAGGTGGTTTTTCTTCCTTAACCTTATAAATAGAAAGTGGTAAATCAGATTTAAAATGAACTCGGCCATTGTCATCACTTATACTTTTTTCTATTAATATTCCTTTTTTAACAAGCAACTGCCCTTGATAATTCAAAATATCTTGTGAAGCATAAAGCCCAAACTCTGCACCAGATAAACAAATATCTTTATCTTTGTCTTTTTTAAAAACAGATAAGGATACTTTTTGTCTATCATTGATAAACGAAACATCTTCATAGACAATTTCAATATTTTGATCTTCATATGATAAAGTCACATCTTTGACTTGTGAATTTATTATAAAACCATCAGGAGCTTTCACTTCTCTTATAGAATACTCTCCTAAAGGTAAAGCTTTGCTTTCCGCTTTTCCATTTACATTAGTCTTTAACTTTTCCACAACACTTCCTTTAGGATAAAGAATTGTTCCATCGCGACTTGGATCCATAATATTTTCTTTTGCAATAATTTCATACTCAGCATTTGCCAAACTACGTTTTTCATAAATAAACTTACCTTCATGATAATCAGTCAACACTTCACCCTGCTTTTCTATAGAAATCTTTCCTTTTACAGACTCATCTTTAAACTCAACTATAATAAAAGGTGTCTTTCCATCAGGTAATGTTTCATACGCACCTTGACTTGAAATTGTAAATAGAACAGGATCTTTAGATAAAAGATAACCTTCAGGTGATGCAATTTCTTCTAGCTGATAATGCCCAACTGCTAATTTCTCAGCCGTCATAACTTTTCCATTATCGTCAGTTATCCAACTTTCCACATAATGAGGAAGTGGACTCCATTGCCAATAACCAAAATATTTCCCTGTGTCTAAATTCTTAATTTTAAACTCCGCACCTTCAATATGAACAATCTTTTGAGTAGACTTATCTACTTTTGCAATTTCTAAAATCGATTGAAAGCTTGTATCATTAAATACACGCCACACTTGTGGTTCACTACTATCTTTTGAAATTGTAACTTTAAAATCTTCTACAGGATATTTTTCATCTGGTGTTTTTGTTTCTCTTACCACATATGTTCCATAAGGTAATCTTTCTGATATAGCATACCCCTTTGAATCAGTAACCAAAAGTGCTGCTGTCTTCCCCTCAGCGTTTTTAGCAATAGGTGCATCTTCAAAACTTCCATATCTATCAATATCTTTTTGGGATTTGATTGTAAACTCTGCCCCTTTTAAAAGCTCTGCTTCACCATTTTCATCACTACTAACCTTAATAATTTGAAAAGCTTGTGATTGAACTCTTTCTTTTACAACACATTTTTTCGTCACAATACTTTCATTTTGATTGATATAAAGCAAATCTACTGAATATTTTGTAGAATCAAGTGTGTATCCAGAGCTTGGCTCTATTTCTTGGACATAATATTTTCCTAAATATAAATTTTCAAATGTAATATGACCATGTTCATCTGTTTGCTTTTCCTGAATTTTTGTACCTGCTGAAAATAAAATTTTTCCATCATGACTTGGATCTATAATATTCTCACGTGCAAAAATGCCATAAGTTGCTCCTTTTAAAGTTGCTTCACCTTGTGCAGTTCCACCTATGACACTATCTTCTTTAACAACATCAACTTTTCCTTTAACTTGTTGGTTAGAAACAATAATTTCATACGTTTTTCCATTTTCTACAATACCCACATCTTCACTCACTTCTACTCGAATCAAATATCCCTCTGGGGCTTGTGTTTCTTTTACATAATAAGTTCCATAGTCTAACAATCCTGTTTTTGCATACCCCTCTTGATTTGTCACAATCGTTTCTACTTT
>Snoopy_p2__coassemble_1617_pt1 | contig 11528 bp, 13 predicted proteins | sample Snoopy_p2__metabat2_low_PE_005 | metagenome-assembled genome bin Snoopy_p2 | reverse complement strand
ATATATTATACAAGGAGGTCTTTATGAAACAAATCATTCGTACTTATATGCACACTCTATCTTTGTTTATCGTTCCCTTTGTATTCATTTCACTTATTTTAGCCATTTTATCCTATTTCATACAATTAAACTCATTGCTTATACAGATTATTATCCAAGTGATTGCTTATGCATCTTTATTTATTGCAGGTCTTTATTTTACATCACATTTAGAAAAGAATAGATTTTTTCATTGTCTTTTCTTTTCCATTATCTATTTTTTAGTCAGTTTACTTATTCATTTAGGTAATCTCAATATCCATCATCTATTCTTTAAATCATTCATATTTATTTTTATATGCCTATTTAAAGAAGTAAGGGATAGAAAGTTGAATTAAAAAAAGAAGGTTACCCTTCTCTATGAACAAACATAAATAAAATTACAATGATTAAAATAATAACTGCAAGATATGTAGCTTGAATATTAAAGAATTGAACAGTTATTGCGCCGATAGCTGCTCCAACAATAAAGCAAACAATAATTATATGATATTGAAGACTCTTGATAAGAGAGTCTTTTTCTTTTGTTTTCATATACATATAAAAATGTTCCATAGCACTTCGTAAATTACCTGTACACATCGTTGAAGCATAAGGATTACCATGAAATTTACGGAAACTTTGTACTTGTAAAGAACAAACAAAAGAAACTAAGCTATTACATACCATATTATATGTTTGAGGCAATAATGACACGCCTAGTATAATGAGAATTTCTAATAAAATGACCAATTGTCTCCAATGAATACGTGGATGTGTAAAGAAATGATGACGAATCATTTCTGCAACAACAATCCCTAATGCAAATGAAATAATTGGAATAAAATAGTATAATGATTTTAAAAATTGTCCTTCAATCAAATTGATTCCTAATAAAACTATATTCCCTGTTTGTGCATTCGCAAAAACATGATCACGACATAAATATGTATAAGCATCTAAAAATCCGCCTACAACAGCTAATAATGAGCCTATTAATAATGTATCTGATATTTGTTTTGTTTTTTTCATATTGATCCTCCAACAAAAAAGATGATGGTTGACATCATCTTGACTATGAAATATATTCAATCTTTAAAATTTTCACTTCATAAGGAATTTCTACCCCTACAGATACAATTTCATTAATACCATGATCAAGAATAGCTTTTGCTAATGGAGATTCATTTGAAATCTTTCCATTAAGTGGATCAGTTTCAAATGTCCCTACAATTGTAAATGATTCAGGTTCAGCATTTTCTTCAGATAAATCTAAAATAGTTACTGTTGCTCCTGGTTTTGCAACTGTGCTATCTAATTGTGATTCATCAATAATTTGCACATGTAGTAACATGGCATCAATTTCTTTAATTCTTGATTCAATATGAGCTTGTTTATCTCTTGCTGAATCATAATCAGCATTTTCAGACAAGTCCCCTTGTGAACGTGCTAATTGTAATTCTTCGATAACTTTAGGTCTTTCTACATTAATTAAATGTTCTTTTTCTTTTTTTAATTTTTCAACACCACTTTGTGTTAAAAGAACTGCTTCATGATCCATATCTTTCACCTCGCGTTTAATAATATATCATAAAAATATGAAAAATACTAGATAATTCTTTATTTTCTCATTTATTGAGTAACTTTTCTTCCCATATCATTCACTTCTATATCTTCATCAATTGGCATATATAAAATTTCCATTGGATGATTTGCAACTTCTACAGATTCTTTATCTTCGTTATATAAAGCTGTTACTTTGACAATATAGTTATCATGATATGGTGAGAAAATCTCAATTGTTTCTCCAACCTTAAAATGATTACGTTGTTCAATTTTAGCCATTCGATTATCTTTATCATATTCTAAAACTCTTAAAACAAATTCTTGTGTAGGATGTTCATCACGTAAATTAAATAATTGTTCATTCATTGTTGGATTTTCATAAAAGAATCCATGACACAATGCACGATTAGCTGCTTTTTCTAATTCTTTTAAATATGAATCATCTTGTTTAAAAGAATCAGGATCTTCACAATAAGCATCTATTAATTTACGATATGTTGATACTACTGTCGCAATATAATGAATAGATTTCATACGACCTTCAATTTTAAAAGAATCCACACCAAGTTCAATCAATTCACCAATATGAGAAACTAATGACATATCTTTACTAGACATACTTAAAGGTATATCTTCCTCTTGATTCACTAAATTTCCATTTTCATACAAATCATAGTACCAACGACATGACTGTGAACATCCACCACGATTCGCATCACGACGGCTTAAATAATTCGATAACATACAACGCCCTGAATAATGAATACACATTGCTCCATGAATAAAATATTCAATATCAACAGGTGTCTTATCCATAATCAATTTTAAATCATCATACGTCACTTCTCTACCCAATACAACACGATTTACACCCATATCAGCATAAAACTGAATTGCTTTAAGATTTAAAGTCGATAATTGTGTTGATACATGAACTTCTAAATTTAAATCCAACTCATTTGCAATACTCATAATATAAGGATCTGCCACAATGATAGCACTCACACCAATGTTATCTAATTTTTCTAAATACTCTTTAATGCCTTCTAAATTATCTTGATGTAAAATAATATTACATGTGACATGAATATGAGCACCATATTTCTTTGCAAATTCAACACCTTCTTGAATATCTTCTAAAGAAAAGTTAGAAGCTTGTGAACGCAAAGAAAACTCTTTCCCACCAACAAAGACTGCATCTGCACCATACATGATTGCTGTTTTTAACTTTTCTAAATTCCCTGCTGGTGCTAACAACTCAGGTTTTTTTATAATCTTTCTTTTTCCATCAACGATTCGACTCACGTTTTTCATTATCCATCTTCCTTACATCTTCTAATTTATAAACTGTTTGATCAAATAAAAATCCTCGATCAAGTGGTGTTTTTAAACGATAAAGTAACCCCATAAACTCTTTCACTTCTTTATCATATTGTCCGTTTTCTAAACTCTTTAAAGCATCAGTATATAAAGAAGCCACTTCTATAGCTTCTTCTTCATTCATCATCAATGTTTCTATATATAAATAATCAAACATTTCAAAATGATGGAATAAATCTAAAGTATAAAGTCTACTTTCAGAGAAAATATGTGTTCCTTTATCATCTTCATAAATATGCATTGCATAATCACTATTTTTAGCTTTAATCTTTAATACATCATGATGTTCTTTATCAAAATTAAGTTGTGATGCTTCTTGATAATTTGTGAGCAAGCGTCTTTTACTTGCCGCAATATATTCTACACCATGTCCTTGTATCATTAAGGGTAAATGTAACTGTTCTTTAATATACACTTGTTCTTCTAAAGGAATAACCCTTGATACAAAGGCACTTGTTACACCATGCAATGAAAGAATATCTAGTGTTCTATCGTTTGTATTCAATGTCTCTGGTGAATACATCATATCAAAATGATAAGCATTTTCTTTCACAATTTGTAAAACACCAAAATCTTGAAAGATAATTCCTTCCACATTTAACTTTGAAAGTTCTTGAATAAAACTTTCAACTTGATTTATAACATGTTGATCGTATAAAGCATTGATTGCTATATAAATACGAATATGAGGATATTGACATTTAATATCTTTGATTTCATCTAATGAAAATTGATAAGGTGCATAAAAGGAATGTTCACACCCTAAAACAAATGTATCAATTCCCATACTGATATAATCATACAATCTTTCTTTTTTATTTAATGATAAAACTATTTTCATTTGTTAACCCTTCTTTTAATCACACATATACCATCTCCTATTGCATAATAAGAAACATCATAATCTTCGTGATTAAAAATCCAATCTTTAAATCTTTTTATTTTTTTAACCAATTGTTTTGTATTTCTATTTTTAATATGATCAATATCAAAAATCATACCATGAAAATCTAAATTATCCACAATCACAATACCATCCTCTTTTACATAAGGCACATATTTTTCAAAAAACTTTTGATATTGTGCTTTTGCAGCATCTATAAACAAACAATCATAGGGAGCATACTGAAGCTTCGTTTCATCAAAAGTCAAAGCATCATCATGAAAAATAGAAATAGAATCTTCTAAGTGATGTGTTTGAATATTCATACATGCTTCTTCATAACGTTCTTGATTAAGTTCAATTGTGTCAATCTTTAAACCAGGAACATTAGATACCATCATCATTGAAGAATATCCAATCGCTGAACCAATTTCTAAACATGTATTTGCTTGAATATCCTTTAAACATGAAATCAAAAAGAGGATACCCTCTTTTTGCATAACTGGAATATTTCTTTGCAAAGCATATTCTTCTATATCATTAAACTCTATTATTGAAGCCATAATCCTGCTTCCTTTGCTTTTTTAATTTCTTGTAAATGTTCAGCGTATGTTTTTGTATAGATAACTTTACTTTTTGATAAATCATTTTTATCTTTAATAGCCACAAAGAACATATAATCAGATTTTGTATAATGTACACAACTCTCAATTGTACTTACTGGTACTGTACTAATTGGACCAATAGGTAATCCTTTATATTTATATGTATTATACGGTGAATCAGTTTGTGTTTGAGCAACTGATACATCAACACCTGTTCTTTGTAAGGCATAGTTCACTGTAATATCACTTTGAAGTTTTTCACCTTTGTTTAATCTATTCATAAAGACTCCAGCAATCATCGGACGATCAGTTTCGTCAGTTCCTGATTCTCTTTCTACAACAGATGCAAAACTTAAAAACTCATGAATAGACCATCCTGTATTTTTAATTTCATCTTTATAAGGTGTTAATTTTTTATCCATCATATCTAAAGCAACTTTTGTCATATCTTTTAATGTTGGATTTTCATCTGAAATAAAATATGTTTCTGGATATAGATATCCTTCTAATGGATACTTTCATTAATAAACCAATATTCCTTTACTAGTGATTTTAAATAATCTTTATCTGCCCATTGTTTAATGACATTTTCTTCACTCGTTTTTAAAATATCCGCAAAAGCTTTCGCAACTTGAGGAATTGTATTTCCTTCTTTAATTGTTAAACGAAATTGAACAATATTTTCTGGTTGAGGATCATTAATAATATTAAAAATTGTTGCTAAAGACATATTCTTATTTAATTTATATGTATTCGCTTTTAAAGAATCATAACGATTCAATTTTAAGAAAATTTTTCCACACAACTTATTATTCACTAATCCAGCTTCATCTAAACTATCTAAAATTCGATTAGCTCCTGAACCATTTTCAATTTTCACAATAACATCTTCATCATTTGAAGATACAGCAGAAATACCCATTCGATAAAAAAAGATACTTCCTACAATAACAAGTGCAATCACACCTGCAATGATTCCTATGATTTTTTTATTTTTCATATGCTTTCCTCCACGAGTCTATTATAGGGTATTTTCTTTGTTTTATCAACCAATAAGAAAAAGACCAATAATTTGGTCTAAATTCCTCTACCTTCAATTAAACAAACAGGTTCTCCTACCATATAACGATAATGTGTTTCAAATAAAACCCCTTTACTTTCTCCAAGTTTTAATTCAAATGATTCCAATGTTCCACCTTTTTGACTAGCAACTATCACAAAACGATCATTCACTGTGATTAATGCAACTGGATTTTCATCAGTATCAAGAAATTCAATATAATGAGGTTGTCCATCATTACCAATTTCAAATACTGAAACAGAATCATGTCCTTTATTCGTTACAAATAAGAAACGTCTTCCATCTTTATTCATAAAAGCAATATCACTCGCATAACTTTCTTCATCATAACGATCTAATGGATATGTTTCAACTTCACCCATATATTCAAAGCGAGTATCTTCATAACAATATGTTGCTATAGTATTTGATAATTCATTTAACACATAAGCATAACGTCCTTCGTCATCAAAAATCATTTTACGAGGTCCGCTACCGGGTTTTAAACGAACTGTATTTTCTTCATCTCTTTCAAGACGACCTTTTTCTACTACTCTATACAGCACAATTTCATCAATTCCACGATCGCATACAAAAATACGTTTTTGATCTGGTGTACTTTCTATAAATGTTGGATGTGATTGAAGTTGATAACGTCCATGTGGACCATGTCCTTCATGTTTAAGTGTTTGTACAACTTTTACAATCTTTTGTTTTAAAATAGGAATAACAACAACTTCACTATTATAATAATCAACTGCGTATGCACAACTTCTGTCTTCATTTACATATGAACTGATAAAAGTTTTCCCTTGATTTGTTGTTTTTGAAGCCAAACCAAATTGTAAATCCATACTCGCATATTGCCATAAACCTCCATCTGTAGGCTTTCCAGTTTTATTTAAATAACTTACATAAATAAAACGTTCACGTTTATAGAAAGCGCTTGGATTAGCAGGTGATTTATAATACTTTTTCTTTAAAAATTCTCCATTATCAGTATCAAAATGAAAAACATAAATTCCTCTTGTTAAATCATTTCCATAACTCCCTACAAATATAGGTTTTACATGTCTTTTCTTTGTAAATAATCCCACAATACATTTCCTCCTATAGTTATATTAGTTCATAAATATGAGCTGTATATAAAGAAAGAAAGGTAACAATGTTACCTTATTCTCCTTCTTCATCTTCAGCTAAAAAGCTATTAAAGACTTCTTCAACCAATTCCCATTCATCAGGTGTATCAATAGGATATAAATGTCCTTCATCATCATAAATTGAAGAATAAACTTCTGGTTCTTCTAACGAAGAATCATAATATAAAACATATTTCTTTTGCGTTTCATCACTTTCAAAAGTAAATAACACATCAAATTCTAATTCATTTCCATTGTCATCAACAACTTGAATTTTTTCAGCATCCATACTTTTATCTCCTTTGCCCATCTAAATAACCTTGTAATATTTGAATAGCAGCCATTTTATCAATCACTTTTTTTCTCTTTTTACGAGAAACATCTGCAAAAATCAATTGATTTTGAGCCATAACAGTTGTTAATCTCTCATCAATCAATATAACTTCAACATCCATCATACTCTCTAAACGTTCTTTAAAATTCATAGAAATCTGTGCTCTCTCACCTAAATCACCATTCATATGTTTAGGTAAACCTAAAACTATGGTATGAATATTGTTTTCATCAACAAGTCCCTTCACACGATTTGCTGCACTTTCATAATCATTGTCTTCAAAACGATATGTTTCCACACCATGTGCAATCATACCTAAAGCATCACTCATCGCAATACCACACGTTCTAGAACCTAAATCTAATCCTAAAATCTTTTCCACTATTTAGACTCCAAATAGAACTTCACAAGTTCTTCAATAATTTCATCACGATCAATTTGTTGAATGATTGAACGTGCACCTTTATGACTTGAAATATAAGCAGGATCATTAGAAATTAAATATCCCGCAATTTGATGAACAGCATTATAGCCTCTCTCATCTAAAGCATGTGAAACACTCATTAAATTCGCATGAATCACTTCTCTTTTAATTTCTTCGGAGTTAAATAGACGTGTTTGTGTAAAATCTTTTCCCATAGCACATACCTCCTATCTATATATTATATATCATACACTAAAATAATCTAAAATGCTAGAAAAAACTCTTTATCCAACAACACTTTACATAAATTTAAGACCAAAAAAGAATCATTATTTGACTGATAACGATTCTTTCCTTTGTTTAATCAATTTCATCCACAAAATAATGAGGATCTTCACGATACTTCATAAGTGCTTTTTCAAATACTGCATCAGCATCTAATACATAACATGTTGCATTTAATACATGTCCTACACGATAATCACTTTCATCTAAAACATCTAAAATACGATCATACCTTTGTTCATAACCTTTAAAATCATGTCTTAATATATCTTTTTTAATACAATCACCATTTGCTAAAACAATTTCATAGTCAAAAGAACCACGATATAAATAATCAGGAACAACCATTTCTTCAACACCATGCATCGCTGTTATACACCTTAACCCACAACCAAGCATAACAATCTTACCATGCCTTCTTTTTAACTCATGGAACGGTGACATAACTCCCACTGGGCTAAAATCTAATAAATGTTGTTCAGCAATCATCTGAGCATCTTTTCCCCAAATAGCCACACTATGAGTGGGATGAATACTTCTATAAACACTAGGATTATGACGCATAATTTCAGGTAAAATTCCTACACAACTTGGTGTTTCATTTACATCAAAATAACGATGATCAACAGTCACATCAATATAGCTTAATGTAGGTAACATCAATGTCCCTTCACTTACGGTTTGCATTAAAGCATCAATAACAGCTTGAGGACCATCTTCAATTTCCTCATTACCTTTTAACGCATTATAAGATGAATGAACAAGAATTGTATCATTATCTTGAATACCTAACTTTTTTAAATCCTCAATAATTTGTTTTGCATCCATAAATTTTCCCCTTATTAAATATTCACATAATATGTTAAATAAAATGACACATTGAATCATTATATAGAACCAATTATAGAATTCAATTATAGAAAAATTTCAATTTTCATCACTTATTTAACATTACCTAAATATTCTCTTTTAATTGTTGTAAAGCTTGTGGAAGTTGTTCTAATGAAGCACATCCACCTTGTGCAAAGTCCGGTTTTCCTCCACCTCTTCCTTGCATCACATCATTCAATACTTTAACAAATTCTCCTGCTTTATATCCATCATCAACCATTGATTTTGTTAACCCTACAAAGTATGAAACTTTCTCTTCATAGTTATTCACAATGACAACCATTCCCTTTGTTAATTGATCTCGTAATTCAAAAGCCATTTGTTTAGCAGTTGGAACTTCCTTAGAAATAGATACACATAAAAATTCATAACCATTGATTATTTCAATATTCTTTGTTTTTTCTTTAGCTTCAATACTATTTAATTTTTCTAAGTATTGATCTCTTTCTTTTTTTACAGCATTTGTTTCATCAATCAATTGAGATAATTTATCAACAATTTCATGCTTATTTTTAAGTTTCATTAAATCACTCATTACCTGAATTGTTTCTTCATTTTTCTTTAATGATTGATAAGCTTTTTGTGCAGTGACAGCTTCAATACGTCTGACACCTGAACCAACACTTTCTTCACTTTCAATCTTAAACAATCCAATTTGAGCACTGTTAGCTACGTGGCAACCACCACATAATTCTTTAGAATAATCCCCAACACTAACAACTCTGACTTCATCACCATATTTTTCATCAAATAAAGCCATTGCTCCTGAAGCCATTGCATCTTCTTTACTCATAAGTTGAATTTGAACATTTAACCCTTTAAAAATTTGTTCATTCACTTCATCTTCAACTTTTCTTAATTCTTCATCAGTCACCTTTTGAGGATGTGTAAAGTCAAAACGTAATCTTTCACAATCTACATAAGAACCTGCTTGAGATACATGTTCACCCAAAACATTCTTTAATGCTTTTTGTAATAAGTGAGTCGCTGTATGGTTATTTTGGATTAATTGACGTCTTTGTGTATCAACCACAACATTGAATGTATCTCCAACTTTTATGCTTCCATTTTTAACAGTAACAAAATGAAGGTGTTGTTGATGTGGAGCTTTTGAAACATAAGTGACATTTAATTTTGTTGTTTCATTATACATTGTTGCATTATCAGCACATTGCCCACCCATTTCAGCATAACATGTTGTTTGATCTAAAATTACTTCACCTTTTGTTGTAATTTCATCACATTTAACACCATCTACAAATGTCGCAATGACTTTTGCTTGAATTGGTGTAGGATCATAAATAAATGTACTCACTGCATCAAATGCCATTAAATCAGGTTTTTGTGATGACATAGATTCAACATCACCACGTGCATTTCTTGCACGTTCTTGTTGAAGTTTCATTTCTTCTTTAAATCCTTCTTCATCAACGCTGTAACCTAATTCCTCTGCAATTTCTACAGTTAATTCTAATGGAAATCCATATGTATCATATAATTTAAAAGCATCTTTTCCTTCTAAAACTTTATCTGTTGCTTTTTCTAACATCTGATTTAATAACTTTTCACCATGAGATAATGTTTTATGGAATGCTTCTTCTTCTTTTTTCACAAGCCCACTCACATAATCTGCTTTTGCAGGTAAATAATCATAAAAATCTTTCATAATATCAGCCACAACATAAACAAGTGTATACATGAAAGAATGATCAATACCAACCTTTTTACCATAACGAACAGCACGTCTTAAAATACGTCTCAAAACATATCCACGTCCTGCATTATCAAATAAAGCACCATCACTTAATGCAAAAGTCACTGTACGAATATGATCTGCAATCACACGATATGCCATTTTATTTTCATCATATTTTACATTTGCTAATTTTTCAGTAGCTTCAATAATTGGTAAGAAGAAATCTGTATCAAAGTTTGTTTCTCCACCTTGAATAATACTAACTAAACGTTCTAATCCCATACCAGTATCAATATTCTTTTGTGGTAATTCTTTATAGTCTTTTCTATCAATAGCTGGATTACAATCATATTGAGAGAATACAACATTCCATACTTCGATATAACGATCATTTTCTAATTCTTCAAAGAATAATTTTTCTCCTAATCCTTCAGGATCATAAGCTTCTCCCCTATCATAGAAAATCTCAGAGTCAGGACCACCCGGACCTTCCCCAATTTCCCAAAAGTTTCCATCAGTTTTTAAAATATGGCTTGGATCTACATGACATACTTCTGTCCAAATACGATATGCATCAGTATCATCTGTATAAACAGTGACATATAATTTTTCTTTATCAAAACCTATCCATTCAGGACTTGTTAAAAATTCCCATGCAAATGGAATAGCTTCTTCTTTAAAATAATCCCCAATAGAAAAGTTTCCTAACATTTCAAAGAAAGTATGATGTCTTGCTGTTTTACCAACATTTTCAATATCATTTGTACGAATTGATTTTTGAGCATTAGCAATTCTATGACATGCTGGTGTTGCACTTCCATCAAAGTATTTCTTTAATGCTGCAACTCCAGCATTGATCCATAATAATGTTGGATCATTTTGTGGAATTAAAGATGCTCCTGGTTCAATCATATGTCCTTTTGATTTAAAATAATCTAAGAACATTTGTCTCACTTGATTTCCTGTAAATTGTTTCATAAAATAACCTCCCTTATAATAAAAAAGCCATTCCTATAAAGGAACGACATAATCGCGGTACCATCCTTATTCATAATCATATTGATTACACTCTCTAAGCCGATAACGCCGACATGCGTTGATGTTTTCATCACTCTCCAAAGTAGCCTTCTCCATTGAACATTAGAAATTCACACCACCCATTTCCTCTCTAAAAAACATTCAATAAATACTTTTCTTCTTCAACGATTTGACTTAGATATTATAACGAATATTCACAACAATTGCAA
>Snoopy_p2__coassemble_1613_pt1 | contig 11543 bp, 12 predicted proteins | sample Snoopy_p2__metabat2_low_PE_005 | metagenome-assembled genome bin Snoopy_p2 | reverse complement strand
TCCTACTTCTATATTCACAAAAGTAAGAGGTTTTTCTTTTTTAAATTGTAAAATTTTCAACAATTTGTTCAATTTCTTCTATAGAAAGCCCTATTTCAAGTAAATATTCCTTACTACTTCCATAATGCTCTCTTAAATAATCTAAAAATTCCATCATATAACGTGGCGATGATTTTAAATATTGTTTTGCTTCTTCATCATTCATCATCTTTGCAAGAGCTTCATTTATTTCAATATTATTTTCATAAGACTCACTATAATCTTTAACAATATCATATTCATGACAACCTATTAAATCTAACAATAAAGCAGAAATCACACCTGTTCTATCTTTACCAGCTGAACAATGGAATAAAACACAGTCGTAAGGATGTTTTATAAAAATATCAAAGACTTCCTTAAACTTATGTTTCACTGCTTCTAACATATAAAGATAAACACCACCTAAATCTTTATATTGTTTCACTTCTTCAGGAACAACACTTGCCTTTGTTGAATCGAAAACATTCACTTCATAATATTGAACATCAGGATCGCTTGCAAAAGGATTAGGTTGTTGTTGCTTTTCAAAATCACTTCTTAAATCAATCACAACATTCACACCATAATCTTTTAAAGTTTGAATATCTTTTTTTGTCGCATTAGCTGGTGAAGATGCACGAATATAACGATATGCCTGACTAAAAGCACCTGCCTGTGTTTCATAACCACCCAAATCCCTTGTATTAGGCATTTTTTCTAACGTAATCATACGTTCTTCCCTTGTCATATATAACATAGTCTCTCTCCTATTCTTCAAATGGTCTTACACGTAACTTGACACCTATATCATCACAAATCTTCTGACATTTCTCAATCTTTTCTTGTCCTATAATATCCACGACACTCATCACAACATGAGGAACATATTTTAAACACTCTTTAGCAAAATCTAACATAGCTTGAAATGATTCATTTCCAAACTTATTTCTTGTTAATTCTAAATACTCTTTTGCATCAGGAGCATTTAAACTAATAGAAACAATATCAATACGTCCTTTAAGTAATGGTGTAATATCTCTTTGATGAATAAGATTTCCTAATCCATTGGTATTAATACGAATCGGTAAATCTTTTCGATATAGTTTAAGAACATCTGCAATTTGTATGACATCATCTACTCGCTCCATTGGTTCTCCAAACCCACAAAAAACAACTTCTTTAAAATCATTTAAATCATATTTTTGAAATTCTTTAATCACTTCATCAACTGTTGGTTCTTCTTTTAACCATAATGAATTTGATTCTTGCATTTCTTTCGTTTGTCTTAAACAAAACGTACAAGAACAAGGACAACGATTCGTTAAATTCACATAAACACTTTTTCCTTTTACACTATACAAGTTTGCAATATCAATATAACCATTTCCATATAAAGTATATAAAATCATAAATCTTCTCCTAATTCATACAAATATTCTTCAAAACATAACCCATAATGATGAGGTAAGTTAATTTTCTCGCAATAAGTAATACACCTCGATGCAAATTGTGTTGCTTTTTGAACACTTTCATAAAAAGATTTTCCATTCATATAACTTCCTGCAATCACAGCTGCAATCACATCACCTGTCCCACAACGATCTTTTCCAATGCGATCAACCATGACAATCTGATAATCTTCATCTTTATTATAAATAAAGTTTAAGATTTGTTTATCATTAAATGGAATTCCTGTCACAACAATGTGCCTTGGTCCTTTCTCTGATAAAATTTCGCACATATCATTCAATTCTTCAAATGTCGGTGTTTTCATTGGGTACTCTCGATCTACCAATGTAACTAATTCAGTTAAGTTTGGTGTCATCACATCTGCATATTTTACCAACTCTTTCATCTTCTCACACATTTCTGGTGTATATGTTTTATATAATTTTCCATGATCTCCCATCACAGGATCAACCAATACAAATGTATTATCTTTTTTAAAATGTTGTAAAAAATTAATCACAATATCCACTTGTTCAACCGAACCAAGAAATCCTGTCGCAATTGCATCAAATTCTAAATTCAAATCTTTATATGTTTGAATATAATCTTTCATACGTGATGTGTAATCATCGAAATAATAAACTGGAAATTGTGTATGAGTCGATAATATAGCAGTTGGAATAGGTACAACTTGGATTTTCATAGCAGAAATAATCGGTGCCATTGCAGAAATTGAACATCTTCCAAAACCTGTTATATCATTAATTAAAGCTATACGTTTTTGTTTCATTTTCATCTTCCTTTATTGTTTATTCTACCACAAATAACTATGAAAAGAAAAAGAATTTTGTTACAATTATACGGAGGTGAATCTTATGGATTTATCATTATTAATGAAAAAAACTTTACCAGATTCTCTTATTGATGAACAAAATAATCATCATTTTTATGAAGATGATTGTTTATTTGATTGTGAAGTTTCTGGTATTGAATATAGAGATTGTTATTTTAAAGGATGTTCTTTTAATGATGTCACTTTAGAAAATAGTTATTTTTTGAATGTAACTTTTGAAGATTGTGATTTATCAAATATACATTTAACATCATCTATGTTCCGTAATGTCCATTTTCTCAATTGTAAACTTATGGGCACAGATTTTAGTGAATCAGTATTTGATGATGTTGTATTTAAAGATTGTAATGTAAGATTTGCCAATTTTTCATTTATGAAAAATAAAACAGTCTTCTTTAGTGTTTGTGATTTACATAGTGCAAGTATTGTAGAAACTTCGTTACAAAAAACAAAATTTCAAGAATGCAACTTTGAAGATTGTGAAATATTACATTCTTTATATAAAGTTGATTTATCAACCTGCCAACTTCAACATATTCTCACAACTCACGAAGACATCAAAGGTGCTATAATTGCTTCTTGGCAATTAGAATCATTAGCACATCTTTTAGAAGTAACAATTAAATTTTAAAGTGTCAACCCTACCTTTAAACTAAGGTAGAGTTTTTTTATATTTCTATAGCTTAAATAAACATTTTTAATGCACCCTATCAACAGGTTGCATTTTACATATTTTATACGATACATTCAAATTCTTAATAAAAGAAAAAGGACTTTTTCAAGTCCTTTCATCTGTTTACAATTATTTAGATAATTCAGCGAAATATTTAATAGTTCTAACCATGTTAGAAGTATATGAGTTTTCGTTGTCATACCATGCAACTGTTTGAACTTCAGTAGTTCCGTTATCTAATGGTTTAACCATTGTTTGAGTTGCATCGAATAATGAACCATAAGTAATTCCAATGATATCAGAAGATACTAATTGTTCTTCAGTATATCCGAATGATGGAGTTGCTGCTGCTTTCATTGCTTCGTTTACTTGTTCAACTGTTACTTCACCTTCAACAACTGAAGTTAAGATTGTAGTTGATCCTGTTGGAACAGGTACACGTTGAGCTGAACCGATTAATTTTCCATTTAATTCAGGAATTACTAATCCGATAGCTTTTGCTGCACCAGTTGAGTTTGGTACGATGTTTACAGCTGCTGCACGAGCTCTTCTTAAGTCACCTTTTCTATGAGGTCCATCTAATACCATTTGGTCACCAGTGTAAGCATGAACTGTTAACATGATACCAGATTTAATAGCTGCTAATTTGTTTAATGCATTAGCCATTGGTGCTAAACAGTTAGTTGTACATGAAGCTGCAGAGATAATTGTATCTTCAGCAGTTAAGATGTCTTCGTTTACACCAAATACAACTGTTGGTAAGTCATTTCCTGCTGGTGCAGAGATAACAACTTTTTTAGCTCCTGCATCGATGTGAGCTTGAGCTTTTGCTTTAGAAGTATAGAAACCTGTACATTCTAATACAACATCTACATCTAATTCTCCCCAAGGTAATTCAGCTGCATTAGCTTTTGCATAAATTTTGATTTCTTTACCATCAACTGTGATAGAATCTTCTCCAGCTTTTACTGTATCAGCTAAAGCATAAGTTCCTTGAGCTGAATCATATTTTAATAAGTGTGCTAACATTTTAGGATCTGTTAAATCGTTGATTGCAACAATTTCATACCCTTCAGCACCGAACATTTGTCTGAATGCAAGACGTCCAATACGTCCAAATCCATTAATTGCTACTTTTACTGCCATTTTTTTGACATCCTCCTTGATTTATTTTATGAGTATATTATAGTCTACAAAACAAAATAAATCAATAAAAGTTATCATCTTTAAGTATTTTTTTCACAAGATTAAAAAAAGTGTTGATTTTATCAAATATTTTATATAAAGCACTATACTTCACTTCTATTCTAAGCATGAAAAATTGTCAAATTTTCTTATATTTTTTGTTAATTTTAATATTATGAATAATCTCAATAAATGACTCTATAATGAAACAAGGAGGTAAAAAAATATGCAATTTGTTCCTACAGTCATTTTAAAAAAACACTCAAAAGAATATGCTTATGATATCTTTTCTAGACTTTTAGAAGACCGTATTATTATGCTAAGTGGAGAAATCAATGATGATGTAGCAAGTTCAATTATTAGTCAATTACTCTATTTAGAATCACTAGATGCCACTGCTGATATCTATATGTATATCAACTCACCGGGAGGAAGTGTTTCTGCTGGACTTGCTATCTATGACACAATGAACTTTATTCAATGTGATGTATCTACTATCAGTGTTGGACTTTCTGCTAGCATGGGAGCCTTCTTGCTTGCAGCAGGTCAAAAAGGAAAACGTTGTGCATTAAAAAACAGTGAAATTATGATTCATCAACCACTTGGTGGAACAAGTGGTCAAGCGAGCGATATTGAAATCTCAACACGCCATATCTTAAAACTCAAAGATAAACTTAATCACATTCTTGCAAGTCAAACCAATCAACCTTTACGTAAAATCAAAAAAGATACAGATCGTGATTTTTTTATGAGTGCTAAAGAAGCTTTAGATTATGGTTTAATAGATGAAATTTTAAGCACATCAAGAAGATGATGTGCTTTTTAATTCGATATGAAGTTGATGTGGATATGATGTTATTTTGGAAATAGGCAAAGGACATTTCACATAACAACTATTATCATTCACTTGAATATAAGGAATATTTACAAACTGTTTCAATATATTGATCAATTCTAAGTTTAAAAATAAGTATCGAATTTTTCCTTCGATATGTTTAAAACAAAAACAATCATGACGATAACTCAAATCAAAATGTCCTCTCACATCAAAAGTTGTTTCTTGATACTTCACAATACCATTTAAATAAATATGATCCAATATGTCTATATGACATTCTAATATTTCTATATCATACATCTTTAACAATGATTTTAAAGCATATTGTAAACAAATCTCTAATTCCTTCTCTTCAACAATCACATTATCACCATTGTAATATATGCAAAAGATGAATAAGACATACCTTATCCATCTTTAATAAATATGAAAAATATCTACAATATCTTGATAACGATGTGTTTGTGACAAAGCCAACATCAATAAAACTCTTGCTTTTTGTGCAGACAGTGTATTAGAGCCTATACAATATTGATTAGGATCAAAGACTTGATCATCAAAAACAATACCATGAGATACACGAGAAGCCCTCACAAAAATAATACCCTGAGTTGATAAATCATTAATTGCCTTTAACCACTCTTGACTATAATTTCCATTTCCAGATCCAACAATCACAATTCCTTCATGTGAAGAAGCGAGATGATATAAAATTGATGCATCTGCACCTGCATAAAAATAAGCAATCGCAACCTTTGGTAAACTTACAATAGATTGTTTTGAAAAACGAGATTTTAAAGTATGAACTTTAAATGTTTTAGAAAAGAAATACACTTCATTATCTTGCATATATCCTAAACAACCAAAAGCCTTTTGATCAAAAGCATCAATCTTATAATTATTAACCTTTTGAATATCTCTCCCAGAATAAATTGTATTGGAAAACAATGCCATAACCCCTTGTCCTCTTGCTTGTTCATCAACCGCTAAACAAACAGCTTGATAAAGGTTAAAAGGTCCATCAGCACTTGTTGCTGTAGCAGGACGCATAGCCCCTGTCAACACGACTGGTTTATCTGTATGTAGAGTTAATGTTAAAAAATAAGCCGTTTCATCTAATGTATCTGTTCCATGTGTTACAACTACACCATCAATATGATCATCTAAAACAATCTCATTGATTTTATGCGATAATTGTATCCATCTTTCAGGTCCCATTTCATTACTATCCACATTCATTAATTGATAAGATTCAATATGAGCAACATCTTTCAAACTCGGAATCGAAGCAATAACTTCATTGACATCCATTTCCCCAGCATGATAAGCCACTGTTTTTCCTTGTTGTCCTGTTCCAGCAATTGTTCCACCCGTTGCCACTATTGCAACTGTTTTCATATCATTCATTCCTTTCCATTTTCAACTTTCCCCATTATAACATACTTCTATATAAAAACAATTAGACTTTTTATGACAGCTATGTTAGATTATTGAATATGAGAAAGGAAGTGGAATCGTGAAAAATATGACATCTGGTAAACCCATTCGATTGATTTTTTTATTTGCTATACCTTTAATGTTTGGAAATATTCTCCAACAACTCTATACAATGATCGATACAATGATTGTCGGACAAGTTTTAGGCGTTGATGCTCTAGCAAGCCTTGGTGCAGCCGATTGGATTAACTGGGCTATTTTAGGTATTATCATGGGATTTACACAAGGGTTTTCTATTCGTATCTCCCATGCTTATGGAGCACAAGAATATGATTTAATGAAAAGAACAATGGCAATGATTTTTGTAAACTGTTTCGTATTCGCTATTGTATTAACAATTCTTTCACAAATCATCATTGAGCCCTTGCTTGTTTTATTAAACACACCATCTAATATCATTCAAGGTTCAATTACTTATTTAAGAGTCATGTGTGGTGGAATTATTATTGTGATGTTTTATAACTGTTTTGCAAGTATACTGCGTTCTTTAGGAAATAGTCGTACGCCTTTAATTGCAATGATGTGTGCTGCTCTAACAAACATTGTACTAGATTTATTATTTGTGATTACATTTGGTTGGGGTATTGCTGGGGCTGCCATTGCAACTCTTATTGCTCAATGTCTTGCGACATTTTTATGTTTTTATGTCTTATTAAAAGAATTACCTTTCAAATTTAACAAAGAAAGTTTTCGTTTTGATGTACCTATCACAATGACTTTATATAAAATAGGTTCTCCTTTAGCTTTTCAAAACCTCATCATATCTGTAGGTGGAATCATTGTTCAATCTGTTGTTAATGGATTTGGATTCTTATTCGTTGCAGGTTTTACTGCTACAAATAAGCTCTATGGTTTATTAGAAGTTGCAGCCATTTCATTTGGATATGCAATCACAACTTTCAACAGTCAAAACTTTGGTGCTAAGAAATATAAACGTATGAAAAATGGTGTTTTTCAAGCAAATCTCCTCTCACTAGCAACATCTGTTATTATCGGTATTGGTATGTTGGTATTTGGGCAAAAGATATTGATGATGTTTATTTCTGGGACACCTGAAGAATCAAAACAAGTTTTACATATTGCCTATCGTTATCTATCTATTATGGCTTATTGTTTGCCAATCCTTTATATTTTACACACTTATCGAAGTGCTTTACAAGGTATGGAAAATACATTCATTCCTATGTTATCAGGGATTGTAGAATTAATCATGAGAATTACAATAGCGTTATTTTTACCTCTATGGATTGGCCAAGATGGAATTTATTTTGCAGAAGTCTTTGCATGGGCAGGAGCAGCCATCTTACTTTATATCAGCTATCAAATCAAAATAAAAAAATTAAGTCCTATAACATCATCATAGGACTCATTAGCAGGTTATCCTGCTTTTTTTTCATAATATTTTCTAACTAAAACTTGTGTTTTACGAATATGTTTTTGAATTGTTTCCTTAGCTTTATTCTTATCACCTTCAATAATAGCATCTAAAATCGCACGATGTTCTTTAAGAGCAGATTCTAATCTTTCAACTTGTGTAATAGAATGACGACTAGTTACAGAAACATAATAGTGGATATCTTTTAAGAGTTGTTCAAAATATGTTGATTGTGTAGCTTGATAAATTGTTTCATGATATAAAATATTCAAATCATTAATTTTATCTTGATCTTTTTTTGCAGTATAAAATTCCATCAATTCAAACACATCTTTAATATGTATCAAATGCTCTTCATCCATTCTTTCAATAGCTAATTGAATAGCTAGCCCTTCTAATGACAAACGAATTTCAAACATATCATCAATATCTCGCGGTGAAAAACCTTTCACATAAACACCTTTATTAGGAATACTTTCAACCAAACCTTCTAATTCTAGTTGTTTTAAAGCTTCTCGAATAGGTGTACGGCTAATTTTCAATTCATTTGCTAAAGTTAATTCATTTAACTTTTGCCCATTTTCATATTCATCATTCAAAATACGATCTCTCAATAATACAAATATTTTATTTCCTAAAGATCCATGATTGACTTGATCAAACAAACTATGCGATGGCATAATAAACCTCCTATAAATATTCTATAATTACTTGTGTAAATTCTGTTATAGAGGCTTGTCCTCCAATATCTGGAGTCACTATTTCACCCTTTTCTACAACTTTTTCTAAAGCTCCTCTTAAACGAGTTGCTTCTTCTTTTTTATCCAATGCTTCAAGCATTAATGCAAATGCCAATAACAAAGCACTTGGATTAGCAATGTTTTTTCCAGCAATATCTGGTGCACTCCCATGAACAGCTTCATAAATACGATAATCATCACCAATATTACCACTTGGTGCAAAACCTAATCCACCAACTAAACCTGCACATAAATCTGAAACAATATCACCATATAAATTAGGTGCTACCAAAACATCAAATGTTTCAGGATGCAATACCAATTGCATACACATATTATCTATAATTACTTCTTGTGTGTCAATATCTGGATAATCTTTTGCTATATTACGAAAAGCATTTAAAAACAAACCATCAGTCAATTTCATAATATTCGCTTTATGAATAGCTGTTACTTTTTTTCTATGATTATCTCTTGCATATTCAAAAGCATAACGACAAATCTTTTCACTTGCATCACGTGTAATGAGCTTCACTCCATGTGCCACATTTTCATTCACCATATACTCAATACCTTTATATAAATCTTCCGTATTTTCTCTAATCATGACCAAATCAACATTTTCATAGCGAGAATCAATTCCTTTAAAAGAACGAATAGGTCTCACATTAGCATAAGTCGAGAACTTTTGTCTTAAAGCAACATTTACACTACGAAAACCTGTACCAATAGGTGTCGCAGTAGGACCTTTTAAAGCCCATTTATATTCCTTAATTGCATCAACTAAACCATCTTCAAAAACTTTGTTTGTTTTCTTTGCATATTCTGCACCAGCTTGAAAAATCAACCATTCGATATCAAGTTTCATAGCATTTGTTATATCTATAACACTTTGAGAGATTTCTGGACCAATGCCATCTCCCGGTATTAAAACAGCTTTCATTAAAAATCTCCTCCTAACACTTTGATAGTATTTAATAGACCACCTTGTAATATCATTATTTTTTCTCTAGATGTAAGTTTTAAACTCGCTGTGATTGTTTCTTGAGTAGAAATGTTTTGAACAATGATATCTCTATTATTTTCTACAGCCTCTTTCACATTGAACAAAACATATTCATCTTGATCATTAAAGAAATCATATCCATGTTTATCAATCACTAAAGGTAAAATTCCATTATTAATTAAGTTAGAACGATGAATTCTTGCAAATGACAAAGCAAAAACAGCTTTGATTTTCAAATAATTAGGCACTAATGCCGCATGTTCACGAGAAGAGCCTTGTCCATAATTATCTCCACCAACAATAAATCCACCATGATTATCAATCGCTCTTTGGTAGAAATCTGGATCAACTTTACTAAATGAGAAACGTGCTAAATATGGGATATTAGAACGATATGGTAACAATTTTGAATCTGATGGCACAATATGATCAGTAGAAATATGATCTCCCACTTTCAAAACCACTTTTCCTTTGATTTCATTATCTAACTTTTCTCCTCTAGGAATAGGTTTGATATTAGGCCCCATATAAATAGATGCATCAGGATCATAATCATGAATAAAGAAATGACTATTTTTTATAAATGGAGTATTAGGAACTTCTTTTAAGTACATATCAACTTCAAACTCACAAGATAAATATCCTTTGATTGCAGATAAAGCAGCTACTTCAGGAGAAACAAGGTAAACACCTGCATCATTTGTTCCTGAACGTCCTTTAAAATTACGATTGATTGTTCTTAATGATATCCCTTTTGATAAAGGTGCTTGCCCCATACCAATACAAGGTCCACAACCACACTCTAATATTCTCGCACCAGCTTGAATCATATCTGCAAGAGCCCCGTTTTGAGAAAGCATCGCAAGGATTGAAGATGATCCCGGTGCAATGACAAGTGATACATGATCTGCGACTTTACGTCCTTTTAAGATTTGAGCAACACGCATCATATCCGCAAATGATGAGTTTGTACACGACCCAATCACAACTTGGTTGATATGCATTCCTTCTAGTTCTTTTACGTTCACAACTGCATCAGGACTATGAGGTTTTGCAACCATTGGTGATAAAGTTGACAAATCAATATCTAATCTTTCATCATAAGTTGCATCCTCATCAGCCTTTATTTCAATAAAATCATCAGCACGACCTTGTTGATGTAAATATTCTAAAGTTCTTTCATCAGTTGGGAATATAGAAGTAGTGGCACCAAGTTCTGCGCCCATATTACAAATTGTAGCACGATCAGTTAAAGATAAAGTTGCTATTCCATCTCCTGTATACTCTACAATTTTATTAACACCACCTTTGACCGATAACTCTTGTAAAATTTTTAAAATTATATCTTTAGCACTCACCCAAGGTGTTTTTTCTCCTGTCAAATTCACTTGAATCACACGAGGACATTGTAAATAATACTTTCCTGTTGCCATCGCAACTGCAACATCTAATCCTCCTGCACCAATCGCAATCATTCCCATCGCTCCACAAGTTGGCGTATGAGAATCACTTCCAACTAATGTCTTTTTTGGTTTAGAGAAATTTTCTAATTGAAGTTGATGACACACACCATTTCCCGGCTTAGAAAATGTAATCCCATGTTTTTTTGCAACACTACGAATAAATTCATGATCATCCATATTTTCAAAACCTGTCTGTAACATATTATGATCAATATAAGCAACAGCTTTTTCCACTGCTACATGACCAATATCCATAGCCTCAAGTTGCAAATAAGCCATTGTCCCTGTAGAATCTTGGGTTAAGGTTTGATCAATTCCAATACAAATTTGTTCACCTGCAACAAGTTTCCCTTCTTTTAAATGAGAACTTAAAATCTTATATGCTAAATTCATAATTGTCCCCCTCCTATAATTGTATACAATTATACATGAATGTGAACAAT
>Snoopy_p2__coassemble_1562_pt1 | contig 11834 bp, 14 predicted proteins | sample Snoopy_p2__metabat2_low_PE_005 | metagenome-assembled genome bin Snoopy_p2 | reverse complement strand
ACGAGCATAATTGAAAAAAATATGGATTGAATGACTATTTACTTTTTGTTGGAAAGATTCTAAAAATTAAGAATGATTAGGAATTTGAGTAAGAGTAACAATATGAATTTGTCTACTTATAACAGTAATAATACCTATAAAAAATAAGATTTCTTCCTCTTTGATGAGAAAAACATGATTACGACATCTTAGCCAAAAATATTATTGATTATCGTTTCTAGCACAGAATTTTATGCTATGATAATCTGTTTCACAATTTTGTATTTGTATGATTGATAAATAAAATTTTTGTCAATCATCAGAATGGACTTTATTTTTTCATGTTAAAAGAAGCTTATGAACATGTTCTTCAGGTAAATTGAAGTATCTCTCTTGAGCTGAAGAACGTCTAAAAAAACCTGTGTTTAAATTACTTATATAAATAAAATCGTTAGTACTACTCGTAAGTGCTTCAAATAATTGATTACAACGTGATTTAATAGTTTTCTTTAGAAAAAAACGATACCTTGGGAAGTATCGCTATCAAATGTAAAAATTATGTTTTCATCATATGTTCAAAAGACTGCTCTTTGTTAATATTTGTATCTATATCTTTATCAATTTCGTCAAAATCAAACTGCTTGACAGCTTTTACAACACGAAAAGCAGTTTTGGCATTATGAATAACAGGTCTTAATTGATTAATAATAGGAATAAGTTGATTCGCAGTGTATAATGTTTTTTGGGCTGTTCTAAGAGTTGATTGTAAGGAAACTTGATTAAAAGAATATCGCATAGATTGTAAGAGTGATGGTTTTTGGGGCATCATTGGATAATAAGGTTGTTGATAGGGAAAATAGGGATCATAAGGATATTGGGGATACATACTAACACCTCCTTATATAATATATGAGCAGATGCTAAAAATGTGTTATGAATCACTTTTGAAGTAGTGAACTTGTTTTGTGTCAGTATCATATATTGCTAAAGTATAATTCATAAGTGCTTCACATTCTCTAGGACTACGGTCTTCAAAGTAATAGTAACCGTACTTTATTTGAGATATTTGTAGGGGTTCACTAGATAGAAAACCAAGATCAAAATCTATAGGAAGTGTTTTCCAAGAGTCATCAAGAAATGTAATGTCATCACATGAATATACAATATAAGTATAACCGTCATTAAACCATCCACGCTCATTGATATACTCAATTTCTTGGGGATTTATTAAAGAAACATTGATTTCATTTGTGATATCTTTGTGTTTTTGACAACCCGTACATAATAAAATCAAAAATAAAACCAATAAACTAATTTTCTTCATCTTTATACTCCAATATATCACCAACTTGGCAATCAAGGGCTTTACATATAGCTTCTAATGTAGAAAATTTGATTGCCTTTGCTTTACCATTTTTTAGTATTGAGATATTTGCAATAGTAATACCAACTTTTTCAGAAAGTTCTGTTACTGACATTTTTCGTTTAGCAAGCATAACATCAATATTTACAATAATCATAAAATTTCACCCCTCTATATAGTGAGATTATTTTCTTCTTGAATTTCACAAGCATTTTCAATGAGTTTTGTAAGTGCATAACAGATAACTGCAATACCACTAATAATAAATTCAATAAAAATTCCCCATACGATTAAAGGACCACTCACAAAATGATTCATATATAAAATGATAAAACAAATTATAAAAATAATAAATAATGATATAGCTACGGTTGTAATCATTCTCATATGATTGACATTATCTCTACAAAAACTATTTCCATGAGAAATGTTTTGACATATCTTGTAAAAATGGAATAATGCATAACAACACAATAAGAATAAAATAAATGTACAGATTGTACCCACTAAATCGAGTTGTTCTAATTCAGGATATTCTTCGATTGCTATTTTTTTAGCTATAGGAATAATCCAAAAACAAAAGAATGTAGTCACAAAGGTAGATAAAATTGTAAACGATTTTAATAAACATGTTATTTTTTTTAGTTTCATATTCTTCACCTCGAATTAAATATACATCACAATATCTTGAAAATCAATAAAAATTTATCGCAAAACGATAAAAATATAATAATTTTGCGTTTTTTTGAGTTTTGTTGTATAATCTAGGGGCTTGAAAGGAGGCGTTTTTAATGAAATTATTTGAGAGTTATCAGTTTCAACCTTTTGTAAAGGAAACAATTCAAGAAATGAATTTTGAAACACCTACAAAAATACAAAAAGAAGTTATGCCTTTGGTATATAAAAATAGAGATATTATTGGAATCTCACAAACAGGAACAGGAAAAACACATGCTTTTTTAATTCCGGTGATGGATATGATAGATGAGGAAGAAGACTGTGTACAAGCTGTTATTACTGCTCCAACAAGAGAACTTGCAACACAAATTTATGAACATGCAAAAGTATTTATGAAACATAATGAAAATTTAAGAGTTTCATTAATGATTGGTGGTAGCGATAAACAAAAGGCAATTCAAAAATTATCAACACAACCACATGTTGTGATTGGAACACCAGGACGTATTAAAGACTTATCTTTAAATGAACAGGCATTGCGTATTACAACTGCAGATATTTTTATTATTGATGAAGCAGATATGACATTAGAATTTGGATATTTAGAAGATTTAGATGCGGTATTAGGTAAGATGAAAGACAATCTTCAGATGATGGTTTTTTCTGCAACAATTCCTCAAATGTTAAGACCTTTCTTACAAAAATATATGAAAGCTCCTAAGATTATTGAAATTGATGAACATTTAACAACATCTCGTAATGTTTCTCATTATTTAGTTCCAACAAAACATCGTCAACGTTATATTGTTTTAAAAGAAATTATGAATATTATTGATCCTTATATTTGCATTATCTTCTGTAATAAACGTGTAGAAGCGGCCAATATTACTAAACTATTGAGAGAAGACGGGTTTAAAGTTGGAGAAATTCATGGGGATTTAGAGCCAAGAGAAAGACGTCAAATGATGCGTCGTATTAAGAATATGGATTATCAATATATTGTAGCAACAGATATAGCAGCAAGAGGTATTGACATTGATGGTGTTAGTCATATTATTAACATGGGATTCCCTAAAGAACTAGATTTCTATATTCATCGTAGTGGACGTTGTGGACGTGGAAAATACACTGGTGAATGTTATAGTATGTATGACACAACTGATCAACAATTAGTTGAAGCCCTTGAAAGAAAAGGAATTACGTTTGAAATGCGTGAATTAAAAGGAAATCAATTTATTGCTTCTAAAGATCGTGAAAGACGTAAATCAAGAGTGAAGCATCAATCTGATTTAGAAAAACAAATCACATCTATGGTCAGAAAACCAACAAAAGTGAAACCTGGATATAAAAAGAAAAGAAAAAGAGAAATTGAAAAATTAGTGAGAAAAGAAAAACGTGCTATTATCCAACAGGATATTCGTAGACAAAAGAAAGAACGTGCTAAACAAGCACAAAGAGAAAAAAGAGAAAGAGAGGAATAGACAATGTTAATAGGAAGTCATGTTTCTATGAGTGGTAAAGACATGATGCTTAATTCAGTTAAAGAAGCGTTATCATACAATGCCACAACATTTATGTTTTACACAGGTGCTCCTCAAAATACAGCACGTAAAGCAATCAGTGAGTTACATATTGAAGAGGCGAGATCATTGATGCAAGAACATGGTATTGATATTGATAATGTTGTAGTTCATGCTCCTTATATTATCAATCTTGCTAATACAATTAAGCCTGAAACATTTGAACTAGCAGTCAGTTTTTTAAAACAAGAAATTGAACGTTGCGAAGCAATTGGAGTATCACGTCTTGTTTTACATCCTGGATCTCATGTAAAAGCGGGGGATGAAGCAGGATTATCTCAAATTGTGAAAGGGCTAAATATGGTTTTAAGACCTGATCAAAAAGTTAAGATTGCACTTGAAACAATGGCAGGTAAGGGAAGTGAACTTGGACGTAATTTTGATCAAATTCAATATATGATTAAACATGTTGATTATCCTGAACTATTAGGTGTTTGTTTAGATACATGTCATCTTCATGATGCAGGTTATGATTTATCTTGCTTTGATGATATTTTAAATGAATTTGATGAAAAGATTGGATTAGATAAATTACTTGTTGTGCATGTGAATGATTCTAAAAATGAACGAGGGGCTTCTAAAGATCGCCATGAAAATATTGGTTATGGACATATTGGATTTGAAACATTAAATGCTATTGTTCATCATCCAAAATTAAAAGATGTTCCTAAGATTTTAGAAACACCTTATATTGACCAACATGCACCTTATAAAGAAGAAATAGAAATGTTTAAAACTCAAACATTTAATAATGGTTTAAAATAACAATTCAATACATTCATAATCTTTTGACAAGTGTTCTCACTTGTCAATTTTTTTATATAGTTTTCTAAGACAAAAAGATATCGGTCATGTTTTAAAGCATATTGATTGTTTTGAATGACTTTTAAGATTTGAGTTTGAATATCATTGTTTAGTGTAATGTCAAATTCATTTAAAATAAGTTGAAAATCTTTTAGTTCTAGTTTTGAAATATAATTATTATTCATATGAAACTCCCTTCTCATCATTATATGCAATAATCATTAAAAAATGTGTATGTATTGTGAAAACATATAATTTGAGATAAACTAAAAAAAAGAAGAGATAAGTGCAATAAAAATATAATAATAAGCGTTAATAAGGTGAAAGGAGCTAATCAATATGAACAACAAGAAGATCGATCAACTTTTATTGAAACTCTTTTTAGATGAAAAGTATTTTCGTGAGTTTTACGAATACACACAAACAATTGTTTTTGCTTATATTATGAGTTTACTTAAAAACTATGATGATAGTAAGGATGTAGTGCAAGAAACATATATAAAAATATATCTTGCAAGTCAAAATTATCAATCAATGAAAAAACCGCTCGCATGGGTTTATACAATTGCAAGAAATGAATGTTATAGTTTTTTAAGAAGAAAGTCATATATGCAAGAATATGAAGATAATGTTGTGTTACCAAAAACAATGAATGAAAATACCAAAATGATATTAGAAGGTTTATTTGAGATTTTAAATGATAATGAAAGACAAGTAGTCATTATGCATTCTTTATGGGGGTTTAAATATCATGAAATTGCAAAATTTCTAGATATACCTTTATCAACAGTATTATCTCATTATCATAGAGGAATGAAAAAGATGAAAAAAGAAGTGGGGGATATTGATGAATAAAATATATAAAGCATTTGAATCTATTACACCAAATGAATTTGATAATATCAACGAACAATTAAAGTATCGTCATGAGGAGGTTGTATTAGATATGGAAACACCAAAAAGAAAATGGAATTATAAATGGGTTGCTGTTATGGTTGTATGTTTATTAGTAGTTGGAATACCTTTTGCATTCAATCAAACACCAAAAGTTTTTGCGACAGTAGGAATTGATGTCAATCCAAGTGTAGAGTTACAAATAGATAAACAAGAAAAAGTGATTGATGTATTGACTCTTAATAGTGATGGAGAAAAAATATTAGGAGATATGGACCTTCAAGGTAGTGATGTGAAAGTTGCGATGAATGCTTTGGTTGGTTCTATGTTAAAAGAAGGTTATATTGATGAGTTAAAAAATACTTTATTGATTTCTATTGCCGGGGAAATACCTGAAGAAAATGAAAGGTTACGTCAAGAGTTAACGAGTAATATAGATCAGTTATTGAAAGGAAATCAAGTGACTGGTTCTATTGTTTCTCAAACATTGAGCGATGATAAGAATTTAGATGAATTAGCTAAAAAATATCATATTTCTAAAGGAAAAGCTGAAATTATTCAACAGCTTATTCAAAAAAATTCATTATATACATTTGAAAGCTTAAAAGATTTGCCAATGAATGATTTGAATATCTTACTTTCTAGCAATGATATTAAAGAAATAGAAGTAAGGGGAGAAGTAAGCACAGGTACTTATATCGGTGAAAAGAAAGTAAAAGATATTGTTGAAAAAGATGCTCGTGTATCTCAACCACATTATTTACAAATTGAATTGGATTATGATGATGGTCTTATGGTTTATGAAGTTGAGTTCATAAAAAATGGGATTGAATATGAGTATGAATTAGATGCAAAAACTGGAAAAATTTTAGAAAAAGATCAAGAAAGAAGCGAGAAAGAAATAACTTTAAATAATCAAACATCTACACAAAGTTCTTCTCAACAATCATCGTCTCAGACTATTTCAAAGGAACAAGCAAAATCTATAGCAATGAAAGATGCACAAGCGACTTCAATAACAAATTATAAAATTGAAAAAGATAATGATGATGGTGTGTTAGAATATGAAATTGAATTTGTTAGTCAAAACACAAAACACGAATATACAATTCGTGCATCTGATGGAAAAATATTAAATCATGAAAAGGAAATAATGAAAAGTGTAAAGTTAACAACGACTCAAGCAAGGGATAAGGCACTTCAACATGCTCAATTATCAATGAATCAAGTTCGACAATTAGAAGTAGATTTAGATAAGAAAGGTTATTATGAAGTTTCTTTTGAAGCTAATGGTTATGAATATGATTATGAAATAGATGGAAATACGGGAAAAGTTATTCATCATGAAAAAGAAAAAAATGAGAAAAGGATTCATTGTGAATCCTTTTCTTGATCTTCTAAACTTTTTGCGTATTGTAAGCAAATTAAATTGGCAATTACCATCATTGGATATGGATGAGAAGCATAGTCGTGATAACTTTTATAATGAATGTATTGATCTATATAAGGAACATTAATAGTTGAATTAGAAGTAATCATACAGATTTTTGGTTTGTGTTTTAAGTCTTTGAAAGGTTTCATTCTTTGAAAAACATGTTCAAAATATGTGCCTGAATCTGAGAAAATGATTAATAAAGTATTTTCATCAGCGTTCTTAATATATTCTACTTGATCCTTGAATTTGATACGAGTAAAAATAATCTTTCTATTTGTTTGTAAATCATATTGTAAGTCCAAGGCAACGTTTTCTGATTGTAGATAACCAAAAGTTGCTATTTTTTGATATTTATGAATATCTTGAACAAGTATTTGAATATCATAATCAAGTGAAGTTGAATCAATCATTTGTAAATTATGACATACACTAAAAATATATGATTTTGAAAGAGAGTTTTCATCATAATTTTTAAAATGAAATTTTTGTTTAGCACTTTGAGCTGCAAATGCAAAACGTGCTATTTGAGTTTTTAAAGTATTAAAATCATTTAAACCAATATCATCACAAAAACGAGAAATACTTGAATTGGATACATAACATCTTTTAGCAAGTTCTGTAATTGTACAATTTTCTAGACTTGAAATATTTTCAATAATGTACTTGGCTATTTTATAATTATTTGAATCTTTAGGTTCACTATTGAGGGTAGATATTAAAATAATCATCAAGTTAAACATAATACACGCCCTTTCATTATAGGCATTATATAATATTTAAACGAGAGTGTAAACTATTTGTTCACGACAACTGTTTTTGCAAGTTTATCATGAAATGATTGTGATAAAGGGTTAAAGTAAGCATAAACGATTGAAATAATTGTTAAAGCATAAGAAATATACATCAGTGGGTTATATAAAGATTGAAATTCAAATAAAGGTAATAATTTTCTTAAATAGCCTGCACTAATAATAATGCCACCTTCTAAGAAAGTTGCAAAAACCATTTCTCTTAAAAATAAAGTTGAAAAATCAACATCTTTTCCATATTCATTAACAACTTTAACCTTACAGATTTTCTTACCTAATGTTTGTCCTTGCCATACAAAAGAAGGAATAATGACATGGTATATAAAACCAATCACAACTCCAAATAATCCTAATAAAAGACCAGTAGTAAAAGGATAATGTGTTAAATCAAACATCTCTGATTTTAAATAACTTCCATTTCTCAAATAGAAAGTTACTGGTAAAGAAACAATCATACTTGTTATATACCAGTCAAAAATTAAGGCAAAAAATCTTTTCATGCGAATATGTGTTGTTTCATATTTTGTAAAAGATATTTTCTTTGGTTGCTTTTCTTTTATTTTTTTAGACATTATAATCACCTCCATGTTGTGTAGTATATCATATTTTTCAATTTTAAAAAAAGAATTTCCACGAATGGAAAATTCTTAAAGTCTTTTATAGTTTTCTGGATTTAATAATGAAGCAGCATCTTTATCACAAATAACTGTGAAGTTAGGGTGAAGTTTTAAGATAGTTGCTGGTAATTCATCAGTGATTGGTGAATCTAAAACGTCTTTTAGTATTTGTGCTTTTTCTACTCCAGTAACGATCATGACTAAGTGTTTAACGCGCATTAAACTTTTTGGTCCCATTGTTAAAGTAACAGGTAGTTCTGGTCTTGGTGGATAAGTTGGATTAGCTTTGTTTTTTGTAGCACGATCACATGGGTAAGTATAACTATCCATAGGTGTACATCTTGGACAGTTACTACAGAAATGTCCGTCCCATCCTAAACCGATTAACATAACATCAATTCCACCAGCATCTCGAATTTCTTTATCATAAGTTTCCCAGTTTTCCATAGTTGTTGTATGAATACGCTCAGCAGGGATATTGGCATCTTTAAAGAATAATTCTTGCATTTCATCCCAATTAGGGCCATATGCTTTTCCGTCATGGTAAGGTGCTTCATCAAATAAATAATATTGGACATCTTTATATTTTTCTTGATCTTTTACATAAGGTACCATCATTTGATAAAGATGAATAGGAGAACGACCAGCAGTTAATGAAATATTAACTCTTTTATCTTGCATCATCGCTCCAAGTAAAATTTGCATTGCACTTTCACTCATTTTTTGTTCATTTTCTTCAATAATAAGTTTCATAATAGACCTCCTTGAATTTCGCGTTTATTATAGTTATGTCTATGTATAAAATTCAATAAATTTCAAAAATGTGGAAAAAATTTCGAAATTTTGGAAATAATTTGTAAATTATTTGATTTAATCTATAATAGGAACATAAAAGGAAAAGGGAGGATAAATTTATGAATTTCATGGAAAAGTTTAATGAAATTGCTGAACGTACCTTAATTCCAATTGCGAATAAGTTAGGTAATCAAAGACACTTAGCTGCGATTCGTGATGGAATGGTTGTTGCAATTCCATTATCAATTTTAGGTGGTGTTTGTTTAATTATCTCAACACCTCCATTTAAACCTGAAACATTACCTGATTGGGGAATCATCAGTGATATGTTAATGGGTTGGTATAATTGGGCACAGGCCAATAAAGTAGCATTACAATTACCTTACAATATGACTATGGCATTAATGGGATTGTTTGTAACTTTTGCTATTGCTTATCATCTTGCTAAAAAATATAACATGGCAGCTTTGAATGCGTCAATTGTATCAACGGCAGTATTCCTTCTTGTATCATCTCCATTAGTTTCAGCAGTACCTACTGCTTTAATAACTGAGGGAACATCGGTTACTGATATGTTGGCGGGAACTTCAAGTTTCCTTCCTATGACATATTTGGATGCTAAGGGGATTTTCACAGGTATACTTGTTTCTATTGGCTGTGTTGAAATTATACGATTTATGTTAGAAAAAGATATTCGCTTTAAAATGCCAGAAGGTGTTCCACCAGCAATCGCTTCATCATTTGATGCAATTATGCCATTATTTGTTTGTATGATTATTTTTTACGCTGTTTCATTGCTTATTCAAAATTTCAGTGGTGAAATCTTACCAAGTATGATTATGACAGTTTTAGCTCCAGCAGTTTCAGGATTAGATTCTTTAGTAGGTATTTGTTTAATTACAATTATTGCACAAGTATTTTGGTTCTTTGGTTTACATGGTGCAAGTATTACACAACCAATCCGTTTGCCTTTTATGCAAATGTATTTAGTTGAAAATATTAGTGCATTTAGTCAAGGGAATCCATTAACACACTACTTTGTACAACCATTTTGGTCATATGTGATTACTCTTGGTGGTGGAGGATCAACATTAGGATTATGTATCTTATTGTTACGTTCTAAATCAAAAGAATTAAAAACATTAGGAAGACTTTCTATTGGTCCTGCATGTTTTAATATTAATGAACCTATGATCTTTGGTTTACCAATGGTATTGAATCCATTGATGATGGTTCCATTTATCTTTGTACCTGTTGTTAACTCAATCATTGCTTATGGATTGATGGCTTTGAATATCGTAGGTAAAGGTGTCATTGAAACACCATGGACAACACCTGCTCCTTTAGGTGCTGCCTTAGGATGTATGGATATAAAAGCAGGTATCATGGTTATTGGATTAATTTTAATCGATATTATTCTTTATTACCCATTCTTCAAGTTACTTGAAAAACAAAAACTTGCTGAAGAAAATGGTGATTTACAAGAAGCATAAATTATAAAAACAATGTCATATTATTATGGCATTTTTTTTAGAGAAAAATTAAAACATATTCTTAGGTTTGTGTAGGTGATCCTAGTGTATATCTATATATAGCCAAATATCAAAGAACTCAAATATAACACAACAAATAAATCAGAGTATAAGGAATATAAATCAAATCCAAAAGATTGTGGAAATTGTCCATATTTTAACCAATGTACTCAAAGTCAAAAACACCAAAAAAAAGTTATAATGCAAGATGTATGGGAAGAATACAGAGAACAGGCAGATGAGATAAGGCATACACCAAACTGGAAAGAAATATATTCACAAAGAAAAACATGGATTAAGATTTACAAAAGTAAAAGGACTCCCAAAAAATCAACATGAATCGTTGATGATTTTTTGGTGCCATAACTTAAGTAAACTCGCAAGAATGAAGAAAAGAAGAGGAATGATTAAAACCCTTCCTACCGGAAAAACAGATAATCAGGATAATAACAACAATGAAAATGAATATATTTTCATAAAAAATATATATGTATAAGAAAAGTGGTAGATTTCATAAGATTTCTACCACTTTGTCAACACTCTGAAAAACTCTCTTTTTGAGAGTTTATTTAGAATCATAAGTACCAGTGTAAAGTTCTTTACCATCTCCATTTAAATAAACGACTTTAACTGTAATACCCTCGATTTCTGTTTCTTCTTCTAATTGTTTTGCTACATTTTTCATGGTTGCGTCTAAGGTACCATCATTTGCCTTGAATGTATCAGAAGCTTGTTTAGCTAATTCTTCATCAAGAACAGTTTTATATTTGAAATTATAAATTAAAGTATTTTCTTTAATATCAATTTGTAATTCATAAGAAGAGTTAGAAATAGCAGATTTTTGAATTTCTTCTTGAACAGCTTTGTTGTCATTGACATATGATTCTAATGTTTGAGCACCACCACAACCTGCTAATGATAGAGTCAAAAGAAAAGTAAATAAAACAGCAACTAATTTTGATTTTTTTATCATAATTTTCCCTCCACATCAAAATATAATCTATCTAATTTTATTATTACAAAGATATAATAAATTGCAAGAGAAATCGGTTAATTATGTGAAAATTGTTGTAAAGAAGTTCATTGTTGAGTCATATTGGACATATAAAATATGAAAAACTATAATGATGGAGAGAATAGTAGTGATGAATCATTTTTTTAGTACATTTGTGAAAAGTCGTTTGTTTGCTATTCTTTTCGTGATATTATCTTTTGGTTTAGTAGGGTATATGTCAATGAGATTGGGTAAAATTGTTGAAATAGTGTTTTCATTAAGAATTTACGTTTTTCTTTTTATAAGTTTGTGTATTTATATGATTTATATGTTTATCTATGAGAAAAGTCAAAA
>Snoopy_p2__coassemble_1555_pt1 | contig 11854 bp, 11 predicted proteins | sample Snoopy_p2__metabat2_low_PE_005 | metagenome-assembled genome bin Snoopy_p2 | reverse complement strand
AATCAAACTATTAGAAAAAGTATTTAAAGCTCTTATATTTAAATAATCAGGTTTTCCCATTTTATATGATGATTTATTACAAGCAGTATCTAATCTTACAATAGAAACTTCGTGCTTGCGATTTAATAGTTCATCCACCAAATCATTATATAAAGTATGATCACCATGAGTGTATGATATAGTCAGATATAAAATTTTAATAAAAATCACTCCTTATAATACTATTGAATAATTTCTCCTTGCTTTCTAATAACAACACTATCAAACATCATCATAACAACACCTTCATCATAATCTCCAATATTTTCTTTATTTTCAATTTTGTTAACATTATTATGAATTAATTTAATAAAATCTACACCAGCACCATATGCATGTAAGTAAGCTCCACCAAATCTAGGATTCACTTCAGACATATAATACTTACCATCTTTGTAGAAGAAATCTATATCAATAGGTCCATTAAATTCAAAATGACTTATGATTTCTTTAACAAAATCAAATAAAATTGGATCTTTAAATGAAATAGTTTTATTAGCACCACCTATTTTAGTTTCAATCTTCTTCTTAGTAAAAATACTTACTGGTTTATGACTAATAGTATCAATATATACATCAGCATCTAAATCTAATCCATCCATTAACTCTTGAACAATTAATGTTGGATCTTGTTCAAACAACTTCACTAATGTTTCATAATCTTCAACTTTTCTAGCTCCTACACTACCACTACCAGTTCTAGGTTTTACAAACACTGGAAAATCAATTTCTCCTTTATCTCTTGCCTGGGTAAAAGTTTCAACATCACCAAAAGTAAGTATAGTATTAATACCTTTACTTGATAAATACTTGAACATCTCAAATTTATCAAAACATAAATTAGCCGTACTTTCATATGGTGCTAATACTTCAACACCTAATGCTTCAAACTTATCTCTATTCTTAGATAATAACGCAATTTCTGGATCAATAAATGTTGTAATAGCATCTATCTTTTCCTTTTTACAAATACCTAATATCATTGATAAATAATTCTCATCACTAATTAACGGAACAATGTATTGTTTATCAGCTAAATATAAAGCCGGAGCATAACAACTGTTATCAGTTGCTACAATATAAACATCATCCTTCATCGAATCTTTAAAATCCTTAATAAGTTCCCCTCTTCTTCCTACACTACAAAATAATAAATTCATAACTATACCTCCATTTCCGCACTAGAATGAATTAATTTATAAACCGATGTATCAAACTTAGCACGAACTTTTTTTGTGCTAAAGTCATTATATACATACACTTCTGGAAAATAACGGATAAATGTACCACCAAACGTCATTGAATATGCTCCTACTCGATGATATATAATTTTATCTCCTACTTGTAACATGGGATACTCTTTAACACTCATGATACGGTCATGATCCATACAAGTATATCCACATATTATCTGCTTATCTTCAGTATTTCCAACAGCATCAGATTTTATTGTATACGCATAATTTGATTTTTTCCAAAGTGGATCAATATAAATTCTACTTCCATCGGTAGTAATAATATTAGCATATTCAGTCTTTTTAGCATCTAATACAGAAGTATACAAATCAACTACTGAACCAATTATTGCAGATCCTGGTTCTATTAATAATTTAGTATTATTTAAATTAACACATTTTTTTAAAACACTACTAATTTCATCAATATATTCATCTGCTGAGGTTTTTCCAGGAACTCCTCCAAAAAAACCTCCTCCCATATCTATAAAAGAAGGCGTTAAATCAAATTCCTTAATTATATGTACAGCATATTTTGCAATAGAACGATAAACATCTAAACTACGTGTAATACTATTACAATGTAAATGTAAACCAAATGGTTTATTACCATAAATAGATTTAATTATGTCAATAGCTTTTGCTAATTCACCATTTTCAAAAGAAAAACCAAATCTAAATCCATCATCAACATATCCAATATCATCTTTAGAAAATACGTTAGGATTCACATTGATACGAATTCCTAAATTCCCATTATGATATGGTTTGTTTTTAATTAAAAAATCCAATTCTCTTTGAGAATCTATATTGATTATAGATTCATTTTTAAATGCAATTATTAAATCTTCTTCTGATTTAATCGGTCCGTTAAAAATAATTTTATTCCCTTGGTATCCACACATAAGAGCTAAATCATATTCTTCTCTAGAGACTGCTTCAGCAATTATATCTTTGTTTTGTAAATATTCTAATAACCATGGTAAAGAATTCGTTTTAATAGAGTAAGCCAAACAGGAATTTGGCCAATACTTATTTAAAGCATAGTTAAAATCTTGAATATTATTATTTAATTCATTTTCTTTTATTAAAAAAAATGGTGTTTTCAATTTATTTATCATTTAATTGTCACTCCCCATAAAATCTTCCATAGTCACAGATGATTCACTTGATATACCCTCTCTTTTAAAAACTGATAAAATTGTCATAAATAATATTTTTATATCCATCATAAAAGAATATTTTTGAGTATATTCTACATCTAATTTAAATTTATCTTCCCAACTAATTGTATTTCTTCCATTAACTTGTGCCCAACCAGTTAATCCTGGTCTCACATTATGTCTATGTTTTTGAAACTCGTTATACCTAGGTAAATAATCTACTAGCAAAGGTCTTGGTCCTACAATGCTCATATCTCCTTTCAAGATATTAAATAATTCAGGTAATTCATCTAATGATGTAGAACGAAGTTTTTTACCAAATGATGTAAGTCTTACATCATCAGGTAACAGATTTCCTTCTGCATCTTTTTCATCAGTCATACTTCTAAACTTATACATCTTAAAAATCTTTTCATCTTTACCTGGTCTTTCTTGTGTAAACAAAACTGGGCTTCCTAGTTTTGTTCTTACAAGAATAGCAACAATAATAAGTACTGGAGATAAAATAATAATTGCTATTAATGATAAAGTAAAATCTAATAATCTTTTAAAAAAGTGTCTGTACATTACTTAAAACACTCCTTTATGATTTCTATGATCTTATCTTGTTCTTCTACTGTCATCTTATTATCAGATGGTAAACATAATCCTCTATCAAAGATATCTTCATTAACAACAATACCTAAATCTTCTTGAATATAAGCATTTGTTTTCGCTCTTGCATTTCCATTTATTGTAATGAATGAATTCATTCTATAAATAGGTTGCATATGCATTGGTTTCCATATTGGTCTTCCTTCTGCATTGTACTTAGCTAATGTTTCTAAGATTTCTGTAGGACAAGATTTCCCTGGTTCGCTGATATATAAAGCTTCAGTTTCACTTCTCACTTGTTTACACATAGCTTCTTTATCAATAAGCATACATGATAACCAATAATTAGCTTCGCAATCATCTGGAATAGGATTCATCTTAACAGGTAAATCTTTTAATCCTTCTTTATATCTTTCATAGATAGCTTTCTTTTGTGCTATATGTTCTTCTAAATATGGTAATTGTCCTCTAACAACACCAGCAATCACATTAGACATTCTATAGTTATATCCTAATTCTTCATGTTGGTACCATGGTGCATTTTCCCTTGATTGTGTAGACCATTTTTTAACTTTATGTGCTGCTTCTTCACTATCAGTTAATAGCATACCTCCACTAGAACCAGTAATAATTTTATTACCGTTAAAACTAATAATATTATAATGCCCAAACGATCCTGTTTGTTGTCCTTTATAAGATGCACCAAAAGATTCTGCTGCATCTTCAATTAATATAGCATTATGCTTTTCACATATTTCTTTAATTTCATCTATTTGACATGGAGTACCATATAAATGCACAATAACAACTACCTTCACTTCAGGGTATAATTCAAAAGCTTTTTCTAATGCTTTTGGATCCATATTCCATGTTTTGTATTCACTATCAATAAATACTGGAATACCACCTTCATATACAATTGGATTCACTGTTGCATCAAAAGTCATATCACTACAAAAAACATGATCTCCTTTTTTAAATCCAGCTAACTTCATTGCAAGATGTAATGAAGCAGTTCCACAAGATAATGCCACAGCATATTTACATCCTACTTTTTCACAGACTATTTTTTCAATCTCATCTATGTTCTTACCTACTGTAGACATCCAGTTTGTTTCATAAGCTTCTTGCATATATTTAAGCTCATCACCATGCATTGTTGGTGAGGATAACCAAACCTTATTTTCAAATCTTTCCATATTGAATTCTCCCTTCTTTAATTACGGTATAAAAAAACAGATAACTTTTTCGTTATCTATTCATAAGCATATTCTCTATCATTATTGACAACTCTACCCTCAGATATATAACTATGAGGTTTAATTGTAATTCCTGATGAAATCACACATCGACTTTCTATTAAACACATTTCTCCTATATGTGTTCTTGGTCTTATAACTGAATTAGAATACACTAAAGTATAATCATTAATATACGCATCATGATTAATAGTCGTATTACTTGATATAATACATCCTTTAGAGACATGACAGTTTGTTTCTAACACAGCACATGGAAAGATAACACTTCCTTCTCCTATGTAACAATACTTTGATACACTTGCATGAGGATCTATAAGTATTGGTAACTTATAGCCTAATAGTCTTGCTTTATCATAAAGTTTCTTTCTCACTTCATTATTTCCAATAGCAACAAAGACACTATCATACTCATTTGTAAGATGTTCTAAATCTTCTATCTTACCTACAACAACATCACTTAACTCATATCTTTCATCATCATCTAAGAAAGATATCTTATCAAAGATATTCATTCTCTCTGCAATGCTCATGCAACACTGTCCATGACCACCAGCCCCAATGATTAACAAATTCACTTCTATTCCTCCCCAAAATAAAAAGCAAGATTTAAATCTTGCTGATGATTTCTAATCCTACTTTTGCTGTAATGGATTCGTTAAATATATTCACTGTTATATATGCGAGTCTTTTATGTCTATCTATTTTAGTAATAAGTCCTTCTTTTCCTTGTAATGGTCCTTCACTTATATGTATGGTCTGTCCTTCGATGAATCCACATGACATATTGACGATATGTTCTTGATCTGTAAAACTCTTTAGAAACTCTATTTCCCCATCTGTTAATGGATAAATAATATCTTTCTTTTTACCAATCATCTTTGTTAAATCAGGTACTTTCTTAAGTTCTACATAAAGTTCATCAATATGATTACTTATTAAAAAGACATAGCCTTTAAACAATATATCTTTCACATTCCTCCATTCACCTTTCATCTTCTTTTTTGTGACATATTCAGGAATAAAACAATCATTTAATATCTCTTTATTGATTAAAAAACGACATTTATTAGCAATTTCTTTTTCATGAGAACTTCTCACTTGAATCACATACCAATTCATCAAAATAGCCTCCTTTGTCCAAAAAAGGGTAGGCTTCGCCTATTGAATATCCTTTTTATACAAAATACATATTCAATCATTCATCTATGACCATACCTTAAGACAAACGTGACAAAGCAACGATTTCCCTCTACAGCATTCTTGAAAACTCAAAATCATACAATTTCATTTGTGTTTTAAATCTATGTTACAATACCACAATCAAATGAAGAAAGCAACATACATTCAACATTATTCTTGCTTTTGTGAAGCATCAGTAATAATTAAATCTAAAATTGTTTCTCTAATTTCTAGTGGAGCAACATCATCTTTACTAATCACTTCTTTTAACTTCTCTAAACGCCATTCTATATCTTCTATAGAAATATTTAATGGAGCATTCTTATAAATTAAATCATTCTTTGTTTTTGTTGTGTCTTCACCATCAAGACGCAACTCTTCAAACATCTTTTCACCAGGTCTTAAACCAATTTCCTTAATATCAATATCTTCATAAGGAACTAATCCAGCCAAACGAATCATCTTTTCAGCTAAATCTAATATCTTAACAGGTTCTCCCATATCCAAAACAAAGATATTTCCATTGTCTGCATAATATCCAGCTTGTAATACAAGTTGTGCAGCCTCAGGAATTGTCATAAAATAACGAATAATTTCTTTACTTGTAATTGTAATCGGTCCACCTTCAGCAATCTGTTCCTTAAAGATAGGAATAACAGAACCATTAGATCCTAATACATTCCCAAATCTTACAGCCGACATCTTTGTTACTCCATTATGTCCATAAGCTTGTAAAATCATTTCTGTCATACGTTTTGTAGCACCCATAACATTTGTAGGATTTACAGCTTTATCTGTACTAATCATAATAAATCTTTTGACTTTATGTTCAATACAAGATTGAATCACATTATATGTACCAAAAACATTATTTTTTATTGCTTCCATTGGTCTTGTTTCCATAAGTGGCACATGTTTATGTGCTGCTGCATGGAAGACAACTTCTGGATGATGTCTTTCAAAAATTTCATCAATAGCTTTCTTTTCTCTAATTGATGCAATCAAAGATTTAATTTCAATGTTTTGACTCATCAATCCATGTTCAACATTACGTTTAAATTCTTGTTCTAACATGTATAAATAGTTTTCGTTAATATCAATTAATAATAATCTTCTTGGTTGGAATCTCACAATTTGTCTACATAATTCAGAACCAATAGATCCACCAGCTCCTGTAACAGCTACAACTTTATCTGAAAGATATGAACTAATTTCACTTTGATCTAATTTGATTTCTCCTCTACCAAGCAAATCTTCAATCTTAATATCAGCCACAACATGACTATTTTTTGTATTATCTTTAAATTGAAAATTCATAATCTTTGTTTGAAAACCTGCTTCAACACATGTATCATAAATTCTTCTTAAATCAATTTGATTGATATGAGATATTGCTATTAAAGCACCTTCTAATTGATACTTTTCTTTTAATTCTTTAAGATCATTTGCTGATCCTAAAACTTTATATCCACCAATCATAATGTCTTGTTTTGCATCATCCACAAAACCAACTATTTTATATCCTAACAATTTATTTTGCTTGATTTCTTTTAATAATAAGTTCCCTGCATCACCAGCACCAATAATCACAATTCTTTGACCAGCAATAGCATTTTCTGCAGTTTCTAAACGTCTTAACAAACGATAAACAACTCGTATACCAGCCATTAACACTAACGCTAAAATACCCGCAATAAAATCCACACTGACATAAAAGCTATTTCTTAAGAAATAAGCCATAAAAACCATTAAAAGAATTGTTGCTATAGCATTTGATAAAGTTAATCTCATTAACTCATCTACACCAATATATTTCCATAAACTCTTATACACTTTAAAAACAATAAAGCAAAAAGCATAAACAATGAAAACAATACCCATTACAGCTAATAAAAAAGTTTCCTCAACTTGCGCATCAAACACTAAGGAAAAATTATTCTTTGTCCACAACGCTAATACATATGACAAAAAGACAATAAATAAATCAATAGCCATAAGTATTAACTCACGATGTTTCTTATATATATCATTTTGTAAAATCTTTTTAAACATAATTACCACATCTCCCCTCAATATTTTATCATAAATACTGAAATAAAACAATATTCTACAATAAGGTGGTTTTTGACTTGGTATCTATATTATACCCCCCCCCGTATATTTATGTCAATTTAACTACAAGATATAATACTATATTTCTACTCATGTTATTATGTTTATCTAACTTTAAATAATAAAAAAGGAGTTTACACTCCTATAATCCTAATAATCTTACTGTATCTCTTGCAATCATGACTTCTTCATTTGTTGGAATAACCATCACTTTAATTTGAGAATATTGATGAGAGATAACTCTGTTTTCATCATTTCTAATAGCATTTAATTCTTCATCTAAGAATACACCAAATGCTTTTGAAATATTATCAATAATCAAACGTCTTAAATACGCTGCATTTTCTCCAACTCCTGCAGTAAAGGCAATAGCATCACAACCACCTAATTCAGCATAATAAGAACCAATATATTTAGAAACAATACGGGCATAAAGTAATCCTGTCAATAAAGCACGTTCATCCCCTTCTTTAAATAATGCATTTTCAATATCTCTTGAATCTGAAGAAATACCAGAAATACCTAACATTCCTGATTTTTTGTTATAGATTTCTAAAATTTCATCAGGTGTTTTATTTAACTTTTTGCATAAATAAGGCATAATTGATGGATCAACATCTCCACAACGAGTTCCCATCATCACCCCAGCAAGTGGTGTAAATCCCATTGATGTATCAATACATTGACCATTTAAGACTGCTGAAATACTTGCTCCATTTCCTAAATGACAAACAATAACTCTTGAATCTTTAGGATTTCCTAACATTTCAATAACTTGTTCAGATACATATTTATGACTTGTACCATGAGCTCCATATCTTCTGACTTTTAAATCTGTATAGTATTCCATTGGTAAAGGATATAAATATCTTTCTTTATCTAATGTTTGATGGAATGCTGTATCAAATGTAAACACATGTCCTACACCTGGTAAAGCTTCTTTAAATGCACGATATCCAACTAAATGCGCTGGATTATGTAAAGGTGCTAATTCACAAAGTTCTTCAACCTTACTTACTACATCCTCATCAACAACAGCACTATCATTGAAATATTCTCCACCATGAACAATACGATGCCCAACAGCATTAATTTCTTTTAATTCTGTCACAACACCTTCATCAATTAATGCTTTTAATAACATATCAACTGCAACTTGATGATCAGGGATTGGACAATTTGTTGTTTTTTTCTCCCCATTATATTTAATCGTAAAAATACCATCATCCATTCCAATTCTTTCAACAATACCAGATGTAATAACTTCTTCGCTTGGCATATTAAAAAGTTGAAATTTTAATGATGAACTTCCTGCGTTAACCGCCATAACTTTTGTCATAATTTATTCCTCCTACATATTTTTTATTGTACCTAAATTTTGAAAATAACTCAATGTTTTTTTGAAAGCGATAACATATTTTTATAAAAAAACTCCCTCATCATTTATATGACAAGGGAATTTTTCGTCTATTGAATATTTTGTTTACCTGCCATTTGGTTTTGACCCATTTGAACTAATCTCTTAGTGATTTCACCACCAACAGATCCGTTAGCACGAGAAGTTGCATCAGGTCCTAAATTCACACCAAATTCATTAGCGATTTCGTATTTCATTTGGTCGATAGCATTTTGTGCACCAGGAACGACTAATTTGTTTTTACTTGAGTTGTTCATGTCTTTCACCTCCTGACACAATTATTTTGTGTCGGGAATTGAATTTTATACAACTTTTTTAAAAGAAATCATCATTTTTTTTATAATTTTGATCAATGACGATTGTTTCCGTTTCATTGATACAATCATCAATCATTGTTTGATAATCCCATAACGCTTCAAAACTTTCAGCTTTATATTTTTTTGGCTTTGTGGCTGGTTGTTTTGGAGTAAAGATTGTACAACAATCTTCATGTGGACGAATAGAAATATCATATGTATGAATCTTTTCAGCAATTTGAATAATTTCTAATTTATCCATACAAGCCACTGGTCTTAACACAGGTGTTGTTATTACACTGTTAATAACAGACATACTTTCTAATGTTTGTGAAGCAACTTGTCCAACACTTTCTCCATTAACAATCGCTAAACAATCATTTTTCATTGCGATTTTTTCCGCAATTCTATACATCATACGACGCATAACTGTCATGGCATAACTTTCATCACAATGTTCATAAACTTTTAATTGTAATTCTGTAAAAGGCACAATATGAACTTTGATTTTCCCATGTGTATAGTGCCTTAATACATCCACAAGATCTAAAACTTTTTCCCTTGCAAGTTCACTTGTATAAGGCGGTGAAGCATAGTGAATACATTCAATATCCACACCTCTTTTTAAGGCTAGATATCCTGCTACCGGCGAATCAATTCCTCCCGACAACATTAACAAAGCTTTTCCACCAATACCTACAGGATAACCCCCAGCTCCTAAAATAACATTATCCATGACATAAGTACATTCTTTTCTTAATTCAACTTTGATTAAGATTTCTGGATGATGAACATCAACTTTTAATGATTTAGTTGTGTGATGGAAGATATGTCCTGCAATTGTTGTATTGATATCATGTGACTTTAAAGGAAAGTCTTTGTCATTTCTTTTGGTATCTATTTTAAATGTATGTCCTTGATTTGTTTCAATAATATGTAAACATGCTTCCTTAATTTGTTCTAAATCGCTATCCACTTTATAGCATAATGAAAAAGAATGAATTCCAAAGACCGTTTTTAACTTCTCACAAACAGCCTGTGGTTCTTCTCCATTTAATAAAATATACATACGATCAAAAGTTAAATCATATTTCAAATTTTCAAATTCACTTAAGATTTCTTTTGTGTTTTGACACAATTTACGAATAAATGTTTTTCTGTTTTTTCCTTTTGTTGTGAGTTCTCCAAAACGAACTAAGATATGATTACATTCCATTTGATTACCTCTGTTTCTTTATTGTTTTTAATATGGTTTTTAAATGATAAATAAATTCATCAATTTCTTCTTGAGTTGTTAAATGTGATAAACTTATACGAATAGCACTTTGGGCAATATCGTCACTGACATGCATAGCAGCAAGTGTACGAGATACATCGTTTTTATGCGATGAACATGTACTCTTAGTAGAGACATAACATTCATTTGCTTCTAAAGCATGTAAAATCACTTCTGGTTTATATCCTACACATGAAAAATTTAAAATATGAGGAATTGCATGTTTTAATGGTGTATTGATAACAACATCTTCTATTTGTGATAATTCATGTCTGATATATTGATTTAAATATTGAATATGTTGAATTTTTTTATTTTGATTTTCTAATGCTAAGCGTAATGTTTTTGCAAACATTGTGTGAGTGGCAGTATTAGAAGTTCCACCTCTTAAACTTGATTCTTGTTGTCCACCACTAATAAGAGGAACAAGTGTCGTATTTTCTTTTTTGTATAAAATACCACTGCCCTTTAATCCATAAATTTTATGAGCAGAAAAACTTGCCATATCCACATATGATAAATCAACTGGAATCTTTCCTAAAGCTTGTACCATATCCACATGAAGTTTGATTTTAGGATTGATTTGATCAATCAATTCTCTCACTTCTAAGATAGGTTGAATTGTCCCTACTTCATTATTGACATACATGATAGATATTAAAATCGTATCTTTTCGTATTAAGTTTTGTAATTTTTGAAGATTGATACGTCCATCTTGATCTACTGAGACAAAATCAACATCAAATCCAAACACTTCTCTTAATTGTAAACACGTATTATAAACACTTGAATGTTCAATAGCACTTGTAATAATATGTTTTCCTCTATTTTGATATTGGAAAGCACATCCCTTAATTGCCATATTATTAGATTCACTTGCTCCACTTGTAAAGATGACTTCTGTTGGTTTGACATGTAATAATTGTGCTGTTAACTGCCTTGACTTTTCCATCAATTGACTTGTTTGTATTCCAAGTGTATATAATGAATCAGCATTTGCAAAATATTCATTTAATAATGCTTGATATGATTGGTTGACAGCTTTATCTAATGGTGTTGTAGAAACATAATCTAAATAAATCATAATTTCCCTCCTCCTTTATTATATGCTCATACTCCTTAATTTTTCCTATTCAAATTTATATCACATATAAACTCATAATTCCACAAGAAAAAGTCCTAAATTTTTTCTTAATTTAGATATATCCTAACTATATATGCACTATTTTCATATATAAATATGTATATCTCAACTATATTTATATTATATGATATAAAAAG
>Snoopy_p2__coassemble_1527_pt1 | contig 12016 bp, 14 predicted proteins | sample Snoopy_p2__metabat2_low_PE_005 | metagenome-assembled genome bin Snoopy_p2 | reverse complement strand
TATGTTAGTGATTAGTGTTGTCTTTATGTGTTTTATTGTGAATTTATTATTAAATAAAATTAATAAAGATATAAGTCTTATAAGGTATTTGGGAATGACACTAAAACAAGTGATGCAATTGTATTTGTGTTTTGGAATCTATATATTTATTAATTATTCATTCTTTATATGGATTCTTTGGAGACCAGGAGTATCGATAAAATATATAATAATTTATTTCATTATTGGAATAAATATTGTTATATTGATGTTACTAGCTTATAGAAAAACAGAAAAAACATTGACTTTCTATCCTACTGATGTTGAGAGATATTATTAATGAAATGAGGTGTTATACAATGAATAGGAAAGTTTATATCAGTTTGTCTTTGGTTATTATTGTTATTATGTTTATGCTCATTCAACATCAAGGACCAACAAAACGTAAAATCTTTTATAATATGATGTATGATGAAAAAGTCATTTATGAATTAATGGATCAAAGTATTTCTTTTATGGATCAAGATGGTCTTCATATTGATGAAATTCGTTATGATGGAAGTAAGACGTTGCTTGAAGAAAAAAGAAGAAAAGATGAAAATAATGAAGAAATCATACATCTTTATATGGATATATCTACTGATTTCTTTGGTGCACCAAGTAATTGGGGAGAAAACATGACTTATAAAGATTATGAAATTGTATTTTCTAAAAATGATAAAGGTCAATGGGAAATAATGAGTAATGGATATGGATAAAAGGGTTGTTTTCAAGCAACCTCTTTTATTTGACAAAATTATTGCATGAAACTATGTATAATAGAAAAAATATGATATAACATAAAAGAAAAGAAGGTGGAATGATGTTAGAAAGCATAGGTGAAGCAGTGTATGAGAGTTTTATCATGTTTCCTTTTTTATTTATAGCATATGTATTGATGGAATATATTGAACACAAAGGTGAATCTAAAATCACAATATATATGAAAAAGGCAAAGTCAATAGGTCCAATTCTTGGAGCTTTATTTGGTGTGATTCCTCAATGCGGTTTTTCTATTATAGCAAGTGGATTGTATTTGAATGGAAATATAACTTTAGGAACATTGTTATCAGTGTTTATTTCTACAAGTGATGAGGCTATTCCTATACTTATTGCATATCCGTCTCGTTATCGAAGTCTCATTGTGATTGTATTAATGAAAATTGTGTTAGGGATAATTGTTGGATACGTGATTGATTTTTTAATACAGAAGTATCATTTCAAACAATATCGGTTGAAACAATATCTACATAAAGATTGTCATGAGGAAGTGCAACACCATTCACTTTTTTATGTAGCATTAAGGCATACAATAAAAATCTTTTTATTCATATTAGTCGTGAATATTGTTTTTACAATTTTAGTGGATTTGATAGGAACAGATACATTGGCAATGATGTTGGGTAGAGGGAGTTTGTGGCAAGTATTTATAGCCGCATTATTTGGTTTTATTCCTCATTGTGCAGCAAGTGTTATTTTAACTCAACTCTATGTGACAGGTATTGTGACATTTGCTTCTTTATGTGCAGGATTAATAACGAGTTCTGGATTAGGATTATTGGTTTTATTAAGGATGAATAAGTATAAAAAAGATGTTTTGAGAATTGTGATTATTCTTTATGGTGTGAGTGTTTTGACGGGTGTGATACTTAGTTTTATGTTTTAACAGCTTTCGTGTGAAAGTTGTTTTTTTATCAAGTCAAGAAAGTTTGTATTATCATTTGTATAATTATGATACAATAATAGTAATTGATAAATAGATTTCAAAGGAGAAGACAGATGGGAAGAAGTTATGTAGATTTACACATGCATAGTCATTATAGTGATGATGGTGAATATACACCGACACAATTGGTAGATATGTGTCATGAGGCAGGAGTGAAAGTTATGGCGATTGCGGATCATAATTGGGTAAAAGCTAATGATGAAGCAACAAAATATGCTAAGGAATTGGGAATAAAATATATACCTGCAATTGAAATTGACTGTACATATCAAGGATTGAATTTACATGTTTTGGGATATGGTATTGATTATAAACAACCTATCTTTAATCAATTAGGAGAAATAATTGAAAAGCAAGAATCAACTTGTTCGTTAAAGAAATTAGAATTAACAAATGCTTTAGGTTTTGAGTTAACTCAAGATCAATTAGATGCCCTTTCAACAAATGGTGTTTATACTGGAGAAATGTTTGGAGAAGCATTGTTAAATGATGAAAGATATCTAGATCATGAATTGTTAAAACCATATCGTAATGGTGGTACAAGAAGTGATAATCCTTATGTGAATTTTTATTGGGATTATTATGCACAAGGAAAACCTTGTTATACTGAAATTAAATTTCCAACATTAGAAGAAACAATTAAAATTATTCATGACAATGGGGGATTGGCCGTGTTAGCTCATCCTGGTAACAATTTAAAAGGTCGTTTTGAAATCTTTGATGAGATGGTTGGACTTGGAATTGATGGTGTAGAAGCTTATTCAAATTATCATAGTGAAGAAGTGAATACTTATTTTGTGAATAAGGCGAAGAAACTTGATATTCTTTACACATGTGGAAGTGATTTTCATGGAAAAACAAAACCATCTATTGTATTAGATGGGAATGGATGTGAAATTCCTGATAATGTTGAAAAATTACTTAAAAAATATCATTTAATTGAAGGTGATTTATAATGTTATGTGATTATCATATTCATACTCATTATAGTGATGATAGTGCTTATGAAATGGAAGATGTTGTTAAAGATGCATTAGCTAAGGATATGAAAGAGATATGTTTTACAGATCATGTTGATTATGGAATTAAATGTGATTGGGATAGTGGAGAAAAGATTGAATATCGAGATGGAATGGCATTAGCGAATGTTGATTATCCAAAGTATGATGAAGAAATTCGATACCTTCAAAAGAAATATCCTGAAATCAATATTAAGATGGGAATGGAATTTGGTATGCAAGTTCATACAATTCCTCTCTATCAAAAGTTATTTCAAAAGTATCCTTTTGACTTTATTATTCTTTCTTGTCATCAAGTTGAAGATAAAGAGTTTTGGACACAAGATTTTCAAAGAGGAAAAACACAAGATCAATATCAACAACGTTATTATGAAGAAATATTAAATGTTATTCAAAAATATAAGAATTATAGTGTTTTAGGTCATCTTGATTTAATTAAGCGTTATGATGAGAATGGTGATTATCCATTTGATAAAATCAAAAATATTATAACAAAAATATTGAAACAGGTGATACAAGATGGGAAAGGTATTGAAATCAATACTTCATCACATCGTTATGGGTTGAAAGATTTAACTCCTTGTAGTGATATTTTAAAACTTTATAAAGATTTAGGTGGTACAATCATTACTATTGGTAGTGATTCTCATCAAAAAGAGCATCTAGGTGCTTATATTGAAGATACAAAAACTGTTCTTAAAGAGTTGGGTTTTGAATATTATTGTACATTTGAATATATGCAACCTATTTATCACTCATTAAAGGAAGAATAACATGAATTGATAGAAGAAATTAAAGAAGAACAAAGAAAAAAGAATCAAATTCTTTTTGACAAAAAAAGTTCTTTATTACAAGACTTAATTCAAGAGATTTCAAAACAACAAAGACAGGTTATTGTGTTATGGGCTTTTTCCTTTGTAGAAGAAAGTATACAAACTTTACTAGAAAAATATCCTGATGAAACGAGAATGCTAGAATGTTTTGAATGCGCAAAGTTATGGTCAATGAGAGAAGTGAAGATGTCTGAATCAAGAGCAAAGATATTAGACTGTCATGGTTTGCTAAGGAAATTGATGATGAAGTTGATCAAGCACTTATCCATGCGATAGATCAAGGGTGTAGCACAGTTCATACAGCGGGACATGGGATAGGTTATCCTATTTATGAATTAACTGCTCTTGTGAAAAGATATGGTGTTGAAAATTGTGAAGAAATTGTGGAAGCACGTATTAAAGAATATTTTGCTAGATTAGCATATTATTGTAAGGAAGAATCTTTGATGCAAAGACAATGGGCAAAATTTTTAGAAAGATAGATTTTCTATCTATTTTTGTTTCTTTATATATCCATTCGTTATATACTATAAATGTCAAAAAGAGGGGAGAAAGGTATATGAATCGAAAAGTTTTAAGATTAGCAATCATTGGTTTAATGGCAGCATTATCATATATTGCATTTACATTTTTACAAATTAAAGTGCCTACACCTGGTGGTTTTACTTCTTTTCATTTAGGAAATACATTTTGTGTGGTAGCAGCTTTATTATTAGGTGGTATTCCTGGTGGGATTGCTGGTGCAATTGGTATGGGAATTGGGGATTTAATGGATCCTGCTTATGTGATTGTAGCACCGAAAACAATCGTTTTAAAACTATTGATAGGAATTGTGACTGGGTTGGTTGCACATCGTTTTTTTCATATCCAAGATTTAAAAGGTAAGAAATTATATAAAGCTGTGTTTATTTCTGCTTTGGCAGGAATGTTAACAAATATTTTCTTAGAACCTTTTATTTCTTATTTTTATACTGCCTATTTGTTAGGTGCACCCCAAGATGCATCAAGAGCATTAGCGTCATGGAATGCTATGACAACAAGCGTGAATGGAATTTTAACAGTTATTGTTTCGTCATTGTTATATACCACAATACAACCAAGATTGAAGAATCAAGGAATTTTAAAGAAACTTGCACCTCAAAGGAGAAAAAAATATGAATAAAAAAATAATCTTTTTAGATGTTGATGGGACATTGACATATGAAGAAGAAAAAGTATCTAAAAGGGTTGTTGAAGCAATACAACAGGCAAGAAAAAATGGACATTATGTTTTCTTATGTACAGGAAGGAATAAAATAGGTACTGCATTTTTAAATGATATTGGATTTGATGGTTTAGTTGCGAGTGCAGGAAGTTATATTGAAGTCAATGGTCAGATGATTGATGAATCTTATTTAACATATGAAGATGTGTTAGAAATTCAACAAGCTATGGATGAATGCGGTGTTCTTTATAATATGGAAGCTACAAATTGTACGTTTGCTGATGATGAGATTATTGGATTATATATTCAAGGATTTTTAAAAATGGATAATATGAATTCAGAAATGCAAAGGCTTATTCATGAACATAAGCAACAATTACATGTTAAAAGTTTACAAGAATATGCCAATAATCCAAAACCTGTTCATAAAATTTCATTTATTGCTTTAAATAGAGAATCTTTACAACAATTAGAAAATAAGTTATCTTCTAAATATTTGTTTGTTATTCATGATTTGTATTCATTAAATACAATTAATGGAGAGTTGATTAAGTATGGTGTAGATAAAGGAAAAGCAGTTTTAAAAGTTGTAGAACATTTAGGACTAACAATTGAAGATACAATTTGTTTTGGAGATAGTCGTAATGATTATGAGATGTTAGAAACGTGTTATCATAGTGTTGCTATGGGAAATGCTGTTGATGAACTTAAAAAAATAGCAACAACTGTTTGTGAAACTGTGCAAGAAGATGGTGTCTATCATGAATTAAAGAGATTAGGAATTATTTAGAAAAAACCAAGAATTTAATGATATGTCATTAAACTCTTGGCTTTTTAATTTTTTTATCAATAATTCTATTTCCGTAGTTTTCCTTGTTCATTAAATTACCTCTATAATAATTAAATACCATTCCGTGAGATTTTAAGTTTTCAACTTGTATAATTTATTATATGGTGGTATTACAAAATTATATTCATCAATTTAAAAACCAACCCCATAGAGATTGGTTAAAATGAAATATTATTTCTTTTGAATATGAGAGAAATTGATTAACTCAATATGATTATCTTCAATGAATTGTCTTAACTTTGAAGATTGAATTAATTGAAGTTCTTTCATACGAGGTAAACCGTAGCTTGTCATATCATACAGTCTTTGATCTACTAAAGCAGGATGACACATGAATTCTAAAATGTCTTCGTCTGTATTAAATGCACTTGTAACAAAATCATAATTTGCATCATCACCATACATACGATCATCGCAACGTACATATTCATATGTATCTAAAACTTGTTCTCTTTGACGCATAGGAACATCATATTCTTTTGCTAAACGTTTTGCTACTTCAACATGCCAAGGTAATAAGTGCACATGGTGATGTGAATCAATATGTGTTGGTTTATGTCCAGTTACAGCAATGTATTTTTCCATTTGTGCTTTCCATTCTACATATAGTTCTTCAGGATCAGCGTGTGGTTTTCTATCAGGATAATCTTTAGGTCTAATAAAGTTACCCTCTTTATCTGTAAAAGATTTTGCTCCTTCTACAAGAGGTCTACCAACAGTTAATACAAAGTGAATACCTACACCTAATTCAGGATATTTTTTAGCTTCTTTTAATGCCCATTCAGCATAAGGCATATTCATCATACAAGTTGTAGATGTTAGAATTCCTTCCGCATGAGCCAAAAGAATACCAATACTGTTTCCTTGAGTCATACCAAAATCATCAGCATTCATAATAAGTTTCTTAATCATAAAATTTCCTCCATAATGATATACCTTTATTATAATCTAAATAAATAGAAAGTGAAATTATTTTCACAATTGTAAAAAAGAAAATGTTTTTATATAATATCCATATAAAAGAATATATAAAAAGGAGCTTCATATGAAAATAACAGGATATACAGGATTATATGGAATAGTTGCAAATCCAATTAAACATTCTTTATCGCCGTTAATGCATAATACTGCTTTTCAAACATTAGGTATTGATGATGTCTATCTAGCATTTGAGGTTGAAGACAATAACTTTGAAGCATTTATGAAAAGTATAAGACTGCTTCATATTAAAGGTTTAAATGTATCAATGCCTTATAAAGTAAAGATTATTGATTATCTTGATGAATTAACTCCTGAAGCTAAATTGTGTCATGCTGTGAATACAATTAGAAATGATAATGGGAAATTGATAGGTCATATAAGTGATGGAAAAGGATTTTATCTTGCGTGTATACAAAAGAATTGGAAAATCAAAGACCAAAAGATTGTTGTATTAGGTGCTGGCGGGGCAGCCCAAGCAATTATTGTAGAACTAGCAATGCAAGGGGTTAAAGAAATAGTTGTTTATAATCGTAGTGATAAGTTGTTTATCAGAGAGTTAAATAAAAAATTTAATTGTTCAATTATTTTGAAATCATTGAGTCATTTAGATAAACTTAAAGAGGACTTAAAGGATGCTTATTTACTTGTTCAAACAACAAATGTAGGTATGGTACCTTATGAAGATGAATGTTTAATACCTGATGATTCTTATTTGCCATCTTCTTTAAAAGTTGCGGATATTATTTATAATCCTAAAGAAACGAAATTATTAAAGATGGCTAGAGAAAAAGGGTTAGAATATATGAATGGTGAAGGTATGATTGTATATCAAGGAGCTGTATCATTTGAATTTTGGACAGGACAAAAAATGCCTGTGGATAAAGTTAAAAAAGAATTAGGAATGGAGTGAGAAAATGAAAGAAATTATTGTAGCATCTACAAATGAAGGAAAGATTAGAGAAATTAAAGCAATGTTAGATCAAATTGGTATTGAAGTGAAATCGTTGAAGGATGTGTTTGATGAAGATATTGATATTGAAGAAAATGGACAAACATTTCAAGAAAATGCTTTAATTAAAGCTCAAACAATTTGTGATTTTATACATAAACCTGTACTTGCTGATGATTCTGGTTTAGAAGTTAATGCGTTAAATGGTGGACCAGGTATTTATTCTGCACGTTTTATGGGACATGATACAAGTTATGATATTAAGAATCAATATATTATAGATGCGGTTAAAGGAAAAGATAGGGGAGCTAGGTTTGTTTGTGCAATGGCTCTTTGTATTCCTGATGAAGAACCTATTTTAATAGAAGAATATTTTAATGGAGAAATTAGTGATAAAATAGAGGGGGAGAATGGTTTTGGTTACGATCCTATTTTCTATGTGCCAGAGTTACATAAAACTTCAGCAATGCTCACATTAGAAGAAAAAAATCAATATTCACATCGTGCAAAAGCACTTAAAAAACTTTATGAAATATTAAAAAATAAATAAGGAGAGAAAAGATGAATCATATAGTATTAGTACATCCTGCAATTCCTCAAAATACAGGAAATATTATGAGAACTTGTGTTGCAACACATTCAAAATTACATATTATTAAACCAATGGGATTTTCTTTAGATGATAAGCATATGAAAAGAGCAGGACTTGATTATATTAAAGATTTAGATATGAAAATTTATGAAGATTGGGATGATTTTATAAGTCAAAATACAGGACAATATCATTTCTTTACACGTTATTCTAAGCTTTGTTATAGTGATCAAAACTATACATCATCACAAGATCAATATCTTATCTATGGTCATGAACATGATGGGATTCCTCATGATATTTTAAAAGATCATTTAGATGAATGTGTGCGTATTCCAATGGATGGGAATGCAAGAAGCTTAAATTTATCTAATTGTGTAGCAATAGGTATTTATGAAGCCTTGCGCCAACAAGAATTTCCACAGTTATCTAAAGTAGAGGTTCAAAAAGGTGAAGACTTTATTTACAATGAATAGAAAAAGAGATGTTGTTTTATCAATTGTTTTGACATTGTTTATTATTTCTTTTGCGGTTTGTATAACAGTCTTTTTTAAACAATTGTATTATTTTGATATTCATTATTTAGATTTACCGACAAAGACAGGGCTTTCTTATGAAACAATCAAACATAATTATGATGTTTTAATAGAATATCAAAGCCTCTTTTTTAATGGACCATTAGAATTACCTGATTTTCCTATGTCACAAACAGGCCGTATTCATTTTGATGAAGTGAAAAATATATTTGTGGTAATTCAAGTGATATGTATTATAAGTGGACTAGTTTCGTTGGTTATGGTTTATCAAAATATCAAACAAAAAGAATATCGTTATTTAAGATTAACATCTATACTATGCATAGGAATTCCAACGATCATTGGCTCTTTAGCAAGTATAGATTTTAATAAAGCATTTATTATTTTTCATAAAATTTTCTTTAGAAATGATTATTGGATATTTGATATGACCACTGATCCGATTATTACGATTTTACCTGAACGATATTTTATGCATTGTTTTATGATGATTGTTTTTATTATTATATTGATGAGTTGGTTTTTATATATGATTTATAGAAAAAAACAAAATATGATTTTGAAAGAATTTTCTAAATAAATGAGAGATGTCTCTTGACAAGTAGAATGTATGGGAGTATAACATAGGTGTCAAAAGGAAAGAGGCGCTTAATATGAAGACACAAAAGGATATTGAAGACAAAGCAAAGGAAGCTTATGATACTTATTTTAAAGATCATGAAGAAAAAACGGATGATGCTTTTAGAGGACATGATGTTGTTTTAGATACTGAAAAGTTAGAACATGATGTAGAAGAAAAGAAGCGAGAAGTAGAGAAGAAACATGAATCTTTAGAAGTGATGAAAGAAGAAATCATTGAGCGAGCAGAAGATTCATTGAAAAAAACTTTTGGTCATGAATAGAAGGATTGAAAAATATCAATCCTTTTTATATAGAGTGTTGACACAAGAGTGAATAGTATTTATAATAGATTTAAAATAAAACAATAAATTCATAGAAGGGAATAAGTAATTCTAAACAGAATTTATAGAGAGGCAATGTTTTGGTGGAAGTTGTTAAGGAAGTTTAGATATGAAATCATCCTGGAGAAGTAAGCTGAATGAAGTAAGCAAACCGGAGTTAAGCCACGTTATCGGCGATGCACATTGTTAGATGTGAAAGAGTGTCTAATTTTTGATTAGAAATAAAAGGTGGTACCGCGATTGTCAATCGTCCTTGTGATAGGACGATTTTTTTGTTTATTATAGTGGGTTTATTGTAATTGAGGAGGATATTATGGGTTTGAGTAAGAAAAAAATGTTGTTAGTGAGTTTTATGTTATTTTCATTATTTTTTGGTGCAGGTAATTTGATTTTTCCACCATTTTTAGGACAAAATGCAGGTGAGAATACATTTGTGGCTATTGGTGGTTTCTTGATTACAGCTGTTGTTTTACCGGTTTTAGGGGTTGTGGTTGTTGCTCGTTTTGATGGTTTAGAACGTTTGGCTAGTCGTGTGAATGCTAAGTTTGCTATTGTGTTTACAATTTTGATATATCTTTCTATTGGACCTGGGTTAGGGATTCCTCGAGCTGCTTCTGTACCTTTTGAAATGGCTGTTGCACCTTATTTACCAAAAGGAGCATCTTTTACTTTATGGATGTTTATTTATTCGTTAATATTCTTTTTAATAGCAGGTTGGTTAGCTTTAAGTCCTAAAAAATTAGTTGAAAGAATTGGGAAATTTTTAACACCTACATTATTGTTTTTGTTGGTATTTTTATTCTTTAATTTCTTGTTACGTGGACAAGTTAATGTATCAAATGCTCAAGAAGTATATGCTGCTCATCCAATGGTTCAAGGATTTTTAGAGGGGTATCAAACTATGGATACAATTGCAGCTTTAAACTTTGGATTGGTTATAGCTATTACAATTCAAAACTTAGGTATTCAAGATAAAAATCATGTTATGCATTATGTTGTTAAAGCGGGGGTTTTTGCAGGGATGATTTTATCAGCAGTTTATTTGATGTTAGCTTTTATGGGAATGAATAGTTCAGGGGTTTATCCTATTCAAGATAATGGTGCTTGGACACTTCGTTGTATTGTTTCACAATTGTTTGGAGGACCTGGAGCTGTTTTGTTAGCAGGTATATTTACCCTTGCTTGTTTAACAACTTGTGTTGGTTTAATTACTTCTATTTCTCAATTCTTTTCGACATTGACTCATAAGTTAAGTTATCGTCAATGGGTATTTGTTATTGCAGGTTTTTCATTTGTTATCTGTAATCAAGGATTGAATACTATTTTAAGTTTATCTATCCCGGTTCTTAATGCAATTTATCCAATGTCTATTGCTTTAATATTATTAGGAATGTTTCATAAGTGGGTAGGTCGTTTTCGTTATGTTTATCCTGTTACAATTGGTGCAATTGGTTTTGTAAGTGTTTTATATGTACTTGAACAAGCTGGTCTATCTTTAGGGTTTATTTCAACAATTTGTCATCAGTTGCCATTATACGCTTTAGGTTTAGGCTGGGTTGTTGTAGGTGGCGTTGCTATTGTTTTAAGTATAGCCGTGGAATATGTATTTTCTTTTCAAAAACAAGCGTCTTCAAAATTGGATATAGGTGATTTGGATTAAAAAAAGAACAAATTGTTTGTTCCTTTTTAAAGAATATTAAGTTTCATAAGTTCTTCTTTTAAATCTTTATTATAATTTAAATGAATGCTAGAAATACCAAGACGATGAGCGATTGTAACGTTTGCTAGCATATCATCTATGAATAAACATTCATGAGGATTTAAATGATAACGATCTAAGAGAATTTGATAAAATTTAGGGTTAGGTTTCATTATATGCTCATAAGCAGAAATTACACCACCATTAAAGATAGTAAAGAATGGGTATTTGTTATACATTTCTTTAATAGCTTCTTCATGGAAGTTAGAAAGAATGTATAATGAATATCCTTTCTCTTTAAGTTTATAAACCATATCAACATTCTCTTGAATTGGTGTCATCATTTCTGTCCAATGTTTTAAGATAAAATATATTTCTTCTTTATAATGAGGATTTCGTTTAGAAAAAATGTTTATAGTTTCATCAATTGTTAGATTCCCTAAATCAAGTTCTAACCATTCGTCACTACAAAAGATAATTGTTAGTAAATCACCCATTGTTTTTTCATCATAATATTGTTTTAAGAATCGCTCAGGTTGAAATGAAAGTAAAACATTTCCAATATCAAAAATAATATTTTTCATCATAATCTCCGTTCATTTAATATATTTTCTTTTATTTTATCATGAAGTGAAAGGATAAAAAAG
>Snoopy_p2__coassemble_1508_pt1 | contig 12090 bp, 11 predicted proteins | sample Snoopy_p2__metabat2_low_PE_005 | metagenome-assembled genome bin Snoopy_p2 | reverse complement strand
TTAGATTAATAGACAGACATGGGTTTGATGTTTTAAGATCTAACAAAAATAATTATTATTCACCAGAATCAAAATTAGAAATCATTAATAAAGTACTTATTAATAGTCAATCACTAACAAGTACTGCTATTGAATACGGATTGCCAAGCGATGGTCTGTTAGTAAATTGGATTAAACTTTATAAGAAAAACGGTTATAATATAGTGGAGAACAAACGAGGGAGGTCTCCTACTATGAAAAAAGTAACTAATCCAATTAATCCAACTGATAAAGATGCAATTATTAAAGCTAAAGATGAAGAAATATTAAGACTTAAAGCGGAGAATGAATACTTAAAAAAATTGAGAGCTGCGGTTCAAGCAAGGAAGAATCAACAACCGAAGAAAAAGTAACAGTCGTTTTTGAACTGCAGCGTAAATATCCACTAAGGATTCTTCTTGAAATATCGGGATTAAAACGTTCAACATATTATTATACATTATCTAAAACAAGCAAAGATATAAAAAATGATGAAGTAATGAACGTTATTATCGATATCTTCTATACTCATAAAGAACGTTATGGATATCGTAGAATAACCTTAGAATTAGCAAATAGAGGGTATACAGTTAATCATAAAAAAGTCAAACGATTAATGTCTATAATGGGATTATATGGTAAGACACCAAAAACAAAATATAAATCATATAAAGGTGATATGAACGGAACAACTAAAAATATCTTACTTACAAAAGTCATTGATACAGAAAATCATAAGACATATTATGAAAGAAATTTTAATACAACTGAATGTAATCAAATTTGGTCTACAGATGTGTCTGAGTTTCATATAGCAGCAGGAAAACTCTACCTATCTCCTATATTAGATTTACACAATCGAGAAATCGTGTCCTTTAATATTTCAACATCACCAAATTTTGAACAAACAAAAGATATGCTTAACAAAGCATTTATGAAACATAAAAATTTAGAAGGATTGATATTTCATTCTGATCAAGGTTGGCAATATCAAATGCAGTCTTATCACAAAATATTAGCAGATAAAGGCATTAAACAATCAATGTCTAGAAAAGGAAATTGTTTAGATAATTCACCAATGGAAAACTTCTTTGGAAAGATGAAAAATGAAATGTTTTATGGATATGAATATACATTCAAAACATTAGAACAGCTAAAAATTGCGATGGAGGAATATATCGAGTATTATAATACTCAAAGAATTACAACAAAATTAAAAGGACTGACACCTGTACAATACAGGAATCAATCCTTATTAACTGCTTAGATTAAATTTAATTTAGTGTCCTATAAATTGGGTTCACTTCAAAAACTCACAAGAAATCTTATTCCCCTTTTACTGCGCTTAACTTCTTAGTTTTATGCAAGAAATAATGAAACAATCAAAGGTATTGTCACAATAGATAATAAAGTTGTCATAAAAACAGCCTTTGCAGCTAATGAAACATCTCCATCATACTCTGTCGCAAATAAGACGGCACTATTAGCTACAGGCATTGAAATCATAATCAATGTCACTCCTAAGATTAAAGGATCTTGTATAAACAATCTTAAAACAGGGTAAGCAAGAGCAGGAATAATGACTTGTTTAATGAATGTATATGGATATATACGTAATTCACTAAAAACTTCTTTTAATGGAATATTGGCAAGTGTTGAACCAATAATCAACATTGCTATTGGTGTTGTAATATCCCCTATCATTGTAATTGTTGATGAAATGACATTAGGAAATTGTATTTTTGCCATATAAATAACAAGTGCTACAAGGGAAGCAATCACACCTGGGGAAAGTAAATCTTTAGCATTAAAGTTCATCTTTCGACCTGTTCCATATCCCATAATACCAGTTCCTACTGAAAAAACTAATAAATTAAACAACATATTAAATAAAGCAGTATAAAAAACAGCATCATTTCCAAATATTGCTTTCATAACTGGAAACCCCATAAATCCTATATTAGAAAATACTGTCATAAAAATATAGAGTCCTTGTTGAGGTAAAGGGATTCTCATAATCTTTACAAGAATCCACCCCAATATAGGTAAAACGATATATACCAATATTCCTACTAAAAATACAAATAAAATATCAGTAAACGGAAGATATTCAGTTGTAGACAAAACAGATGAAATAATCAATGCCGGTGTTGTCACTGCTAATAATAAAGTTGTTAGTCTTTTATTCAATTCAACATCTAATATCTTCACTTTAAATAAAAAATACCCAAGTCCAATCATCAAAAATAATTGTACCATCTGCATTAAAATAACCTGAATATCCATACAATTCTCCTTTACCCCTTTAATCCATTCGCTTGTCTTTCCATGTTTTCTACTACAATATCATAGATTTCTCCAAGACTCGCAGCATACTCAAGAACTTTCCAAGGCTCATTAGTATGATAATGAATTTTAATCAATTCATCATCTCCCACTGCTAATAAACAATCACCCTCAAAATGTTCACTAATGAAATCATTGATAACATCTTCATCTAAATCATGACCTTCTATTAATAATTGAGTATCAAATTTAAATTCTAACATATTATTCTCCTTCGAACAAACATGCTCCGTTTGTTTCTATAACATGCTTATACCAATCAAATGATTTTTTCTTGTAACGTTTGTAACTTCCTTGGCCATAATCATCAGCATCTACATAAATAAACCCATATCTCTTACTCATTTGTTTTGTAGATTCACTCACAATATCAATACATCCCCATGATGTATAACCCATTAAATCAACACCATCTAACTCAATCGCATTTAACATTTCTTTAAAATGTGCATCAAAATAATCAATACGATATTGATCATCTACAAATCCATCTACTAATTTATCATGTGCACCTAATCCATTTTCTACAATAAATAAAGGTTTTCTATATCTATCATATAAATCAACTAAGGATACACGTAATCCAATTGGATCAATTTGCCATCCCCAATCAGAAGATGGAATATGTGGATTTTTAATCGCTGTCATTGTATTTGCGGCTGTTTTCTTTAATCCTTCATCATCTTTAGCAACACAGCTTGAAGAATAATAACTAAATGAAACGAAGTCTACTGGATATTTCTTCATAACTTCTAAGTCACCATCTTCCATTTTAATATGAATACCTTCATTTTTAAACTTAGACAATAAATATGCTGGATATTCTCCAAAAACTTGTGTATCACTATAACAATATGTACTTCTCATATCTTGTTGAGCTTGTAAAACATCTTCTGGTTTACATGTATATGGATAGTAAGTTAATTTTGTTAACATACACCCTACTTTTGAACCAGGAATTTTTTCATGACAAATCTTTGTTGCTAAAGCAGAAGCAACAAATTGATGATGCATGGCTTGGAAAATCACTTCTTGGAAATTTCTTCCTTCAAAACGATCTTCTACCAATCCACCTGTTGTATAAGGATGTCTGATCATAGAATCCACTTCATTAAATGTTAACCAGTATTTGACTTTATTCTTATATCTTTCACAAATAACTTCTACATATCTTACAAACATATCTACAACTTCTCTTGATGCCCAACCATCATAATTTAACACAAGATTGATTGGTGGTTCATAATGTGACATTGTAACCAATGGTTCTATACCATATTTATGACATTCATCAAAGATATCATCATAAAATTTTAATCCTTCTTCATTTGGTTCTTTATCATCACCATTAGGGAAAATACGTGACCATGCAATAGATAAACGGAAAACTTTAAATCCCATTTCTGCAAATAACGCAATATCTTCTTTATAATGATGATATCCATCTGCACCATGTCTTTTTGGATATAAAGATTCATCATCACTCTTTAACGCATCTTCAATATCCTTTGTTGTGATAGAATTATGTGCTTTATAATTTTGTACATCAACATCTAAATGATGTCTTGCACAATCAGAAACACTTATCCCTTTACCTCCTTCTTTCCAACCTCCTTCATATTGGTTAGCAGCAACTGCTCCACCCCATAAAAATCCTTCAGGAAACTTTCTTACCATTTTTTATTCCTCCTTTTTTATCATTATAACCATTCCCTTACCTTCTTGTATTCATTTTCAAAAATTGAAATAATTTCATCATATTCATCACTCATTTCTTTACTTTCTAAAGGAGAGTCACCTCCCTAATAATATTTGATTTTGTAAATTGATATCACCATTTTTATAATCAATGACTACCACTTCTCCTTCATAGAACAAGTCATTACCATAATATACCTAGATTGAAATATTTTCAAACATGAAATGGGAATGGGAACCTTAATGTTGAAGTAAAATTCTTAAATATAATTCAAATGTTCAAGCTTGGCTTATATTTTGTTCCTACCTACATATCTTGAATTTATAACAATAGAAAGCACATTCATTATAAAATATCTTCATTTTTTTACTCTATTCTTGTCAGTTTTTATTTAGCTTTGTGAACTTACATCTTTAAATATCAATCTTTATAAAATTTGTATTTTTTATTATTGACTTTTATATATATATTGAAAATACTTGAATAGAAAGGAAGTGAGATCATGAAAAAAATAAAGCCCAAACCGATTATCTATGATCTCATGAATGTGAGATCTTCATAAAGGAAATGGAGGTCACTATGGAAAATAAAACAAGAGTACAACTAGAAAGATTATTATATGCTTTAGTTAAGCATGATAGACAAGCTATTGATGATATATATGAACAAGTAGAAGCAATTGATTTAGCTGAGGAAATTGAAGAATTAGAAGATAATCAGTTAGAGTATTTATGTAGTCATATTGATGATGAGAAATTGGCTGAAATCTTAGAAGAATCTGAGGAAGAACTCCAAACTGATATTATTGATTATTTGGATAATAAACGTGTGTTATCTTTATTTAGTTATATGTCTAAAGATAATATTGTAGATATTTTAGGGGATTTACCGATTGGTAAGAGAAAGAATTTAATTAATCTTATGAAAGCTGACGATAAACGTATCATTGAACAATTGTTAGGATATGATGAAGATTCAGCTGGTGGGTTAATGACAACTGAATATATTGCTTTAGATGAAAACTTAACTTTGATTAATGCTCTGATTAAAATCAAAGAAATTGCTCCTAAAACAGAAGTCATTGATACAATCTTTGTTTTAAATAATAAAAAGCAATTAATTGGTACAGCCGATTTGCGTGATATTTTATCATCTCATGAAGAATTAAAACTCTCTGATATTATGGATGACCATGTCATTTCTGTATCACCTGAAACCGACCAAGAAGAAGTTGCTTTAACAGTATCAAAGTACGACTTAACAACAATCCCTGTTGTGAATAAAAATCACAGAATACTTGGAATTATTACAGTTGATGATATCATCGACGTTATCCAAGAAGAACATACTGAAGATATGTTACAAATGCATGGTGTTAATAAAGAAGAATCTTTAGATTCAACATTATGGGAATCTATTCAAATGCGTTTACCTTGGTTAGTTGTTAATCTGGCCACTGCTTTTTTAGCATCATTTGTCATTAAATTTTTTGAAGGAACTATTGAACAAATTGTAGCTTTATCAGCAACTATGACCATTGTAACAGGTATGGGTGGTAATGCTGGAAATCAAACACTTTCTATCTTAATTCGTAGTATTGCCTTAGGTGAAGTTCATTTTAAAGATTGTTTTCCTGCCTTAAAAAAAGAACTTTGCGTTGGTATTGTGAATGGTTTGATTGTCGGTATAATTACAGCTATTATTGTCTATTTTTTATATGGAAATATATATTTAGGTTTGATTATATGGGTTGCCATGGTTGGTAATTTTATTGTGTCAGGCTTCTTTGGATTATTGATTCCTATTATATTAAAAGCTTTACATCTTGATCCAGCCTTAGCTTCTTCTATCTTTCTCACAACCGCCACTGATATTCTAGGATTCTTTATCTTTTTATCACTAGCAAATTTATTTTTACCATTTCTTTCATAAACTAGCTTCGGCTAGTTTTTTACATACAAAAAACATGGCCTTTAGCCATGCTTATTCATAATCACAAGTATATCCTCGCAAATCTAATTCTAGTTTTTCAACTTTCCAATCTTTTAATAAATCACCCAGTTCTTCTTTCATACGAACAACACCTTTTTCATCTTCAGCCTTAATCACTGCCATAATTGTAGGTCCTGCCCCTGATAAGTAAGCCCCTAACACACGTTCATCCTTTTCTAAAGTAAGCATAATTTCATCAAACCCTTGAATCAAAGTTCCACGATAAGGTTGGTGCAAACGGTCTTTAAAACCAAGTTTTAACCCTTCATCATAACCATTGATCAAAGAAGCAACCATCAATGCCAAATGAGAAACATTCACAATCGCATCAGCTCTTGGTAATTCTTGAGGTAAAACTGCACGTGATTTTTCTGTAGATAATGTAAATGGTGGTATAAATGCTACAAAACGATAATCATGTTTCACCGGGATATTAAGTGTTGTCACTGTATCACTCATAACAGAAACAGTTAATCCTCCAAATATTGCAGGCGCAACGTTATCTGGATGCCCTTCTATTTCAGTCGCAAGTTCTAACACTTTTTGACGTTCATTTCCTTGATCTTTGAAAGCAAATGCCCCAACAATACCAGCCACAATACAAGTTGAACTACTCCCTAGCCCTCTTGTATAAGGTACATCTCCACTACATTCTATTCTTAAACCACAAAACTCTAAACCACAAGCTTTTGCTCCTTTTACAAAAGCTTGATAAGTTAAATTATCTTCATTACAAAACTGTTCAGGACAACCTGTAATCTCCAATCCGCTTTCTAATAACTCAAAAACAAATGTATTATATAAAGTGACCGCAAGTCCGGCAACGTCGAATCCTGGCCCTAAGTTCGCACTTGTTGCTGGTACTTTTACTTTAACTTTCATAATCTATTCTCCTTTAATATCATTGGCTATAAAGTCAATGATATTCTCTTTTTCAATGACACCTGTATGCAAAATTTCTCTTTCTTGAATATTAATAAGAGGTTTTGAAACAGGCATGTTTGTATACTTTTCAATTTTTTCAATTGCTGTATAATCATCACATATTTCATTTGTAAGAGCTTGATAAACAGATTGTGGGAATTTATAAGGAGAAGCAGTTGAAAGGAGAATTGTTTTTGTATCATCATTTGATTCTTCTTTATATCGTCTATACACTCCATAACCAATCGCTGTATGTGTATCTAATAAATAACCTGTATGATGAAAACAAAACTTAATTTCATTTAAAACTTCATCTTCATTTAAGTAACCTGCTTTAAATTCTTTTTGAAGCTTATCAAGTACATCTTGATCAACTTCATAGACCCCCTCTTGATTTAAACATTCCATATACTTTTTCACAAGTTTACTATCTTGGCAAAAGAAATAAACCAATCTTTCTAAATTACTTGATACAAGGATATCCATTGCAGGAGCATTTGTTTTATAAAATTCTCTATTTGCATCATATTTTCCTGTACGAAAGAAATCAGTTAAAATATTATTTTTATTAGATGCAACGATAAATTGTTTCACCGGTAATCCCATTGATTTAGCGATGTATCCTGCTAAACAATTTCCAAAGTTTCCACTTGGAATTGTGAAATTGACTTCTTCACCCAATGTGATTTCTTTTTGATTCACTAAAGTCATATAACTATAAAAATAATAAACAATTTGAGGAATTAATCTCCCAATATTGATAGAGTTCGCTGATGAAAGAAAGACATGATTTTCATCACATAATTGCTTTAAAGTTTCAGATTGAAAAGCTTTTTTTACAGCTGTTTGGGCATCATCAAAGTTTCCTTGAATTGCAGTGACTTTAACATTCTTTCCAGTTTGTGTAATCATTTGTTGCTTTTGAATAGGAGAAACACCATCTACAGGATAAAACACTTGAATACGTGTTCCCTCTACATCTTTAAATCCTTCTAAAGCTGCTTTTCCTGTATCACCAGAAGTCGCTGCCAAAATCAAAACTTCTCTATCTTCTCCTTTTTTCTTTAAAGAGTAAGTCATAAAATGTGGCAATAATGATAATGCCATATCCTTAAATGCAGCAGTAGGTCCTTGAAATAACTCTGCAATATATACATTTCCTGCTTTTTTTACAGGTACAACCTCACAAGGAAATAATCCTGTTCCATAAGCTTGACGGCATAATTCACGCATATCTTCTTTATCTTTATTATCTAAAAATGAAGAAATAATTTCGGTTGCCATATCTACATAATCCAAATATTGTAATGCTTTTAAATCTTTCTTTTCTAATTCAAAATTAGGAACTAACAAACCTCCATCTTTACCAATTCCTTGTAAAATTGCTTCATAAAAATTCAAAGGTTCTTGATTTCCTCTTGTACTCACATACTTCTTTTCTCCCATAACTTTCCCTCCCAGCTTTTGTTAGAATTATTGTATAAAATTTCCGTATATGAGTCAATCCATTCACTATCCATTCTAAACAAAAAGACTAGTCATATAGACTAATCTTCTTATCGTTGATAACTAATCTAAATCAGTTCCATGAGATTGAATACATTTTTGATACCAATAAAACGAATCTTTTTTCAAACGCTTCATAGAACCTGTTCCATCATCATGTTTATCTACATAAATAAAACCATAACGTTTTCTCATTTCTCCAGTTCCTGCACTAACTAAATCAATACAACCCCATGTTGTATAAGCAATTAAATCAACACCATTATCAATAGCTTTTGCCATAGCTTGAATATGTTGTCTATGATAATCTATTCTATATGGATCATGTATACTTCCATCCTCTTCAACAGTATCATAAGCACCTAATCCATTTTCTACAACCATTAAAGGTCTTTCATAACGATCATAAATCATTTCTAAATAATATTGTAAACCATCTGGATCCAATGCCCAACCCCAATCAGAATATGTTAAATATTCATTACGAACACCAAAAGACATATTTCCACCAACAACATCATCATTATGATGAGTTGTGACAGCTTGTGACATATAATATGAGAATGTATAGATATCAACTGTACCTTCTTTTAAATCCTTTAAATCTTGTTCTGTAATATCTAACTGAACATGATGTTCATCCCATAAACGTTTTGCATAAGTAGGATATTTTCCAAAACATTGAACATCTCCACAATAGAATATTCCTTTTTCCCACTTACTACGATTAAATAAAATATCTTTTGGATCACATGTACTTGGATAATATGTAATACCACAAATCATACAACCCATTTTATTTTCTGGATCTATTTCATGTCCAATTTTAACTGCTCTTGCACTTGCAACAAATTGATAATGAAGATGTTGATAAGCCTGTTGATAAATATCATCATTCGCATCATCTGGTAAAAAATTCACTGTATTATTAATTTCATTAAATGTTAACCAATATTTGACTAATCCTTTATATTCTTTAAAAATAGTACGTACATACTTTTCATATAAATCAATATAACGACGATCTAACCAATCTCCATATTTTTCTTCTAATGCTAGTGGTGTATCAAAATGCCAAATAGATACAAGTGGTTCAATACCTGCATTTCTAAGTTCTATAAAAACATCACGATAAAAATCTAATCCTTCTTGATTAGGTTGTTCTTCTTCACCAGTAGGGAAAATTCTTGACCAAGAAATAGATAATCTAAACATTTTAAATCCCATTTCTTTAAATAAAGCAATATCTTCTTTATAATGATGATAAAAATCTATTCCATTATGATTTGGATAAAGTTCATCATCAAAAACTGCAAAATGTGCTCCCTCAGGTAATTGAAAACCACGACTTGATGCTTTTTGTTTTTGTCCATCTTTATCAATATAAGTAACCATACGAGGCGTATTCACTGTACCACCAGTTGTCACATCAGTTCGAGCCATTCCTCGTCCGCCTACATTCCAAGCACCTTCAGCCTGGTTCGCTGCAATAGCTCCTCCCCAATAAAAATCTTCTTTAAAACTCATACGTATTTCCTCCTTTATATATTCATTCTACTCTTTTTGTTTTTTATATTCAAATACCTTATGTTAATAATCAATTATTCATACTTTGACTTGAACATATGTTTATACTATAATATCCCTAACAATATCGAGAGGAGATGTCATATGAGTAAGATTATTGTTCCTGAAGGTTATGTTCCTCATTTAAGTTTAATTGAAACTGAAGTTGCAATTAAGATGATTAAAGATACTTTTGAAAGAAGACTTGCAGAGCAATTACGTTTAACTCGTGTATCTGCACCGTTATTCTTATTAAAAAACACAGGTCTTAATGATAATTTAAGTGGTATTGAAAAACCTGTTTCTTTTACATCATTTGAATTAAATCATGATGATGAAATTGAAATTATACATTCACTTGCCAAATGGAAAAGAGATGCTTTACATCGTTATCACTTTGAACAACATACTGGTCTTTATACAGACATGAATGCCATTAGAAAAGATGAAGAATTAGATAATATTCATTCTATGTATGTAGATCAATGGGATTGGGAAATGATTATCTCTCCTCAAGATCGTACTTTAGATTACTTCAAAGCAACAGTCATGAAAATTTACCGTGCATTGTTAGATGTTGAATTTCAAATGATTAGACATTATCCTCAATTAAGTGAATCTATTTTACCTGAAGATATTTTCTTTATTACAACACAAGAATTAGAAGACTTATACCCTGCACTTACTCCAAAACAAAGAGAAAGAGAAATTACACGTGCTAAAAAAGCAGTATGTATTTTACAGATTGGTAATATTCTTAAATCTGGTGTAAAGCATGATGGTAGAGCACCAGATTATGATGATTGGACATTAAATGGAGATATTCTTGTATATAATACGCAATTAGATGATGCTTTAGAAATCTCAAGTATGGGAATTCGTGTCGATGCTTCTTCACTTCAAGAACAACTAAAAAAAGCTAATGCGACTGATCGTTTATCTTTACCTTATCACCAAAATATCATTAATAATGTTTTACCTTTAAGTATTGGTGGTGGAATTGGACAAAGTCGTTTATGTATGTTCTTTTTAAGAAAAGCACATATTGGAGAAGTACAAGCTTCTTTATGGGATGAAGAAACAATGAAAATTTGTAAGGAAAACAATATACATTTATTATAATATGTTAGGTTCAATCAAGTGTTTAGACTTTCTAAACACTTTTTTTCACACCTTGTGTTACAATAAAGAAAAGGACATCGATACTATGTCTAAAATATTTATAACTGGAGATATTCATAGTTCAATTAAAACTATTTTTTGCGATTGTCCTGCTTATTTAATTTGTGGAAAAATACTTGCTAGAAAAGAGAAAATGTTAAAATAAGGTATCCTTTGGATATCTTTTTTAGGAGAAAATCACATGAATAAACCAAAAATATACCCACTTTATGTACAAAAAGCACAAAAGAAAAATCGTACTCAAGAAGAAATGAATTATCTCATGGTTAAAAGAGTATACAGAAGAAGAAATTCATCAGCATATTGATTCAGGCATTGATTTAGAAACATTCTATAATCATGTAACTATCAACTCTAAGCCATCGCTTATTAAAGGTATTGCTCATGGTGTCAAAGTGGAAGATATTAAAGAAGATACAATGAGATATATTCGTTATTTAGATAAATTAATAGATGAACTCACTAAAAAAAGACATGAGTAAGATTTTAAGAGATTAACAAACATTCCGTATCATTGGAATGTTTTTATGCTATAATAAGTGAGAAATGGAGGAAACTTTATGAAAGATGGATTTATAAGAGTTGGCTGTGCTAGTTTTGAAGTGAAATTATCAAACGTAGACTATAATACACAATGTATCATTAACGATATCAATAAAGCACATGAAAATCATATTCATGTCTTAACATTCCCTGAACTTTGTTTAACAGGTTATACAATAGAAGATCTTTTCTATCAAAAAAGAATTATCAATGATGTTTATAAAAATCTCAAACTCATTCAACAAGCAACAATCGATAAAAATATGGTTGTTGTAGTGGGAGCACCACTTATTCATATGAATAAACTATATAAT
>Snoopy_p2__coassemble_1477_pt1 | contig 12280 bp, 10 predicted proteins | sample Snoopy_p2__metabat2_low_PE_005 | metagenome-assembled genome bin Snoopy_p2 | reverse complement strand
TTTATAAAGGAATAGGTATTTCTTTATTGGGATATTTGAGTAGTTATTTTTATCAAATCTTATTAGATTACATTGATATAAAGACACCATTATTTTATATGCTTGTTTTTAGCTTGGCTTATGGAACAATTGAACTCATCAAAACGAAGATGGATTATACTCGTCAAGAAACAATGATTCATCTTAGAAAAGCGATAGATGAAGATAATGTTTTTCAATCATCTATGAATTTATTATCTTTACCATATTCATTTTTTTATCAAGATAAAGGACAAATTCAAAGCCAAATCACAAGTTTTTATGAACTCAGTGAAATGGGATTAGAATGTTTTGAAAGAGTCTTTTTGGATTTGCTTTCATTTTTAGTATTTTTCATTGGTATGCTTGTTTTAAAGCCAACTATGGCATTGATTGTTTTTGTTATGCTTATATGTGTAGGTATTATCAGTTATCGTGCGATGATGAAACTTCAAAATCTTCAAAAGGAACATTTAGAAGCACATTTCTATTATCAACATCATCTTTTAGAATTGATAGACAATTACTTTCTTATTCGCACTTTTTCACTCCAACAAAAAACAAGAGAGAGAAGTTATCATTATTTTTTGGACGAAGCACAAACAAAAGAAAATCAATCTTTACAACTCAATATCTTTCAACATCGTTTACAATATTTGATTTATATATGTTATGTGATAGTGATGATATTCGGCTTTTATTTTTATAAACATCAACAACTTTCTTTAGGGAAAGTCTTAATGTTCTATATGTTAATGTCTTATTGTATAGATCCTCTTATCCAAATCATATCTTTGATTACACAATACAAACAAGTCAATATTATTTATGAGAAATATAAAGCATTTCAATTACCAACTGTAGAGAAAAAAGAACAACTTCAACAATCGATTACTTCTATGACATTAGATAATGTTGGTTATGCCTTTGGCTATCAAAAACCAATCTTTGAACACATAGATTTAAAGATAAATAAACATATTTTATTACAAGGTGTGACAGGTTGTGGAAAATCGACGTTGTTAAGATTACTTATGGGATATGATTTGAATTATACTGGCGACATTTATATCAATGACCAAGAATTGCGTACTCTTGACTTACAATCTCTTTATCAACACATCGGTTATCTTAATCAAACTCCTACATTTTTACATGTGAGTTTATATGAAAACTTTTTATGTGATGATGAAAAGAAAGTCAAGGAATTATTAAAAGTATTCCAACAAGAAGATCTTATTGATTTATTTCATGTTGTGTTAGATGAAACAGGAAGTCCTCTGTCATTAGGACAAAGACAAGTGGTTGCTTTGATTCGTTTGTTGTGTCAAAACTTTGATGTATATATCTTTGATGAGGCTTTTTCGCATATGGATCAAAAACTTGCAAATCGTGTTCAACGTTATTTACTTGCTCATGATGAGAACAAAATTTATATCATGGTGAATCATCAAACAAAATTAGTGAAGAAAGGTTGGGATTGTGCTATAATTGATGATAGAAAATTGATAAGCAAAGGGTGAGATTATGGCAATTGATTTTGTATATGAAGATGAAAATAAATTTTGTGAGGAAAGTTTTGAAAGACAGTTCCATGAAATAATTGAAACAACTTTAAAACATTTAGGTATTGAAGATGATGTAGAACTTTCTTGTATCTTAGTTGATGATCAAGAGATCCATCAAATCAATAAGGATTATCGTGATATTGATCGTTCTACAGATGTAATTAGTTTTGCATTAGAGGATAACGACCAATTTTATGTGGAAGGAATGCCAAGGAGTTTAGGTGATATCTTTATTTCAGTAGAACACGCAAGAGCACAAGCGATAGAATATGGACATTCTTTAAAACGTGAAATGTGTTTCTTGTTTACACATGGATTATTACATTTATTGGGGTATGATCATATGGAAAAAGAAGATGAAGAAAAGATGTTTGCATTACAAAAAGAGATTTTGAGTCTTTTGCATATAGAAAGGGTTTAATATGGATTATCAAAAATTAGTCAATGAAGCTTTTATAGCAAGTGAAAAAGCATATGCACCTTATTCTCATTTTCATGTAGGAGCATGTATTCTTTTAAAAAATGGTCAAATGATTCATGGAACAAATATTGAAAATGCGGCCTATGGTTCATCGATGTGTGCAGAAAGAAATGCAATCTATCAAGCTTATTGCTTAGGTTATCATAAAGATGATATACTTGCTTTGGCAATTGTGGCAGATTGTTCACCTTTGATATCACCTTGTGGGGCTTGCCGTCAAGTTTTAGCGGAACTTTTAAACGCTGATACGCCTATTATTTTAGGGTGTAAGGAATTTTATGAAGTAACAAACATACAAGAACTCATGCCTTTTGCATTTACAGGAGAAAGCTTATGACATTTAAATCAGGATTTGTAAGTATTGTAGGAAGACCAAATGTAGGAAAATCTACTTTACTGAATTATATTTTAAAAACAAAACTTGCAATCACATCATCAACGGCACAAACAACACGTAATACGATTCAAGGAATTTATACTGATGATGATGCTCAAATTATTTTTATGGATACACCAGGAATTCATAAACCTCAAGATGGATTAGGTTCTTTTATGAATACCAATGCTTTAAATAGTATTTATGGGGTTGATGTGGTTTTATTCATTGCTCCAGCGGATGAAAAGATTGGTAAAGGTAATCGTTTTATTATTGAAAGATTAAAAGAAGCTGATGGACCAGTTTATTTAATCTTAAATAAAATTGATTTATTGAATAAAGATCAATTAATTGCAAAATTAAATGAATGGCAAGAATTATTTGATTTTAAAGAAATCATTCCAATTAGTGCTGTAAATGGTGATAATGTGGATAAATTATTGAATTTAGTAAAAGATGATTTACAAGAAGGAGTTATGTATTATCCTAGTGATCATATCACTGATCATCCTGAAAGGTTTATCATGGCTGAATTTATTCGTGAAAAAATTCTTTACTTTACACATGAAGAAGTTCCTCATAGTGTTGCTATTGTGATTGAACGTATGGAAGAAGATGAAAGTGGTGTTCATGTGATGGCAGCTATTGTGGTTGATCGACCAAGTCAAAAAGCGATTATCATAGGTAAACAAGGAGCGTTGATTCAAAAAATTCGTCAACAAGCTAGGCGTGAAATGAAACGTTTTTTACAAGTTCCTGTTACATTAGAGTTGTTTGTGAAAGTTGAAAAGAATTGGCGAAATAAACAAAAGTATCTCAAGGAATTTGGTTACGATGAAAACGACTATTAATGAAGTTGTTGTTGAAGGTGTGATTTTAAAAAGAACACCGTATAAAGAAAATGATATGATTTTACATGTCTATACAAAAGAATATGGAAAAATAGGTGTTTTAGCACGTGGTGTACGAAAGATGACAAGTAAGAATGCATCTGCGACACAGGAAATGATGGTGAGTGAATTAACCATCAATTTACGTAAAGGACTCAGTTCTTTAATCAAGGCTACAGCTATTGACTATTTAAGACATACAAAAGAAAGTATAGAAAGTGAGATTATCGGAAATTATATATTAGAATATTTTTATCGTTATGTAGAAGAAAATATGCCTGAAGTCAAGGAATATGAAATGCTTATGCAAGCATTACAAGCAATAGAGAGAGGGTATCATCCGTTATTGGTTTATTTGATGTTTAATGTTTTTGTCTTAAATCATAATGGGGTTTCCATTGATGTTGATGGATGTGTAGTGTGTGGTTCAACTCAGGTTGTTTCTATTTCATTGCAAGATGGTGGTTTTTTGTGTGAAGAACATTTAGGACGTCATCAGGTTTATTCTATTGATATGTTAAAAGCATTTCGACATTTGCATAAAGTATCTTTTGATAGAATTGATTTATTGCGTATAGATGAGTTGATTTTAAAGCAGTTAATTCCAATTATGGATTATTATATTGAAGAATACACAGGTATATCTTTACGTACAAAGACCTTTATTCAACAAATTGTGTAGAAAACTACACAATTTTATTTTTCTTTGTGAAAGTTTGTTGTATAATTCAAATATGGGAAAAGGAGCAGGATTATGGGAGATTTTTTACCAACAACAAGAGAGGAAATGGAAGAAAGAGGTTGGGAACAACCGGACTTTGTTTATGTCAGTGGTGATGCTTATGTCGATCATCCTTCTTTTGGTGCGGCTATCATTACACGTGTGTTAGAAAGTCGTGGCTTTAAAGTATGCTTTTTAGCACAACCTGATTGGAATTGTTTAGATGATTTTAAACGTTTTGGGGAACCACGTTTAGGTTTTTTAGTTTCAAGTGGAAATATTGATTCAATGGTGAATCATTATAGCGTGTCTAAACGTAAGAGAAAAAAAGATAGTTATTCTAATAATGGAGAAGCTGGACATCGTCCAGATCGTGCAGTCATTGTATATTGTCAAAAAATTAGACAAGCTTATAAAGATGCAACAATTTTAATTGGGGGAATTGAAGCAAGTTTACGTCGTTTATCTCATTATGATTATTGGGATGATAAAGTGAGAAAATCTATTTTAGTAGATTCTAATGCGGATTTACTTATGTATGGTATGGGAGAAAACAGTGTTGTGGAAATTGCAGAAGCATTAGATGCTGGTATTGATGTGCAATATTTAACTTATTTAGATGGGACTGTTTTTAAAACAAAAGATTTATCTCTTGTTCCAGATTATGTGATGTTACCATCTTATCAAGAGGTTTGTAATGATAAACAAGCATATGCAAAATCTTTCAATATCCAATATCATAATACTGATCATTTCAATGCAAAAACATTGGTTGAACCTTATGATGGTTTCTATATTGTACAAAATAGACCAAATCGACCTTTAACACAAATGGAATTTGATGATGCTTACGCATTACCTTATCAAAGAACATATCATCCTTCTTATGATTACATTCCAGCTATTGAAGAAGTAAAGTTCTCTTTAATTAGCAATCGAGGATGTTTTGGAGCATGTAACTTTTGTGCATTAAACTTTCATCAAGGACGTATTATTCAAACACGTTCACATGATTCTTTGATAGATGAAGCCAAGAAGATTGTACAAGATCCTGATTTTAAAGGATATATTCATGATGTTGGAGGACCAACTGCAAACTTTAGGCAACCAAGTTGTCAAAAGCAAGAAGAACATGGAGCTTGTCCAACAAAGCAATGTTTATGGCCAACAGCATGTCGTAATTTAAATGTTGATCATAGTGATTATTTATCATTGCTTAAAAAATTACGTTCTTTAGAGGGTGTGAAAAAAGTTTTTGTCAGATCGGGTATAAGATATGATTATTTGATGTATGATAAAGATGATACATTCTTTAAAGAGTTAGTTAAAAATCATATTAGTGGGCAATTAAAAGTTGCACCAGAACATATTAGTGATCAAGTTTTAGATAAAATGGGAAAACCTAGACGTCAGTTATATGAGAAATTTGTAGATAAATATTATCTTTTAAATAAAGAAGTGAATATGAATCAATATTTAGTTCCTTATCTAATGTCATCACATCCTGGAAGTGATTTGAACAGTGCAATTGAACTTGCTGAATATTTAAGAGACATTCATCATCAACCAGAACAAGTTCAAGATTTCTATCCAACACCAGGAACACTTTCAACAGCAATGTATTATACAGAACTTGATCCACGTGATATGACACCTGTTTATGTTGCAAAAACACCCAAAGAAAAAGCAATGCAACGTGCTTTGATGCAATATCGTAATCCTAAAAATTATCATTTAGTTTATGAAGCTTTACAACTTGCGCATCGTCAAGATTTAATTGGTTTTGATAAGAAATCATTGATTAAACCTAAAGGACAATTTCGCCCGATGAAAAGGAGGTCTTAGATATGAAAAACGTTGGACATTTTACATCTTGCATGCATGTTCATGTGCGTTATTATATCTATAATCCTAAAGTTGTTTTAAGAATTAAAGGAATTGTTCAAATTCATCATGGTTTTGCGGAACATGCAGACCGTTATGATCATATTGCATCTTATTTAGCAAATCAGGGATTTGTGGTTGTGGTAAGTGATTTTGTAGGTCATGGAAAGTCATTGATTGATTTTGAACAAGGATATTTTGGTGAAAAAAATGGACCACAGAATCTTGTGAAAGATATGTTTCGTTTAGTTAATATTATTCGTAGACGATATCCAGATGAACCGTATTTTCTAATGGGTGTTGATTTAGGTTCTGTTGTTATTCGTAAATTTGTGAGTGAGTATGGTGATTATATAGACGGAATGATGTTGTTAGGGACTCCAACACAAGTTGAATATGATTTTATGAAACGTTGTTATTTAAAAATAATGAGAACTTTTAAAGGTCCTTTGTATAAGGCAGATCGTTACTTTCATAATTGGCATAAACGTTTAAATAAAAAAGTTTCTGAACAAGAAACTGCTAAATGGTTAACGAGTGATGAAAGTCAAAGACGTCGTTATCTTAATGATCCGATGACTCACTTTGCTTATACAATTCAAGGTTATCGTGATATTGTTCATAGCATTCGTGAAGTGAATAGCGAGGAGTCTATTATGAAAATACCTCATCATTTATCTATCTACATAGGAACAGGAGAAGAAGATCCAATGAATAAAGGATTAGAAAAACTTGTTCAAAAATATAAAAAAGCAGGCATTAAAGATGTGACTTATGAAGTTTTTGAAAAAAGGCGACATGCTTTATTGTTTGAAGTGAAATATCAAGAGATTTATCAAAGTTTATTAAGTTGGTTAAACGAAAGAACATATTTATAAATCACCCTTATGATTGGTTGACAAATAACTACTATAAGGGTATTATACAATCGTTATTTTATATGAAGGAAGTGGCTTGGCATGATAAAAAATGCTGAGTCTTTCATTCTTTATAGGAGTATCAAATCATAGTAAAGGTAAAAGGAGTATCAAGATGAAAAATAAAGACATGGAAAAATTAATTGCGCATGCAAAGAATTCAGGGTTTGTTTATCAGGGTTCTGAGATTTATGATGGTTTAGCAAATACATGGGATTATGGTCCTTTAGGTGTAGAAATGAAAAATAATATAAAAAGATTATGGTGGAAAAGATTCGTTCAAGAATCACCATATAACGTAGGATTAGATTCAGCAATTTTTATGAATCCTCGTGTTTGGGAAGCGAGTGGACATGTTGGAGGATTTAACGATCCTTTAATTGATTGTAAGAATTGTAAAACAAGACATCGTGCAGATAAGCTAATTGAAGATTATGATCCTGATGTTCATAGTGATGGTTGGGAACCTGAAAAAATGATGGCTTATATTAGAGAACATCATATTCAATGTCCTGATTGTGGAAGCGAAGATTTTACAGATATTCGTGAATTTGAATTGATGTTTAAAACATATATGGGTGTTGTCAAAGATGCTAAGAATGCTATTTATTTAAGACCTGAAACAGCACAAGGTATTTTTGTAAACTTTAAAAATATTCAAAGAACAACACGTAAGAAAGTACCATTTGGGATTGGACAAATTGGAAAATCTTTTAGAAATGAAATTACTCCAGGTAACTTTATTTTTAGAACAAGAGAATTTGAACAAATGGAATTAGAATTTTTCTGTAAACCTGATACTGATTTAGAATGGTTTGATTATTGGAAAAATGGTTGTATGCAATTTTTGTATGATTTAGGAATTAACAAAGATAATTTAAGATTTAGAGATCATGAACAAGAAGAACTTTCTTTCTATTCAAAAGCGACTTCTGATATTGAATACCTTTATCCATTTGGTTGGGGTGAATTATGGGGTATTGCGGATAGAACAAACTATGATTTATCAAGACATCAAGAGTATTCTAAAAAGAGTTTAGAATATTTGGATCCTGAAACTAATCAAAAGTATATTCCTTATGTTATTGAACCATCTCTTGGAGCAGATCGTTTGTTCTTATCAGTTTTATCTGATGCTTATGATGAAGAAGAATTAGAAAACGAAACACGTACTGTTATGCATTTGCATCCAGCAGTTTCACCAATTAAAGCTGCAATTTTACCATTAACGAAAAAACAAAGTGATAAAGCAATGGAAGTTTATTCTATGCTAGCAAAAGAATTCAATGTTGAATTTGATGTTGCTGGACAAATTGGAAAACGTTATCGTCGTCAAGATGCAATCGGTACACCATATTGTATTACTGTTGATTTTGACAGTGAAAATGATGAATCAGTAACACTAAGAAATCGTGATACAATGGAACAAGTTCGTTTACCAATTAGTGAATTAAGTGAATATATAAGAACAAGAATTCAATTTTAATGTCAAGGAGGTCACATATGCCAAGACTATCACAGGAAAAATTAAACGAGATTAGACAAAGCGTTGATATAGTGGATGTGATAGGGCAATATTTACCTTTGGAGAAAAAAGGAAGAAATTATGTGACCGTTTGTCCTTTTCATGATGATACTCACCCATCTATGTCTGTTTCACCAGACAAACAGATTTTTATGTGTTTTGTATGTCATACGGGAGGAAATGTTTTTACATTCTTACAGGAGTATCTAAAGATATCATACATCGAAGCTGTTAAAAAAGTTGCCGAAATGGGTCGTGTAGATTTAAGTGAATATCATTTAGATTATGAGAAAAAAACTGTAAAAAAAGAACATGTTGCTCTCTATGAAATGCATAGTGAAGCACAAAAGATTTATAGTTATTATTTGAATACAAAATTAGGTTTAGAAGCTAAAACTTATTTAATAAAACGTCATTTTAGTGAAGAATTAATTAAAGAGTTTCAAATTGGATATGCACCTATTGATTCGGTTTTATATAAAGCTTTTCAAAAACTTGGATATCAAGATATTGATATGGTTAAATCTGGACTTGTGGTTGAATCTACGAAGCATTTTGATCGCTTTCATGATCGTATTATGTTTCCATTACATAATCAACAAGGTGAAGTTGTTGGGTTTAGTGGACGTATTTATAAACCAACGCAACATGATAGTAAGTATATGAATTCACCTGAATCAGATATTTTTATTAAGGGTGATACTTTATATCATTATCATAAAGCAAGAGAAGCAAGTAAAAAAGCTGGTTTTGTTTATTTGTTAGAAGGGTTTATGGACGTTATTGCGATGTATAAAGCAGGTGTTGAAAATACCGTAGCGATTATGGGTACTGCTTTAACAAATCATCAAATCCAAGCATTAAAGAGATTAACAAATACTGTATATTTATGTCTTGATGGTGACCAAGCTGGTCAAGCTGCGATGAGTAAGGCATCACGTCAATTAGAAGATGCAGGGATGAAGGTGAAAATTATTATTTTGCCTGATGGTAAAGATCCTGATGAAATCTATGAAACTGATGGTGCCAATGGTCTTATTGAGATTTTGAAAAAAACATTAAAGCCTATTGAATTTCAAATGAATTTTGAATATCTACTTATCGATTCTCAAAATTATGATGATCGTAAACAGTATTTAGAAAAGATGTGTCAAGCGATTAGTCATTTAAAAGATGAGATAGATAGAGATTATTATATAGATGTTTTATCTAAAAAATCAGGTTTTTCATATGCTATTATTCAACAACATATTGCTGGTATGAAAACAGTAGAAAAAGAGAAGCCTGTTTATCAAGAAGTAAAAAAAGTGTCAAAGCTTGTAAACAAATATTTAAAAGCTGAACATGATTTGTTGTTTTATATGTTGAATGATAAATCAGTGGCTATGAAATATGAAGCGAAGGCAGGATTTATGTATAATGATCAATATCGTGTGATTGCTTCATATATTATTGATTATTATCGCCAACATTCTGTGTTGGAGATTGCTGATTTTATTACAAGTATAACAAATGAACAACTAATCCAAACTGTTATTGATATTGCACAAGCTGATTTACCATTGCCTTGTGAAAAAAAAGCTATTGATGATTATATTCATACAATTGGCGAGAATGCTAAAAAATTAAAAGAGCAACAATTGTTAGAACAATTTAATTATATTTTAGATCCTGTGAAAAAAGCAGAAATACTAAAAGAAATTTTGAAATTAAAAGAGGAGTCTATATGAAAAAAGAAAGAAAAAAAGGAAGCCCAGTCACATTAGAAGACTTAAAAAATTTAATTAAAGAGACGGCTGATGCTTTAGGTGGAAGTTTATCATCAGATGATCTAGATGCCTTTTTAACAAAGTATGATCTTGATGATGAATCAGCTGAAGAATTATTAGAATTTATTACTGATAATGATTTATTAGCAGAAGATGATTTAGATAATCTTGAGATTGATGAAAGTATGTTAGCGGTTGAAGGTGATTTGGCAGATCTTGAAGGATTAGAAGATTTAGAATCTTTAGGAGAAGATATTGATGATGATATTCCTGATTTAGATTTTGTTGGGGATTTTGATATGTCTACTGGAGATACTGCAAACCTTTATCATGAAGATGATGATGACAGTAACCAACTCGGAAGTAATGTTAAAATCAATGATCCAGTAAAAATGTATTTAAAGGAAATTGGACGTGTTGAGTTATTAAGCCATGAAGAAGAAATTGATTTAGCAAAACGCATTTTAGATGGTGAAGAAGAAGCAAAGAAAAAACTTGCAGCTGCAAACTTACGTTTAGTTGTTTCTATTGCTAAAAGATATGTAGGTAGAGGAATGTTATTCCTAGATTTAATTCAAGAAGGAAATATGGGGCTTATTAAAGCTGTTGAAAAGTTTGATTACACAAAAGGATTTAAGTTTTCTACATATGCAACTTGGTGGATTCGTCAAGCGATTACACGCGCTATTGCAGATCAAGCTCGTACAATTCGTATTCCAGTACATATGGTTGAAACAATTAATAAATTAACACGTGTTCAAAGACAATTAATTCAAGAACTAGGTAGAGAGCCAACAGCTGAAGAAATTGCAGCAGAAATGGAAGGAATGACACCTGAAAAAGTGAGAGAAATCCAGAAGATATCTTTAGAACCAGTATCTTTAGAAACACCAATTGGTGAAGAAGATGATTCTCATTTAGGAGATTTCATTGAAGATGAAGGAGCAATGTCACCTGATGATTATGCGGCTAATGAATTATTAAAAGATGAGTTAAATGAAGTTTTACTTGAATTAACAGATCGTGAAGAAAAGGTATTACGTTTAAGATTTGGATTAGATGATGGACGTACACGTACATTAGAAGAAGTTGGAAAAGAATTTAATGTTACTCGTGAACGTATTCGTCAAATTGAAGCGAAAGCATTAAGAAAATTAAAACACCCATCACGTTCAAAACGTCTTAAAGATTTCTTGGATCGTTAATATGAAACTATCAAAAAGATTACAAGCCATTGCGGATTGTATTATCAAATATAAAAAAGGACAAGTTCTTGCAGATATTGGTACAGATCATGCTTATTTACCATGTTATTTGATAAAAGAAAATGTGATTGAAAAGGCTTATGCTTGTGATATTGCAAGTGGTCCTATTAAAGCATCAATTGAAACAATTCAACAAAATGAATTAGAAAAATATGTCATACCACTTCTTGGAAGTGGTATGAATCCTCTATTGGATAAGAAAGTTGATATGATTAGTATCTGTGGTATGGGTGGAAAGTTAACTGTAGATATTTTGGATGAACATTTAGATATGCTTAATCATCATCGCTTTATTTTACAATCTAATATAGGTATCGAGGTTTTAAGAGAATATTTGTTTTCTCATCATATGAAAATTATTGATGAAAGTATTGTGAAAGATGCGCATCATATTTATGAAATTATTATTTGTGAAAAAGCAAATGAAGAATTGTTTTATGACGAAAAAGATATTGTCTTTGGCCCATGTTTAAGAAGAAAAAAAGAAACTTTGTTTTATGAAAAATGGAAACATCAATTAGATATTCAAAAGCGTATTTTAGATTCTTTATCAAAGGATCATGTTCGTTATCCTGAAGTTTTACACATGATAGAATTGATAGAAGGTGAATTAAATGAAGGCTAAACAAATCATTGATATCATTGAAAAATATTATCCTCTTTCTTTGCAAGAAGAATGGGATAAATGTGGTCTACAAATCGGAAATAAAGAACAAGATGTTCGTAAAATCATGATTGCTTTAAATGCAGATAATGACACATTAAATGAAGCTATTGAAAAAGGCTGTGATATGTTAATTACACATCATCCTTTTTTGTTAGAAGCTATTGTGAATGTTGATAAAGATGATTATATGGGACAATTT
>Snoopy_p2__coassemble_1452_pt1 | contig 12447 bp, 13 predicted proteins | sample Snoopy_p2__metabat2_low_PE_005 | metagenome-assembled genome bin Snoopy_p2 | reverse complement strand
ATATTTGATTATATCCTTATTTATCCTTGTCAATTGGGTATGTTAGGTGCTGCTTTAGCAACTGGATGTTCACCTATTGTAACATTGCTTATTTGTAGTTTACATTTTATACAAAAGAAGAATACTTTTCATTTTGTTCGTTCTTCATTTCATTTTCGTATTTTAAAGCAGATTATTCAAATAGGTATACCTTCTTTTATCACAGAACTTTCTACTGGCATTATTATCTTTGTATTTAATATATTAATTCTTTCTATTAGTGGTAACATTGCAATTGCAAGTTATGGTGTTATGAGTAATCTTGCATTAGTCGTTACATCATTGTTTACTGGTATTGCTCAAGGAAGTCAACCTTTGATTAGTCATAGTTATGGTGAAAAAAATCATCGCCATATTAAAGATTATTTAAAATTAGCTTTTATTTGTTCATTTATTCTTGCAAGTCTTATTTTGTTAAGTACACTTTTATTCCCAGAAACAATTATATCCTTCTTTAATAGTGAAAATAATCAAACAATGGTTGAGATTACAAAGGTTGGTTTACCGCTTTATTTCTTTGCTTATTTCTTCGTAGGTATTTCTATGAATATGATTTCTTACTTTGCATCTACATCAAATGTCAAACCTTCTTCTTTACTTTCTGTTTTAAGAAGTGGTGTTGTATTAATTCCTCTTTCTATTCTATTTGCTTATCTTTTTGGACTCAATGGTCTTTGGTTATCTTATCCAATAAGTGAATGTCTTATCATGATTATAGGATTCTTTTTATATAAAAAATATAAACTTTTAGCTTAAAAGGTGAAGTTATCTTCACCTTTTAAAACTTTCAATCATTACTCACTATTCATCATCTCAAATATTCTATATTTAACTTTTATTTTTCTTAGTATTTTAATCTGAAAGGTGGCTCTTTTGTTTCACACATTTCATGTATTCAACTAACTTAAGTCTAAAGACAAAAAGAGGAATGATTTTTCATTTCCCCTATAACAACGATAATTTTATAATATTTGAAAATGTTGACAAGCTTTTGTAATTCCATCATTTTGACTCTCATCAGTCACATAGCTTGCATATTTTTTAACTTCTTTGGAAGCATTCCCCATAGCAACACTATAAGGAACATATTCTAACATAGGAATATCATTAGCTCCATCTCCAATAGCCATCACATTCTCAAGTTCAATCCCATAATAAGAAATCATATGATTAATCCCTGCATCTTTCCCACCGTTTTGAGAAATCACATCAGTAAAACTATCTGTCCAACGTAATGCTTTCGTTCCAGGTAAATGATTTACAAAATCCTCATCTTGACTTGGTTCAATAGTTGCCATAACTTGAAGAATTGACTTATTTGCAGTTGTATCATCCGCTTTAGGCCATCTTAAATCATAATCTTCTACAACATAATCATTTCTATAACAACTTTCTACTGTCGCATAAAGAGTTGGAATTTTATTTTCTTCTACATACGGCAATAATCTCTTAACACTTGACTCAGGTATATATTGTTCAAAAATCACATGTCCTTTATGATCAAAACAATATTGTCCATTCGCTGTTAAATAACCATCAAAATCAAACAATGCTTTAACATGATCTATTGCACAAGGTGGTCTTCCTGTCCCTACAAAAAGTTTAATTCCTTTCTCTCTTAATGCCTTCAATGTCTTTAAAGTATTCTCAGGAATTCTTTCCATTCCAAATGGTACTAAAGTTCCATCTATATCAAAAAATATAGCCTTAATCACAAAATAATCCTCCTAGCAAAAAAACTCATATCTGAGCTTTTTTTAATAATTTCTCTACTTGTTCTAAAAAGAATTGACGATCTTTCACAGTTCGTTTCGATGGACCTTTTATACGCTGTCCCGCTTGACGAATCTGTGCATGTAAATAACGCGTTGAAAGACAAGTATTAATATTATTCTCATCAATGACTTTACCTGAAACATGTAAAACTATCACTTTCTTACTCAATAACAATCCTGCTAATCCATAATCTTGTGTAATCACAAGATCACCTGTTTCTACAAAATTCAAAATCGCCATATCAACACTATCATGACCAACATCACAAGCAACGATATGATAATCATCACTTTCTAAAACATGCGCATAATCTATAAACACATACATATCTTTATCATATCTTTTTGATAAAGATACAATTCCATCTTTATCTGGACATCCATCTCCATCAACAATCACTCTCATATCATCTTCATCGCCATTAAAACAACAATACCTACAATACCTCCAATAAATCCTCCAAGATGCCCTGTCTTAGATACTTGTCTATTGAATAAAGTATAAATAATATTAAGAGCAATCACTGGTAGAAATGCTTGTAATAAATCCATATATGCTCCACCATAAAAATATCCTAAAGCACAAATTGCTCCAAAAAAGCCATACACAACACCACTCGCTCCAAATGTCACTGTATTATCACTTTGAGCAGATATTTCAGATGCAGAATAACATAACATAGAACTAAACACCATTGCCATAATAATAAGATATAAATAAGCAACAGAACCTAAGATAGCTTCAAAATATCTCCCTATATCATAAATCGCATAGGCATTTAATAAAAAATGCATAAAATCAATATGAATAAAATTACAAGCTATAAAACGATAATACTCTTTTCTTTCACGAATTTGAGGAGGATAGAACGCTCCTAACTTCATCGCAGAATAAAGCTTATCATCATGACTTATAAATTGAATATATATAAAGATTGCTAAACATATCAAAATATAAATATTAGTTACCATGGTTTTACCGTTACCTTTCTTGACATTTGTGTTGTATTTCCAGCACTATCGCTCACACTATATGATAATATATACTCCCCAACTACATGGATGTCTATATCGCCTTCCACTTGAATACGATTACTGATATTTCCATCAACATTATCCATTGCGACTACTCCTTCCAACGCATCAAAAAGTGTTCCTTGAACAATCTCAATATCTTCAATTCCCTTAAATGTTGGTTTTACAACATCACCCATAACAACAATCTTAACTCTTAATGTCGCTGATTGATTACCATAAGCATCTTCCACAATAATCTTTTCCACAAAAGACCCTTCTTCCACAAAAGACTTTGATTTCATCTTTTGCTTTGATTCTTCATCATAGAAATAAACAGTTGTCTTTGAATAATCTTCAACTTTCTTAATTAAGTTTTTTGCAACAAGATTTTCACCAAGTTTAACTTGAACTTCTACATTTTTCAATTGTACCTTTGGTTTTACTGTATCTATAACTTCGATTTCAAAAGGATACTTTTTTCCAAAGTATTCAATCGAAGCATTGTATTTTCCTACTTGTGTAGATACTTTGCTAATATCTAACTTTACACTCTCTAAAATATTTGGATTGGCATTAACATAATCATCTACTTTTGTAGAAATCGTTTCTCCATATTCATATGTAAAACAATTTCTTTTTAGTTGTAAAGGTGTCATTGTCAATGCAATATAGATTAACAACGCTTCTATTATAATAAAAAATGATAATGTTGAAATAATAATCTTATTTTGCATTGCATACACCTCCCTTGTTTCATTATATACGATTTATGTGTCATTTTTGTGAAATTATTATAAAACTATATATCTTTTTATACAAAATTTCAAACAATATATATAAGAAAACACCTCTTTACAGAGATGCTTATAATCTTGATAAAACCTTTTCTTTTCCAAGTAACATAATTGAACTTGCAAGATCAGGACCATGCATAATACCAGTTGTTGCAATACGAATTGGCATATATAACATTTTTCCTTTTGCCTTTGCTTCTTTTTGTGTTGCTTTGATACAAGCAAAAATATTGTCTTTTGTAAATTCTTCATCAGACAATTCTTCTAACTTAGACTTAAAAACTTCTAATGTATGAGGAATAGATTCATCTTTCATAAATTCTTGAGCTTCTTCATCTAAGTGAATATCTTCTTCGAAGAATAAAGAAGTTAATTCTACGATTTCTTTACCATAAGATAATTGTTCATGATAAATAGAAATTAAATCTCTTATCCATTGTTCACTACGATTTGATAAATCATAAGCTTCTTTTAAGAATGGTAAACATAAATCAATCACTTCATCTAAAGAACGTTCTTTAATATATCTGTTATTCACCCAAATTAATTTATCTTTATCAAACATTGATGGTGATTTAGATAAACGTTTTTCACTAAATTCTTTGATTAATCCTTCATGATCAAAGATTTCTTGTTCCCCTTCTGGAGACCAACCTAATAATGCCATGAAGTTAAACATTGCATCTGGTAAATACCCTTCTTCTTTGTATTGAGAAACAAATTGCATAATTGTTTCATCACGTTTAGATAATTTTTTTCTTTGTTCATTAACAATAAGTGTCATATGTCCATAAGTTGGTGCTTCCCAACCTAACATTTCATAAATCATTAATTGTTTAGGCGTATTACTTAAATGTTCTTCACCTCTAAAAACATGTGTAATATCCATTGTATGATCATCAATCACAACAGCATAGTTATATGTTGGAATACCATTAGCTTTGACTAATACCCAATCACCAATATCCTCTGATTCAAATGAAACATGACCTCTAATCATATCATCGAATTCATATGTTTTTCCTTCAGGAACTTTCACTCTGATTGTATAAGGAATACCTGCATCTTCTTTCTCCTTGATTTCTTCAGGTGTTAATGAACAACATTTACGGTTATATTTAGGCGCAATACCAGCCGCTACTTGTTTTTCATGTTCTTCATCTAATTCTTCAGGTGTACAGAAACATTTATAAGCATATCCTTTTTCTAATAAATAATCAGTATATTTTTTATAAATGTCTAATCTTTCCATTTGACGATATGGAGCATATTTTGGATTAGGATTTAATGGAGACTCATCAGGAATAATTCCTAACCAAGTTAAGTTATCTAATTGACTTGCTTCTCCACCTTCGATATTTCTTTCAATATCAGTATCTTCTAATCTAAAAATAAAATCTCCGCCATGATGTTTGGCAAATAAATAATTAAATAACGCTGTTCTAGCACCACCAATATGTAAATGTCCTGTTGGACTTGGTGCATATCTTACTCTTACTTTACTCATTTTTTACCCTTCCTTATTTAATAATACAACACTTTGTGCAACCATACCTTCGCCTCTACCTACAAAGCCAAGTTTTTCACCTCGTGTTGCTTTTATATTCACTTGTGTGATATCACAATGTAAAACGCGTGCAACATTCTTTCTCATCTGTAAAATATGCGGTGCCATTTTTGGCTGTTCACACATAATAATACTATCAATATTTCCAATCACATAACCTTCTTCTTTCATTAAATGATAGGTATATTCTAGTAAAACCATTGAAGAAATTCCTTTATAACGTGGATCAGTATCCGGAAAATGTTTTCCAATATCCCCTAATGCCATAGCACCTATAATACTTTCAATAATCGCATGTAATAACACATCCGCATCACTATGACCTTTTAATCCTTTCTCATATGGAATTTCAACTCCACCTAAGATAAGTTTTCTACCCTCAACTAACTGATGGATATCAATAGATTGTCCAATCCTCATCATGATTATCACCTTCTCGCCCTATTCTAGCACAAATTCACTGAATATACAAAAAGAAATCGTGGAATTATCCACGATTAATCAATCCAACCAAAATAACGACACGCATATTCAATACCATCTTCTTTATGAGAACGTGTTATAAAATCAGCTATTTCCTTGACCTCATCAATAGCATTTCCCATGGCAATAGATAATGGTGCTTGATTCATCATACTTATATCATTCTTTCCATCCCCAAAAACAACAATATCTTGAGGATTCCCATGTATCATGTCTACCATTTTTAAAATACCACGATATTTCTCTAATGGCTCAACAATACATCCAGATTCAAAATAACGCATATATCCTAATTTATGCATAGAAACGATATCTTTTTCTTGTTCTGGTGTACAAGATATAAATATTTTCATAATCTGTTTGACTTGATGAAAATCTAATGAAGAATCATGAATACAATGAAATTTCATTTGATTATCATACCCCAAAGGACTATTGGTATAAAGATATGGTGTATTATCAATAGATACTGCAAAAGAAATATCTTTATTTAAACATTCATCAATAATTTCATTTGCAATTATAAAATCTAATGGTTCTAAAGATACAAGCTCATTATCAATTGTCAAACCATTTCCACCATCACTAACCATATTTGAAAAACCATTTTCAATTCTAAAATCTCTAGCAAAAAACTCTGCCCTTCCTGTTGCTATAGCTACAAAATGACCATTCTTTTTTAATTTCTCTAAAGTTGTGATTGTGGATGGGAGAACTTTTCCACCTGGATTATCATCAGTTAATGTTCCATCAATATCAAAAAATATATACTTTTTTCTCATGTTTACACCTATTGAGTTAAAGATTGTTGAGGTAACACAATTTCTATTTTTGTGCCCTTATCTAACTCACTTTCTAATTGTATTGTTCCTTTATAATTAAACACAATATGTTTCACAATTGCAAGCCCTAATCCAGTCCCGCCTCTTTGTTTACTACGTCCTTTATCCACCCGATAAAAACGTTCAAACACACGACCTTGATCAGCCAAAGGAATTCCAATACCTGTATCTCTTACTATTACACGAATTGCATTTCCTTCTTTTTTCACCTCAACAAAAACATCTCCATTATCTTTATTATATTTAATAGCATTTCCAATTAAATTATTAAACAATGTAAACATCTGTTGGTGATTTCCAATATACGAAATATCTTCAAAATCATAATGAACTTTAATATGATGTTTCAACATTTCAGCTTGATAACTTTCTAAAACTTCCTCAACAATACCTTTGACTTTCAATGGCATCATTTCTACTTTAATATCCATATTTTCAATACGTGATAGCATCAAAATATCATTAATCAAAGTAGACATATTATTCACTTCATCTTGAATCTTATTTAACATCACATTCTTTTGGTTTTCATCTTGAATATATCCTTGTGCCAACAAATCACTATACCCTTTAATAGAAGTCATTGGTGTTTTTAATTCATGAGATACATTAGAAAAGAATTCACTTCTCATTTTCTCTGCACGTTTACTTGCGGTAATATCCACAAATAATAAGATTGTTCCTAAATTCACACGAGAAATATAACAAGCATAAATGCTATGATTGATTTTCATCTCTACTTTTTGATTTACAACATTATTTTTTAAAGCATGAATTAAGTCAGGATAATATAAATAATCAAAAATACAATCTTTTATATGAATATCTCCCAAAATACGAATAGCTTGAGAATTGATACTTAAGACTTGATTATTTTCATCTAATAAAACAAAACCTTCATTCATCTGCTTTAAAATTTCTTCTATTTTTGTTTGTTCTAATTTCACTTCACGCATAGACTTACGTAAACGATGTGATAAATTACGAATAGTATCAACAATTGTATTAAATTCTTGATAATCATATGTTTTTAAATCAAAACGAAAATCATCACTCATATGATCTAAACCTTCACTAATTTCTACCATTGGTTTACTAATACGATAGGCAAGGCTACGTGATAAAATACACGCTATAGCAAAAGATATGATTGCACTGATTGATAAACCAGGTATTAAAGCAGGTATGTTTTGTAAAAGACCATGATAATGAATAGATAATCTTAATATATATTGTTCGTTATAATATGTGACATAGAGAAGATTTTCTCCTGTAGTTTCTGATTTTCTTGTCGCGTAGCCTTGTTTTTCTTGGATTGCTTGTTGGACTTCTTCACGATGTAAATGATTTTCTGATACTGTTGGTTCATATGTATCAGCAACAACATTTCCTTGTTTATCAATAATACTTATACGTGTTTCATCAGAATAAGCTAAAGGATTTAATTTTTGAATTTGGGGTTTTAATTCTTGATTATAATCTAAAGCATAATCAATTAATTTTAATGAGTAAAGCATATCTTGTTTAGTTGTATCTAATAAACTGTTAGATATTAACATTGATGATAAAAAACTACTAATTAATAAAGCTACAACAAGGATAGTAATGAAATAACGGAGGATAGATTTAGTCATCTTGATCCTCCTTTTCTACAAAACGATAGCCTACTGAACGAATTGTTTTAATATACTTTTCTCCATCATCATTTAACTTCTTTCTAAGTGATCGTATATGGACATCTAATGCTCGTGATTCACCAACAAAATCATATCCCCATATTGTATTTAACAATTCATCACGTTCTACAACTCTTTCCTTATTTTCTATTAAGTACACTAATAATTGATATTCTTTATGCGTTAAATCTATAACTTTTTTATTCAATTGAATTGTATGTGTAGATTTATCAATAGAAAGTGTTGGTGTTTTTAATGCCTTATTTTTAGGTTGAACACGTCTTAGTAACGTACGCACTCTTGCACATAACTCAAGAACTCCAAATGGTTTCGTCATATAATCATCACTACCACTATCTAAACCATGAATTTTGTCAATCTCTGTATCTTTAGCACTTAAAATAAGAATAGGCATGTGTTGATTTGTTTCTCTTACTTTTTTAACCGCAGTAATCCCGTCCATTTGTGGTAACATAACATCAAAGATTGCCATATCTGGAGCATTTTCTTTCATATCAATCACTGCATCAATCGCATTATCATAAAGTTTAACTTGATAACCATTAGATTCAAGTGCAAGCTTAACAATCTCTTGAATATTTTCATCGTCTTCAATAACGAATATGCGTTCGTTCATCGTGTTCCCTCCTTAGATCAGTCTATGATCATTCACCGTACCTTGTTGATGATATTCTAACCATTCACAAATATTAACCGCATGATCTCCAATTCTTTCAAAGTATTTTGCAATCATTAAGAAATCAATGCAATAATCCATTTGTTCATGATTTTCTCTAATAATTTCCATGACTTCCTGTTTCACTTCTTCAAAAAGACCATCAATCATATCATCCATGATTTTAACTTCCTTAGCACTCTCTAGATCTTTTTGAATAAATGCTGTAATTGCAAGGCGAACCATTTCTCTTGTTTTTTTAGCCATTGCTGGAATATGTTCTACTGTACGATAGATATGTTCACCTTCTAAATTTAAAATAATTTCTGCAATATCAGCTGCCTGATCGCCAATTCTTTCTAAATCTGTTACAACTTTTAAAGCTGCAGTGACATTTCTTAAATCTGTTGCGATAGGTTGTTGTTGAAGAATAAGACGGAATGATCTTGATTCAACATTTCTTTCCATATCATTAATTAAACGGTCATTTGTTATGATTTCTCTTGCAAGATTTTTATCTTGATTTTTAAAAGCATCTATTGTATTTTCTAGTGCTGTTTCTACAAGATGTCCCATCTTGGTTAAATCTAAATTTAATTTGTTTAATTCTTCATCAAATTTTCTTCTCATCATCTTTCTCCCTTATTATAATCTATATTTATATATCTGCCAATCTTTTATCCAAAACGTCCAGTAATATAATCTTCTGTTCTTTGATCTTTAGGCATCGAGAATAAATCTTTTGTTTTTCCGTATTCTACCATTTCTCCAACTAAGAAGAACGCTGTGTTATCTGCAATACGAGAGGCTTGTTGCATATTATGTGTGACAATAGCAATGGTATATTTTTCTTTTAATTCCATTAAAAGTTCTTCAATTTTTAATGTAGAAATTGGATCCAATGCACTTGTAGGTTCATCTAATAAAATAACATCAGGTTCTACTGCTAAACATCTTGCGATACATAAACGTTGTTGTTGTCCTCCTGATAGTCCTAAGGCTGATGTGTGTAAACGATCAGCAACTTCATCATATAAAGCAGCAGCTTTTAAACTATCTTCTACGATTTTATCTAATTGTTTTTTATTTTTTATACCATGTATTCTAGGACCATAAGCTATGTTGTCATAAATGCTCATTGGAAAGGGGTTGGGTTGTTGAAAGACCATACCTACTTTTTTTCTTAATACTGTTGTATCCACACGTGAATCATAGATATTTTCTTCATCAAGTGTAATTGTTCCTTCGATTTTAACATTTTTTACATAATCATTCATTCTATTTAATGTTTTTAGGAATGTTGATTTTCCACAACCTGAAGGACCAATGAATGCTGTGATTTTATTCTTTTCAATATCTAAATTTACGTTCTTTAATGCATGTTTTTCTCCATAATAGAGATTAAGATTTTTAGCTGATATTTTTATACTCATATTTTTAATACTCCTTGTTCACATCGAATTTTTTCGTTAACAATTTAACAAATAAATTTAATACTAATACAATAACGACTAAGATAAATGCAATGACAAAGGCTTGGTCATAATGAGCTTTTGCCATTTCTAAATAAAGTTGTATTGTTAATGTTCCACCACTTGAGAATAAGTGTTCAAACAGATTTTTCGGTAAGAATGCCATACTTCCTGCAGTAAATAAAAGCGCAGCTGATTCCGCAACAATTCTTCCTATTGCTAAGATTATACCTGTCAATATTCCTAAAATAGAACTTGGTAATAAGACTGTACGAATCATATACCATTTTGTCGCTCCCATGCCTAGTGCTGCTTCTCGATAATTTTTAGGAACTGCCTCTAAAGCAACTTGTGTATTTCTTGCAATGATAGGTAAAATCATAATAGCTAATGTCAATGCTCCTGTTAAGATGGAATATCCTAATTGAAGAAATTCTCCAAAAAATAACATTCCAAATAATCCGTAGATAATTGATGGAATCCCTGCTAAAACTTCTGTTGTAAAAGAAATAATTTTTACAAAAAATTTATTTGTAGCATATTCATTTAAATAAATTGCTCCTCCGATACCAATTGGACATGCGATAAGTAATGTGACAACTATCATATAAAGTGTATAAATGATATTAGGTAAAATTCCTTCTGTTCCTTTTAAAACACTTGTTACATTTGTTAAATAACTAAATGTCAATTTTGGTAAACCTTGCATACATATATATCCAAGTATTACGACTAATAAAGCAACGGATAAAATTGTACTGAGTTGAATAAGTCCATAAAGAACTTTATCACTTGTTCTGTGTTTTTTGATATAAATACTATTTTCCATCTTGATTTCCTCCTTTTAACACAAATGTTAAAATTAAGTTAATCACAATAATAAATATGAATAAAACTAATCCTATCGTGAATAAGACTTCTCTATGTAGTCCTGAAGCATATCCCATTTCTGATACAATACCTGTTGTTAAAAAGCGAACTGAGTTAAATGGAGTAGGAAGATTAACTGAATTTCCTGCAACTAATAAGATAGCCATTGCTTCTCCAATTGCTCGCCCAACACCTAAAACAATTGCTGATATTATTCCGTTTTTTGCTGTTGGTAAGACAACTTTGAAAATTGTTTGCATTTGACTTGCCCCTAACGCAAGGGAGCTTTTTCTTAAATCATCTGGTACTGTTTTTAATGCCGTTTCACTCATATTAATTAATGTTGGTAAAATCATAATAGCTAATACGAGAATAGCAGATATCATATTCGATCCGCCTGTAAATTGATGTGTGGGAGAATCTTTGAAAATAAAAAGTTCCAATTGATACATAAGTGGGCAAATAATAAGTATTCCAAGTAGTCCATAAACAACAGATGGTATACCTGCTAAAAGTTCCACTGCTGATTTGACTACACTTCGTACTTTTGGATTTGCTATTTCTGATAAATTAATAGCTGTAAAAACACCAATAGGTACACCTATACAAATAGCAAGAAAGACACCAATAATTGATGTAAGAATAATGTATAAAATTCCAAACTCTGGATTAGAAGATGTTGGATTCCAAACATTACTAAAGAGTATTTCAGTTATACCAACTTTGAATAAAGCTGGTGTTCCTGATATAAACATATAGATTGTTATAGAAAGAACTGCTAAAACTGATACAGTTGCACAACATATAAAAATTATAGAAGCAATTTTTTCAACAGTAGACTTTGTTTTTTTATTGCTTAAAATTGATACAATTTGTTTTCCCATAGTTGACTCCTTTATATTTTTTAACCAATCACAGTTTATATCTTTTATTTTTTGTTAAATATCAAAGTTTTGTATAAAGTTTGTTAAGATTTTGTTAAGTATGTGAAGACATACCAAAAAGGTTGATATTTTCATATCAACCCCTCTTATGTCAATTTATTCGTATTATATCATAATACTCGTTATGATTTTATATAATCAATGATTTCATCTTGACTTATATTTGTATACTTGGCAATATCTCCAACATTCATTCCATGGTTATGCATATTCATCACAAGTTCTATTTCTCGTTCATTAAAGTGTACCCTTTATCAAGGACAAATTAAGAAGAAGGGATTTTATTTTCTAA
>Snoopy_p2__coassemble_1371_pt1 | contig 13100 bp, 13 predicted proteins | sample Snoopy_p2__metabat2_low_PE_005 | metagenome-assembled genome bin Snoopy_p2 | reverse complement strand
TAATCATTCTTGTTTTTACGATTTGTATCATATAAATAGATAACAGCATATTGATCATTACTTAACTTCACAGCATCTTTATACACACCATCTTTTGTGATTTTTTGGAATTCTTGTAATTTTTTTGTTAAGTTTTTATCAATTGTACTTGTATTCTTTGTAACAATACCACAATCTTCAGAATTATCTTTGTACTTTTTCATTTGTTCATCAAATTTTTCAGTACTTGTAGATGTTTTGATTATTTCAAGAGCAGTTGATTCCTTATCAACAATAATTTGTTTAAAACGATTCACTTGATATTCATTGATTAATTGATCATAATTCTTTTTTATATATTTATTTCTAAGCAATTCTTCTTTGACTTCAGGTAATAATTGATTTTCAATAAATTCTTCTTCATCTTTATATCCAAAAGATTGAGCATATTCTAATAAACTTCCATCGTAATACTTCGCATATGTTTCTTTCTTTTCCTTTAATAAAGCATCAATTTTCTTTTGGTCAGTGACTTCTTTATCAGCAATTGTTGTTAAAATGACTTTTAAAACTTCATTAGCCCCATAATTATCCATTAAATACGTATAATAATCTTGTTTAGTAATAGAAATGTTTTCACCACTAATCAAAGTCTTGTTATTTTCAGAAACTTGAGTACTATAATCATTTGAAGAACATCCTACAAGTAATAAACCACTTATTAATAAGAGAGATAATTTTTTCATTAGTCATCACTCCTTCCAGATTCACGTTCTTTTAAAGCATCGTTAATGACTTCTTCAATAGCTTGTTGTGTTTGCTTGTCATCATATTTTAAATCATAACTTTGAAAAGCCAAATACACTATGAACTCATCATAAGTTAATAAAGGAGAAGTAATATCAACAGTCTTTAATTCTTCTTTTATTTTTGTTTTATCTGTTGTTTCGCAATATAAGAAATAAATACCATCGCTTCCTTTGATTTCGTTAGAAACTTCATCTTCTTTAAGTTCTAATGCTTTTTTCGCAACATCATCCCCATGCAAAGAAAGGACTTCTTTAGATGTTTTATTATCAATGATGCCAATATTTCCTTTTGCACTTTTTGAATCATCAGTTGAATATGATGAGGCGATATCACCAAATGATTTATCAGTTTTTAATAACTTTTTCACTTCTTCTAAATTTTCTTTTTCCTCATCAGTTAAGTTATTTACATCACTTGCATCTACTTTAATTAAACTTAGTTTACGTGGTGATGCGTATTGATAATAATCTTCATAAATCTTATCGAAATTATCTTTTACATACTTTTTGATAAATTCAGAATATTGTAAAGAGTATACTAAATCTTCTTCATATTCGTCTAAGTCTTTGTAATTTCCATAAGCAAGTTGCTGTTGAAGATATTCTTCATAGTCGTCGCCGTATTGATTTTTATAATTGGATTCAATGTCTTTGACCATGTCTGCAGCGTTTTCTTTCATGTCATCATTAACAGGAAATTTCTCTTTAATTAATTCATCTAAAACAAATGAAAATAAAGCAGTTTTTCCTTGTGTGTTTGATGATAATGAATCATAAATATCATCAGCTAAAATACTCTTTTCATCAATTGATGCTAATACATCTTTTCCGTTTTCACTTTTGCTTGATGAAGAACATCCAGTTAATAGTAATGTTCCTGCAATCAAGGAAACTAATAATTGTCCTTTTTTCATATATACCTCCATGTGATATAAACACTATAATTATACATGAAAATGATATTTTTTCAACCAAACTAGGCCATAACACAAAAATCACATCAAATTTCCCATATTATATAATGTGCATAAAAGGAGGAAATGAAATGGAAACTCAAAAATGCTTACACAATCAAACAGGTCTTGTGATTTTTGTGTTATTGATTCTACTTTGTTGTTTTATCTTTTCATAAAGGAGGGGTGATTATGGCTCATCAAGGTTCATTTACTTTAGTCCTTGTATTGTTTATCTTATTAGTGATTATTTGTGGTATTTGTTAAAATACAGCCTCTATAGTTTTCTATAGGGGTTTTGTGTTTGATAATTCAAAAGGTGTCTATACTAACAAATGAAAATTATTATCGTATAACTTGTTTTCATGAGCTATTTTACATATAATAGTAAATGTTTGAAAGGGGCGTTAGTATGTCAACTTTAGAAATAAAAGATCTTCACGTCAATGTTGGAGAAAAAGAAATATTAAAAGGAATAAATTTAGAGATTCATACAGGTGAAATTCATGCAATTATGGGTCCTAATGGAAATGGGAAGTCTACACTTTTATCCGCAATTATGGGACATCCTAAATATCAAGTGACACATGGAACAATAACAAAAGATGATCAAGATGTTCTTGCAATGAGTGTCGATGAAAGATCACGAGCAGGGTTATTTTTAGGAATGCAATACCCTCAAGAAATACCTGGTGTTACAAATTCAGACTTTTTAAAAGCTGCAATGAATGCACGTTTAGAAAAACCAGTGTCTTTATTTAAATTTATTCGTACTTTAGATAAGAATATTGAAGAATTACATATGGATGAAAATTTAGCTCATCGTTATTTAAATGAAGGTTTTTCTGGTGGAGAAAAGAAACGTAATGAAATTCTTCAAATGAAGATATTACAACCTCAATTTGCATTATTAGATGAAATAGATTCAGGATTAGATGTTGATGCATTGCGTATTGTATCAGAAGCTATTAATTCTATGCGTAGTGATGATTTTGCTTGTGTCATGGTTTCACATTATGAAAGATTATTTGAACTTGTAAAACCGACGCATGTTCATGTTTTAGTGAATGGAAAGATTGTCATGAGTGGTGGTTATGAACTTGTTGAAAAGATTGATCGAGAAGGTTATGAATGGATTAAAGAATTAGGCATTGAAATGGTTGAGGAAGAAGAAAAACAACCAATTTTACTTGAAGTTTGTGGGAAAAAGGAAGTACGCTAATGGATTCTATTTTAAGCCAATATTATATGATTATTCAAAATGATTCTATCAAGATGTCTTTACCTGAAGGTGTCTCTTTTCAAAATCAAACATTGATTTTCGATAATCAAGAACCTGTTGAAATTGAAGTCATCTATCAGTTAACAAATCAAGAACATTTTTCAATGCATTATCAATTTGAAAGAAATGTTCAAGTTAACCTTATTGAAATTCATGAATTTGCTTCACGAATATATTTTGAAAACACAATGGAAATCAAAGATCATGCACAAGTTCATATTTTCCATCAAAATATATCTCAAAATACAAATGAAGCGACTTTTAATCAAGAAGTTCATTTGCATCGTGATGCAACTTGTCAATTTGGATATGCTGAATTTTCAAATGAAAATGTAGATGCAAATTATATCTATCATTTAGACGGAGAGAATGCTTCTGCGAAGGTGCGTATGGCTATTTTATCTCAAAATCAATCTCGCAAGCATTATGAAGTACTTATCCAGCACAATCGACCTCATACATTTGGACAAATGGATAATTATGGTGTGGTTAAAGATGAAGGGCGTTTAACAATTGATGGAATTGGAACAATCGCGAAAGGTCAATATGGTTCATCATCACATCAAACAAATAAAATCATGGTATTTGATTCATCTTGTATTGCGAGTGCAAATCCTTATCTTTATATTGATGAATATGATGTCAAAGCATCACATGCGGCTGGTGTAGGAAAAATGGATGAAGAACATTTATACTATTTACAAAGTCGAGGTTTAACAAAAAAACAATCTATGCAATTGATTACTTATGGTTATTTACATCCAGTTGTAGAAGTAATCGATAATGAAGCTTTAAAAGAGCAATTTGAAAGTGTTTTATCAAAGGTGGGTGAGTGAGATGTTTGATGTGCAAACAATCCGTCAAGATTTCCCTATGTTAAATGGAAAAACAATGCATGGGAAATCTTTGATTTATTTAGATAATGGAGCAACAACATTGAAACCACAAATCGTGGTTGATGTCGTATGTGATTATCTATCAAATTATTCAGGAAATGCTCATCGTGGAGATTATGATTTATCACACGAGGTTGATGAACAATATGAAAATGCAAGACAAATCATTCAAGAATTCATTCATGCTAAAAAGAAAGAAGAAATTGTTTTTACATCAGGAACAACAGATTCTTTAAATATGATTGCCTTTGGTTATGCTCGTTATCATTTAAAAAAAGACGATGAAATCTTATTAACAGTTGCAGAACATGCTTCTAATATTTTACCTTGGTTTGAAGTTGCAAAAGAAACAGGGGCTAAAGTCAAATATATTGAATTAGATGAAAAAGGACGTGTCACTTTAGAAAATGTTAAAAAGGCAATCAGTGACAAAACAAAGATAATTTCTATTGCGTGGGTGACAAATGTTTTAGGATATGAAGCACCTATTCAAGAGATTACACATTATGCTCATCAAAGAGATATTATTGTTGCGGTGGATGGAGCACAAAGTGTTCCACATATTTTTACAGATGTAGAGAAAATGGATATTGATTTCCTCGCTTTTTCAGGACATAAGATGTGCGGTCCAACAGGAATTGGTGTCTTATATGGAAAATATGAATTATTACAACAAACTTACCCAATGCGATTGGGTGGTGGATCAAATTCACGTTTTAATAGTTGTGGTGTTGTAACTTTGAAAAATCCACCTTATAAATTTGAAGCTGGTACTCCTCATATTGAAGGGGCTATTGGTCTTGGAAGTGCAGTTTCTTATCTCTCAAAAATTGGTATGAATGTTATTCATGAATATGAACAAGAGTTAAGAAGATATTGTATTTCAAAAATGAAAGAATTAGATAATGTAGAAATTTATAATGAAGATGCTACATCAGCTATTGCTTTTAATATAAAAGGTGTTTTCTCTCAAGATGCAGCAAGTTTATTGAATACATATGGTATAGCTGTTAGGGCAGGACAGCATTGTGCAAAAATTCTTGATGAATTTTTAGGTGTTACCAACACATTGCGTGTTTCGTTTTATTTCTATAATACAAAGGAAGAAATTGATCAATTTATTGAAGTGTGTAAGAAAGGAGATGACTTTTTAGATGCATTCTTTGGATAATCCTCAAATTTTAAGAGAAATTATTATGGATCATTATGAACATCCTCGAAACAGAGGGCTTGTTGCTGATGATACATATAAAAAAGTCAATATGAATTCAGACACATGTATTGATAACTTAGATATTCAGTTAAAAATGAATGGTAATGTGATTGAAGATATTCGTTATGATGGTGAAGCTTGTGCAATCTGCACTTCCTCAACATCAATTATGAGTGAACTTTTAATTGGTAAAACAAAAGAAGAAGCTTTACAAATCGTAGATAACTATATGAATATGATTTATGAAAAAGATTATGACGAAGATTTATTAGAAGAAGCTATTGCTTTTAAAAATACCTATAAACAAGCCAATCGCATTAAATGTGCAACTTTAGGATGGAATGGTTTTATGAAATTATTAGAAGGTGAGGAATAAAATATGGCAGATAAAAAATATGATATTCCTACAAATAATCAAGATTTTGATTTTAAAGATGAAGATACTTCTGTATTTAAAACACCAAAAGGTTTAAATGAAGATATTATTAGAGAAATCTCACATGTAAAACAAGAACCAGAATGGATGTTAGAGTATCGTTTAAAAGCATTACAATGCTTTTTAGAGAAACCAATGCCAACTTGGGGTGTTGATTTAAGTCAAATGAATTTTGACGATTATACATACTATAATCGTCCAAGTGATGGATTAACTGATAAATGGGAAGAAGTTCCTGAGACTATTAAGAATACTTTTGATAAATTAGGAATTCCTGAAGCAGAACAAAAGTTCTTAGCCGGAGCTTCTGCACAATATGAATCAGAAGTTGTCTATCATAATATGTTAGATGAAGTGAAAGAAAAAGGAGTTATTTTCTTAGATATAGATAGTGGGCTTAGAGAATATCCAGAAATCTTTAAGAAATATTTTGATACTGTTATTCCATATCATGATAATAAGTTTTCAGCACTTAATGGTGCTGTTTGGTCAGGGGGTTCATTTATTTACGTTCCGCCTGGAGTAAAACTTGATAAGCCACTACAATCTTATTTTAGAATTAACTCTGAAAGAATGGCACAATTTGAAAGAACTTTAATTATCGTAGATAAAGGTTCAGATATTCATTATGTAGAAGGATGTACAGCACCATCTTATTCAAAAGATTCATTACATGCTGGGGTTGTAGAAATTGTTGTGTTAGAAGGTGCAAAATGCCGTTATACAACAATTCAAAACTGGTCAAAAAATATTTATAACTTAGTGACACAACGTGCAAAAGTTTATAAAAATGGATCAATGGAATGGGTAGATGGAAATATTGGTTCATTAGTAACTATGAAATATCCGACTTGTGTATTAGCCGAAGAAGGGGCAAAAGGCACTTGTATTACAATTGCAGTTGCTGATGATGTACAAATTATTGATTCAGGATCAAAAATGATTCATCTTGCACCAAATACATCAAGTCAAATTATTTCTAAATCTGTATCACGTCGTGGTGGTAAAGTCAACTATCGTGGTATGGTTCGTCATGGAAAACAAGCAATCAATGCAAAAAGTAAAGTAGAATGTGATACTTTGATTTTAGATCAATTATCAACAAGTGACACTGTACCTGTGAATATCATGATGAATAACGATGCAACAATTGAACACGAGGCAACTGTTTCTAAAGTTTCAGAAGAACAATTATTCTATTTGATGAGTCGAGGGTTAACAAAACAACAAGCGACAGAAATGATTGTTATGGGATTCATCGAACCGTTCTCAAGAGAACTTCCTATGGAATATGCTGTTGAGTTAAATCAATTGTTAAAACTTGATTTTGGAGAAGATGGTATTGGATAAACAGACCTTAAGAAAAGTGATGAAAGAAAAAAGACGTAATATGAGTTATGAATCATGGCTCACTGATAGTCATATTATTCATCAAAAAGTTTTAACACATCCTATCTATCAAAAATCAAAAAGAATAGGAATTTATGTTCATTTGCCTTTTGAAGTTGAGACACAATCACTCATTGAAGTGATGTTAAAGAATCATAAAGTATGTGTTCCAAAAGTAGAAGGAAATGATATGAATTTTTATCAAATTCATTCATTAAATGATTTAAAAGAAGGTCATTTTCATGTTCTAGAACCAAAATCATCTCAACTTATACTCCCACAAGATATAGATTTGATGATTATTCCTATGTTAGCATTTGATCAAACAAATCATCGTCTTGGGTATGGAAAAGGTTATTACGACCGTTATTTATCAAATGGTTTTCAAGGATATAAATTAGGTCTAGCGTTTGCTTGGCAACAAGTTGATGTTATCAATCACGATGAATATGATCAATCTTTGGATGAAATCATCACATCATAACAATAAACGACAGTTTATTGTTATTTTTTTTATCTTTTCACATATAATTGAGTGGTGGTTGTTATGAAGAAATGGATGGTTCTTATCATCGTTGTTATATCATTAATCTTATGTTCTTCAGTTATGGTCTATATTCAACTTATTCCTCGTATAAAAGAATATGGTCAAATGGAAGTACAAAGATTCCAACAGTTAGTCATTTCTCATTCATACTTAACACAAGAATCACAATATCAAGATTTAGTCATTGTAGAAAGAAACCAACAAGGAGAAATTGAAATCATAGATTTCGATTTAATTAAGGTCAATCAATTATCATCACAAATTGTAAAAGACATAGAAAATACTTTTTCACTTATTGAAGAAGGAACATATCAAGCTATGGACGAAAGTTATTATCAAAGACATATGGAAAAGATTGCAAGAGATGGTATTATTGCTCAAATATCTATGGCATCTTTATTGCACTTACCATTATTGAATCAAGTATTACCACATATTTCTTTAAGATTTAAAAATGTATCCAGTGTAGGAAGTAATATTATAAAAAATATTGAAAATTATGGTGTTAATCATGTGATGGTTGAACTTAGTATAGAAATTACAATCAATATGACAATGATTTATCCTTTCTTTGAACAATACCAATCTCATCGTATACGTATTCCTGTTTTATTAGAAATCTTTCAAGGACAAGTTCCTATCGTATATCAACAATAGAAAGAAGTGCTTATATGAATCGCTTATTAAAACTTTATTATGGAATTGAAACGAATTTGAAAGATGTAGGATATTTTGAATATCTTCAAAATCTTTATTACTTTGCTTGCCTTTCACATATACAAATATTTTTGGAAGTCTATCAGTATTATCGCTATTATATGCATCAATGTGGACTTCAAGGTTATACATGTATTAAAAACTTTAATGAAGATATCATTACACAACAACACATTCTCTTTTTATATCATCAAGAACCTTTCCAATTTTCATCATATTTAAAAATCTTTTTACAACCCTTATCACTACCACCAATTAAAATATGTGATATTAAAGAAAGCTGGATATGCAAAATAGATCATGTTAAAGAGTTAGTGAAACAATATGCTTATAGTTTTAAACATAATCCTGAGTTAGTATCACTTATTTATTATTACACAGGTCTTGGAGAAAATTGTATTTGTATTTTGAATGAAATTCTTCAAATTAATCCTCAAGCCTCTATTCCCCTTACTCTGTCACTTAGACAACCTATATCTGAATATGCACATGATTTATTAAATCCTATTAATTATGAAATGAGTACAAGAATTAGACATTTAGTGAATTTATACCGCAGTCATCTTATTGAAAAAGATGATTTAGAAACGATTTTAGAAACATATTGTTTTGATGTATATGAACTCTTATATTTCTATGCCAGATTTTTTTATCCATCATATTTCTTTGATGAAGTTCTTACACAAAAAATGAGTACAAAACGTATACAAGAGTATTTTTTTATGATTCAACAAGATAAACAAAATTACATTATGATAACACAATTATTATCTTTTTATGTGTCATTACCTAAAATTGATTGGATTACACGTCAAAATATGGTATGATAATAAATAGAATTGTGAAAGGGCGTTTTTATGGATTGTATAAATAATATAAAAAATAATATTAATTTAAGAGAGTCATTGATTGAAATGAAAACAATGATGAGTAAAGGATTATCAGCTCCTAAAGATCATGAATTGATTTTTAAATTAAAAGAACTGTTAAAACATGAAGATCCTAAAGTAAGGAAAAATACTGCTATAATCATTGGACAATTAACTGAGTCAGTAGAACTTTTATTAGATAGTTATCATCATGAAGAAACTGACTATGTGAAAGAAGCTTATTTAAAAGGGATCTCATATCAACCAGTACAACCATATATCAAAGACTTAAAACAAATTCAAGAGGATTTAATGCATAATGAGAATGCAAATACAAAACATGTACAATCTCAATTGAAAATATTAAATCCCTTGATTTTACAAAATGTATCTCATAAAAAGAAAATGATTAAGTTTCATCATGAGCCTATTGATGTCGTTTTAACAACATTACCTTACTATCAATTTGTAGCATTTGAACATGTATTACATTTAAAATACAAACCAGTAAGTCAAGGGGTATTAGTAAGAACAGAATCACTTTATGATTTACAAAAAATAAGAGTTTATAAAGATATGCTTATACCAATTGGAGCATCTTTATTAAATATTTCTTTATCAGCTATTGAAGAAGGAATTAAAAAATCACAATTGCTATCTATATTAGATAAACTTTATGATGATCCATCGGTGATATATTATAGAGTTGTTGATGGAATGAGAGAAAAGAATACTCAACTTGTTAAACAAGTTTCTCAAAAAATCTTTGAACTATATCCACAAAGATTATTAAATGTAGAAACAGATTACGATATTCAATTGACTTTAAAAGAAGTGAAAAAAGGAACAATCAATATTTATATTCAATTATCCCATCTTGACAATCCACGTTTTGACTATCGTAAATATGTTATTCCGACATCGATGAATCCATATGTGGCAGCAACACTTGTTCAACTTGCAAAACCATATATGAAATATCATGGGAAAGTCTTAGATCCTTTTGCAGGGGTAGGAACTTTATTGATTGAAAAAAATAAAGAAGTACCATCACACTTTGCAATGGGTGTAGATATATATAATGATGGAATTGAAAAAGCACGTAAGAATACAAGTCTTGCAAATCAAACAATTTATTACGTACATAAAGATGCATTGAGGTTTAGCCATAATGAAATGTTTGATGAAATTATCACAGATATGCCAACTTTTGCTCAAATGAAAGATGAAAATGCATTGCGTGAACTTTATGATAAATTTTTTGCTAGAATTCCTCATTTAGTTAAAGCAGGAGGATATGTATTCTTATATACAAGTGAAATTTCATTGGTAAGAAAAAATCTTCGTTTAATGGAAGGATATTTATCTTTAGAAGAACATTATGATATACCAAGAGGTAAGAATATGTTTTACTTCTTTATTATCAAAGTGAAGTGATTTTTATGATAAAAAGTCTAAAATGAGTCAAGATATTGATTCATTTTTTTCTTGACTTGAAGTATATTCTAGGTGTTAAAATAAGAAAGAAGATAATACCTTAGGCTAATCAAATATGATTGAAGGAGGAATGTTTATGAAAGTTAAAAAAATGACATTTGGAGCTATGTGTTTAGCTCTTTCGCTATTATTACCACAAGTGTTCCATATGATAGGTATGCAACAAGCAGGATCAATATTCTTACCTATGCATTTGCCAGTTTTTATTGGTGGAATGTTATTAGGTCCAATGTATGGGTTGGTATTAGGAATATTCGCACCAATAACAAGTTGTTTTTTAACAGGTATGCCACCTTATGAACGTGTTTTATTTATGTCTTGTGAACTTGCAACTTACGGGATGGTCAGTGGTTTATTATTCCATCAATTCAAATTTAAAAAACAAAAGGCAGCGTCATTATTCGCATTGTTATTATCAATGATTGCAGGGCGTATTATATATGCAATTGTGATTTCAATAGCAACATATTTATTTAATATTCCTTTTGGTGGAGTGATGGTTGTTATTCATGCGACAATAACAGGTATACCTGGAATTATTATTCAATGTTTCCTTGTACCATTAGTTGTCCATGTGATTGAACGAGGAGGGTATTTTCATGAGTCTGACACAATTACAAACAATGCTTAATGAACATAATTACACACTTGTGGCAAAAATTGGCGAATGTATTTATACATCATCACAAAGAGGAGTTGTGCCGATTTTGAATCCTATGAAAGAAGATATCAACTTTTTTAAAGATGCGAATATTGTGGATAAAGTGATTGGAAAAGCAGTGGCTATGCTTTTAATCAAAGCACAGATTCATCATTTACATACACATGTCATTAGCCAACATGCGATTGATATTTTAGATATGTATCATATGTCATATAGTTATGATCAGTGTGTTGATTATATTATCAATCGTCAAGGGGATGGGATGTGTCCGATGGAAGAAACGGTTTTATCTATAACAGATTTAGATGAAGCTTTTGATGCGCTTTGTCAAAAGCAAGAGCAATTAAAACGTCGTTAAGATATTCTTAGGATGTCTTTTTTTAAAATATGAAAATAGGTTGCATGTTATAATAAAAGTTTTATCATAGATAAAGAAGAAGGAGAGGGATTTATGTTTCGATTTAAAGTCAATTTATTAAAAGATAATATATTAAAAGCATTGATTTTATTTGCTTTACCTATGTTTTTTGCAAATATCTTCCAACAACTTTATAATACAATGGATACAATGATTGTTGGAAATATATTAGGAGATACATCATTAGCGGCCATAGGTGCGTCAACGGCTATTTATGAATTATTAGTTGGTTTTGCTTTAGGAGTAGGTAATGGATTGTCGATAGTAACTGCAAGAAGTTATGGATCTCATGATGAAGATACATTAAAGAGATCAGTAGCGGGTTCGATAGTTATAGGTGTCGGACTTACTCTTGTAATTATGTTTATTGCTCAATTTTTACTTTATCCATTATTAGAATTATTAAATACCCCTGTAGATATTATTGAAGAAACGTATTCTTATATTTATGTTGTTACAATTTTTGTAGGGGTAATGTTTGCTTATAATTTATTTGCTGGATTATTACGAGCTATTGGGAATAGTATTATGCCATTATTATTCTTGATTCTTTCTTCTATTATTAATGTTCTCTTAGATATTCTTTTTATCACACAATTTTCAATGGGAGTTCAAGGGGCTGCGGTTGCGACTGTAATTGCTCAAGGTGTATCAGCACTTCTCTGCTTTATTTATATTTATATCAAAGCACCGCTTGTTATTCCTAGAAAAGAACATTTTCAAATAGATGTTGAGTTGTATAAAGAATTATTAGGACAAGGTTTTTCTATGGGATTTATGTTATGTATTGTTTCTATTGGAACAGTGATTCTTCAAACAGCAATCAATGATTTAGGTTATTTAACAATTGCTGGTCATACTGCTGCAAGAAAACTAAACTCATTTTGTGCAATGCCTGCGACATCACTTGCAATGGCTCTTTCTACATTTGTTTCGCAAAATAAAGGAGCTGATCAACGAGAAAGAATTATTCAAGGTGTTAAATACGGAAATCTTATTTCTTGTGTAAGTGGAGTAATCATCACTATTGTGTTATTCTTTGTAGCTCCATTTCTAGTAAGAGTTGTTTCAGGTTCAACAAACGAAACTGTTATTTCTAATGCATCGATGTATTTAAGAATCAACGCTCCGTTTTATGCGGTATTAGGAATGTTACTCAATTTGAGAAACTCTTTACAAGGACTTGGTCAAAAAATTGTTCCACTTATATCAAGTGTGATTGAATGCATCGGTAAGATTGCGTTTGTTGCTATTTTTATTCCGGTTTTAGGGTATTTTGGTGTTTCTATTTGCGAACCTGTAATTTGGTGTTTGATGTGTTTTCAACTAGCTTGGTCATTTTATCATAATGAGTATATTAAAAATAAAAGATAATTAAAAGAAAAGGGATATTAATGATATTTGACAAAAAAAGAATATAAAGAATTTTTA
>Snoopy_p2__coassemble_1364_pt1 | contig 13130 bp, 11 predicted proteins | sample Snoopy_p2__metabat2_low_PE_005 | metagenome-assembled genome bin Snoopy_p2 | reverse complement strand
TTATAAGAGAGTATAAAAAAAGAGGTCACATATGACCTCCATAAAACATTTGTTTTGTATTATATAAATTTTATTCCTACATTAAGAATCTTAACCAACCTAATAACAATTGCATAAGACGTAATTGTAAAGAACGGAAGAAACTATTTTCTTGAGGAACTTGGCTTTCTTTTAAATCATAATTATCTTCATCAATAACATGTAAGGCATCTTTTTCATAAGATGTCATTTTTTCTTTTAAAGCAGCATTCACTTTTTGACTATCAATGACAATCATCAATTCAGTATCAAGATAAGCACTACGCATATCCCAGTTAAACGAACCAATAGCACTTAAATGATCATCTATTGTAAAACATTTTCCATGATAAGAAATACCACCATCATATTCTAAAATATCTAAACCAGTATCTAATATTTTCTTTTTATGTTTTTGATAATCCATTGCTCCAAAAGGATTACCATTATTCGCTACAGAGTTTGTCATCATTGTTATTTGAGGAACTTTTTGGCATACCAATCGAATTCTATCCAACATATACTCATTAGCAATAATATAAGGAGTATGGAATTTGACTTCTTGCTTAGCTTGAGTCATTAAATATGTGATTGTTTCATAAACAATTGGTTCTTTGATGCTCACTTGAATAGGGTTAGAAACTAATTCTATATGTTGTGTAGGGAGAGTATCTGGATTAGTATCGGGTAAAAACCAATCCTGGTGTTCTTTTTGAAGATTTTCATAGCGTTCTTGGAGTTCTTTTCTTTCTTCTTGAACATCATCTTGTTCATCATTATCATCATGATAAAGTTCACTAACTTCTAAGTTCCAAACACTTTGGAAGTATTGGTTTAATTGTTGGATAGAATGAGAATTCTTCTTAGAAGATGCAACAAGAATGTCCCAATCATAATTTTTATAACCATCATGATCACCTAAGAAATAATCATAATTATTACGACCACCTAAAATATAAGATTCATCATCAACTAATAAATACTTATCATGCATTCTTCCCATTAAATTCCATGGTTGATAAACACGAATAGGATTATAAACTTTGATTTGTGCATTTTCTAAAGAAGATAATGCTATAAAATAATCATTATTCATCATTCTGGCAAGAGCACCGACTCCATCCACAATCACTTGGACTTGTACGCCTCTTAAACTTGCATCTATAAGTGCTGATAAAACATCTTTCCCACTTTCATCACTCCTAAATTCATATGTAGATAATATGATTTTTTCATCCGCATTAGCAATCAAGCGTATTCTTTCTTCTAATGCTTCACCATTTTGATCAATAACTTTTGCTTTTTCAGGACTTAAGTTTGTACTTGTAAATGTTTTTTGAGCAATATCTTTTTTTGTTTGTGTACTGACTTCAGGTTGTATACTATAAGGTGCAATAGAACCTATAAGTAAGTAGAGTACAATAGCAATAATGCTTCCTATAATAATTTTCTTTCTATATTTTTTCATAATTACAATTCCCCTTTTCTTTAATATATAAAAGTGATGTGAATAGGAAATGAATTTTTTTAAAATCAAAACTCTCCGTTTAAGGGATAGTATTATACTTTCGTATTCTTTATAATTGTTTATGGGAAGTGAGAATATGAATCAAGGAAAAATAGGACATTTTATTCAAGAATGTCGTAAACAAAAAGGATTAACCCAAGAACAAGTAGGAGAACATTTAGGTGTATCTTATAAAACAGTTAGCAAATGGGAGAATGGAAGAAGTTTGCCTAATCCCTCTTTGTATAAGCCTTTATGTGAGTTATTAGATATCAATTTAATAGAACTTTTTGAAGGAGAACGTATTAATCAAGAAGATATTGTAGAGAAAACAGATCAAGTGATTCAAGATTTGGTTGAGGATAATCATAAAAAGAGTATTTATCAATCTTTGATTTTAATATTATCATGGTTCTTTATGGTGGTTGGCATAGTTGTATTGTTTATTCCTAGTTTAAAACAATTTGAAATGCCATATTCATTATTGTGGATCTGTGCAGGATTGACTTTATTGTTTTTAGGAATGAGTGCAAAGTTGGTTGTGTGGGGAAAAATACATCGAAAGAAAATTAAAAACGAGGGTATGGGATTTTGTAGTGCATTAACATTAATTCTTATTACTTTGAAGTTAATTGGTTATATTACATGGTCATGGATATGGGTATTTTCACCAATGTGGTTGGCGGTGTTATTGTTTATTGGAATTGTATGTGTTTTTCTTGTTTTTATAAAAATCGATGAATATAGGAAAGGTAAGAAAGAAGTTTGACATTTCTTTTCTTTTTACTCTATTTCGATTATAATGATTATAGGTGAGAATATGAAGGATATAGCAAAAAAATCAAATACACTTTATTTACTAGATAAATACAAACTCCAAGCATCTAAGAAATTTGGACAAAACTTTTTAATAGACTTAAATACAATTCAAAAAATTGTGAATATGACACCCATTGATCAAAACACTTGTGTCATTGAAATTGGGCCAGGAATAGGTGCTTTAACAGAACAATTAGCTTATAAAGCCAAGAAAGTCATATGCTTTGAAATAGATACAAGACTTCAAGCTGTATTAGAAGAATCTTTGGATGAATTTGATAATGTGGAAATTATTTTCCAGGATTTTTTAACAGTTGATTTAAAGAACGTTGTGGAAGAGTTGAAGAAAGAATATGAGAAAGTATGTATTGTAGCGAATTTACCATACTATATTACTTCTGATATCTTAGAACATATCATTACAACAAATGCAAATCTCTATAGTATACATGCAATGGTTCAAAAAGAAGTGGCATTAAAATTAACAGATACTTCTTATCATAGCCCATTAACTTATATGATTGAAAGCATTGGAACAATAGGATTAGACATGACTGTTTCTAAAAATGTCTTTTCACCAGCACCACACGTTGATAGTGCAATTATTTCAATTATGAAAACAAAAGATTACAATCCATTATTATCAAAGATATTAAAAACAGCATTTACCCAAAAAAGAAAAACAATTTATAATAACTTAAAAGCATTATTTCAAGACAAAACATCAGACATATTAAAAAAATGTCAAATTGATGAAAAAACAAGACCAGAACAATTAACAATAGATGACTATTTAAAACTCACACACTATTTATAAACACCATATACTAACTATGGTGAGATAATGAAAATAGGTGATTATGTTGTTAGAAAAAAATATAAAAAAGATATTTTGTTTGAGATTGTAGATATTCATAATGATATATATATCTTAAGGGGTGTTGAATTAAGGCTGATTGCAGATAGTGAAGAAGATGATTTAGAACTCAGTGATGTGCAACCTTATGAACACGATACATTTTCTATCACTAGACAACCCATGTTAAGAGGAAAAGTTTTACATTTAGATGGCGATAAAAAGTATTTGCAAATGTGTAAAGATAAATATGATGAACTTAAGATACGTGCAGATTGTTATTATATGAAAGAAAGTGAAATGAAAACAAGAGTAAGAGGTTTGCTAGAAAAACATAAGCCACAAATTCTTGTGATTACAGGACATGATGCTTTGCGTAAAAATCAGGATAAGAGTGATATCCATAACTATCAACATTCCCTTGATTTTGTAGAAGCAATACGACAAGCAAGGATATATGAAGATGATAAAGATGCATTGATTATTATTGCTGGAGCATGTCAGTCCTATTATGAAATGTTATTAGCCACTGGTGCAAACTTTGCATCAAGTCCTAAACGTATTAATATTCATGCCTTAGATCCTGTTTATGTGGCGAGTTTAATTGCCAACGAGAGTGTGAAAAACTACGTTGATGTAGAGGACATTATTAACAGAACTTCCCATCAACAAAAAGGAATTGGTGGTATTGATACAAAAGGAGTTGCAAGAAAAATATACCCAACGAAAGGATAAGTGAGAGTAATGAAAATCAGAGCCTATGCAAAAATTAATTTAGCTTTAGATGTTGTGAGAAAAAGAGAAGATGGTTATCATGAATTAGAAATGATTATGGCGCCTATTGGTTTACATGATTTAATCTATATTGATAAAATACCTCAAGGTATTAAAATCACATCAAACACATATAAAATGCCAACAGATCAAAAAAATATTATGCATCAAGTCGCTGAACTTTTAATAAAAAGATACAATATTTCTGGTGGGGTGAAAATTCATATTTATAAACATATTCCCACACAAGCAGGTCTGGCTGGTGGAAGTGCTGATGGAGCAGCTGTTTTAAAGGCAATGAATACAATGTTTCATTTAGGATTATCTTTAGAAGAACTTGCAATGATTGGAAAAGAAGTAGGAGCAGATATTCCTTTTTGTATTCATGAAGAAATGGCAATGGTCAAAGGAATTGGGGAAAAATTAGAATTTATTGATAATGATTTTTCTTGTTTCTTATTATTGGTAAAACCAAAAAAAGGTGTTTCTACAAAGAAATCTTTTGATATGCTTGATTTAAAGAATGCTAAGCATCCAGACATTTTAAAAATGAAACATGGTATTGAAACAAATGATTATCAAGAAGTTGTGGAGAGTTTAGGTAATACTTTAGAAGCACCATCTATTGATATGGTCAGTGAAATTCAAAAAATTAAAGATGATATGTTACGTTTAGGCTTTGATGGAGCACTTATGTCTGGAAGTGGTTCTTGTGTTTTTGGCATGACACAAGATGAAGATTTAATTGATTCTGTTTATTCATATTTTAAAAATAATTATTATTTTGTCAGAAAAACACAAATCCTTAAAAAAGAAGATAAAAAATAATGAAAATAAGGAAACATTTCTTGTTTTCTCTTTTTTTTTAATAAGAATTTTGTTAGAATAAATGCGGTAAGGAGAGAGTGAAATGAAAGTTTATGCGATTGTATTAGCTGCGGGAAAAGGGACACGCATGAAATCTCAAAAACCAAAGGTTGTTCATGAGGTTTTATATAAACCAATGATTAATCATGTGGTTGATGAGTTGAAAGCTCTAGGTGTTGACGAAACAATTGTTGTGGTTGGTCATGGAGCAGAGCAAGTAGAAGCTTTGGTTGATGATGTAACTTTTGTTTATCAAAAAGAACAACTTGGTACGGGGCATGCGGTTATGCAAGCTGAAGATGTTCTTAAAGATAAAGATGGCTTGACCATTGTTTTAAATGGTGATGCACCTTTAATTACAAAAGAAACTTTAAAAGAAATGATTGATTTCCATATTAGTCAAAGAAATCAAGGAACTGTTATGAGTTGTGATTGTGATGTATCAATGCATTTTGGTCGTATTATTAAAGATGGTAGTCAAGTGACTGGAATTGTAGAATACAAAGATTTAGAACCTTCACAAGTCAATATTACAGAAATGAATGTTGGTGAGTATTGTTTTGATAACAAAGCTTTATGGAAGGCTTTAAAAGAAGTAACAAATGATAATGCTCAAAATGAATATTATATTACTGATTTGATTGGGATTATGAATCAACAAGATTTAAAAGTAGATGCTTATAAGATTCGTGATTATGATGAAGTTGGTGGTATTAATGATCGCGTGGCTTTAGCAGAAGCAACACAATTATTAAAAGACAGAATTAATAAACAACATTTATTAAATGGTGTTAATATTATTGATCCAAGTAATACTTATATTGGTAGAGATGTTGTGATTGGTGAAGATACAACAATTGAGCCAGGATGTATTATTAAAGGAAAGACAGTTATTGGAAGTGGTTGTCATATTGGACCTTATTGTGAATTTACAAATGTGACAATTAAAGACCGTGTAGAAATCAAGTTCTCTGTTATTAGTGATTCAATCATTGAAAATGGTGTGGATATTGGTCCATATGCAAGACTAAGAACAAATTGTCATATTTTAGAAAATGTGCATATGGGTAATTTTGTAGAAATGAAAAAAGCTGTGTTTGGTAAAGGAAGTAAAGCTGCTCATTTAACTTATATAGGTGATGCTGTTGTGGGTAGTGATGTCAATATTGGTTGTGGTACAATTACTGTTAATTATGATGGTAAAAATAAGTCACAAACAATTATTGAAGATAATGCTTTTATTGGATGTAACTCAAATTTAGTAGCACCAGTAACAGTGAAAGAAAATGCATTTGTTGCAGCGGGATCAACAATTACAAGAGATGTTGAAGCTGATGCAATGGCTATTGCCAGAGCAAGACAAGTGAATAAAGATGGTTATAGCCAAGTGTTGGAAAAAAATCGTATGAAAGAATACGAGAGAAGAAATAAAAAATAGAAAAAAAGAGGGAAAAACATGAAAAACAAAATCACAGTATTTGCTTTATCTGCAAGTCAAGATTTAGCAAAAAACATCGCAAAGAATTTAGGGACAGAATTAGGAGATTGTAAAGTTCATCATTTCGCTGATGGAGAAATTTTAGTTGAAATTGGTGAATCTGTAAGAGGGAAAGATGTATTTATTGTTCAATCAACATCTAATCCAGTTACAGAAAACTTAATGGAAATCTTAGTGTTAGTTGATGCGTTAAAGAGAGCATCTGCTAAAGAAATTACTGCAGTTATTCCATATTTTGGATATGCAAGACAAGATCGTAAAGCAAAACCACGTCAACCAATTACTTCAAAATTAGTTGCGGATTTATTAACAGTTGCAGGTGTTGACCGTGTTGTGACAGTTGACTTACATGCAAGACAAATTCAAGGATTCTTTGATATTCCAGTAGATGAAATGGAAGCTTTACCATTACTTTATAAATATTTTAAAGGAAAAGATATTGAAGATTTATGTGTTGTTTCACCTGATCATGGAGGAGCTACACGTGCAAGAAAATTATCAGAAGCTTTAGACTGTCCTATTGCTATTATTGATAAGAGAAGACCTAAACCAAATGTGGCAGAAGTTATGGGTATTATTGGCGATGTTGCTGGTAAAAATTGTATTTTAGTTGATGATATGATCGATACAGCTGGTACAATTTGTGCTGGGGCTAATGTTTTAATGGAAAAAGGTGCTAAGAGTGTATATATTGCTTGTACACATGGTGTGTTATCAGGAGCAGCAACAGAAAGATTACAAAATTGTGCAGCTAAAGAAGTTGTTATTTGTGATACAATTGCTATTCCAGAAGAAAAACAATTTGATAAATTAGTACAAGTTACTGTTGCTGATTTATTAGCACATACTATTGAAAACATTGAAAATAATTTACCAGTTAGTGATGTTTTCACTCAATACAATTTCAATATTTAATATAAAACATTTTTAAAGATTTGATAGTAAGACTGTTCATATGGACAGTCTTTTTTAGAAGACATTTATATAGAAGTGAAAAGGATATTTTTATATTATTTAATGGAATTATTATGTTTAAAATATTGAGAGTTGGCTATAGTATATATGGGCAGTTATTAGAATTTGTTTATATCATAAAACTATAAAAAACAAATACAAAAAATATTGATTTTATCGAGATAAAAAAAATTGTCGCATTTAGAAATTTGACAAATGTTTTCATTTCTGTTATTATGCTTCGGGGTGAGCGATATGTTTTTTAATACACATACACATTTAAACAGTGAAGAACTTTATGAAAATAGAGATGTTTATATAGGACGTGCATTAGAAAATAATGTTACAAATATTATCGTAGCAGGGTACGATTTAGTTTCATCAAAACGAGCGGTACAAATAGCTCATGAACAACCATTTATCTATGCGACAGTAGGTATTAGTCCTAATGATTGCTTAGATACAACAGATGCCCATTTAAAAGAAATTGAAGAATTACTTCAAGATGAGCGTGTTGTTGCATTGGGTGAAATTGGATTGGACTATTATTGGAAGGATGTTCCAAAACAGCAACAACTTACAATTTTCAAAAAACAAGTTGCACTTGCAAAACAATATCAAAAGCCAATAGTCATTCATGCAAGAGATGCTTATGAAGATACTTATGAAGTCTTAAAAGAAGCTCAGCATTATGGAGTTATGCATTGTTATAGTGGTTCTGTTGAAATGGCAAAGCGTTATATTGAGATTGGATTTCAAATTTCATTAGCAGGTCCAGTCACATTTAAAAACGCTAAAGTACCTAAAGAGATCGCTACTCAAATTGGTATTGATCATTTAATGATCGAAACAGACTGTCCTTATTTAACACCTCATCCGTTTAGAGGAAAGTTGAATGAGCCAGCAAATGTTGTGTATATTGCCCAGGAAATAGCAAAGCTAAAGAACATGGAGATAGAAGACGTTGCTAGAATCACAACATTTAATGCCAAAGAATTGTTTGGGATTAAATAAGGAGGAAAACAAATGTTAAAAAAAGCGAAAGAGGTTATTGTCTCGGCTGATAGCCGTACAAAAGGAATTTTAGCCGTGGCATGTTTTTATCTGGTTGTTATGTTTGCAACAGTAACAACAGGTGCCGTCAATCATATTGCAGATTTTATTCCAACAGTTGACATCACATTACAAGATGGTGTAGCTGAAGAAAAAGAATATCTTGTTAAACAAGATATAGTATCAAATGTCCTTAAAGAAGTGAATGTTGAATTAAATAAGGGAGATACTGTGAATAAAGATTTGAATAGTCTTGTTGAACAAAATGATTTATTAAAAATTACAAGAGTTGAAACAAAAACACTCACAAAAGAAGAAAAGATTCCATATAAAACAATTGAAAAAGGAAGCGGAGGATGGAGTCGTAGTGTTGTTCAAGAAGGACAAGATGGTTTAGTGAAAAGAACATACTTAATCACTTACGCAAACAATAAAGAAACATCTCGTAAAGTTATTGAAGAAGAAATTATCAAAGCACCAGTAGACAAAGTCATAAAAAAAGGTGGTATTCAAAAAGGAACAACTTTTACAGGAAGATTAACAACTTATGGTGGTGACTGTACTGGCTGTGGTGGAAGTAGTGCATCTGGATTAAAATTGTCACCAGTAACAGGTGTTAATAATTCAAATTCACCATACTTAACATATAAAGGAAAAAAATATTATTGCTTAGCTGCAGACCGTTCTATTCCATTTGGAACAGTGATTAAAATTTATAATCATAATTTAAATACAGAATCTACAATTTATGGAATTGTTGTGGATAGAGGTGGAGCTATCAAAGGAAATAAGATTGATATTTTCAAAGGTAGTGAAGGCTCTGGAAAGAAATATTTTAGTGGTGGAACATCTCATAATACAAAATTTGAGATTGTGTCGATTGGTAGTGGTAGAGCGTATTTTTGGAGATAACAATGAGTTATCTCTTTTTTTTATATAGACAGGGTTTGAAAAAAGATAGCGAGGGCTATCTTTTACTTTAATCCACAATATCCAGTTTGTTCAATAATGTATTGACCTTGAGGAGATAGAAGATAATCTAATAATTTCTTAATGTTTTCTTTTTCTCCATTTTTATGTGTAACACAATATAAATAAGTTGAAAGAGGGTAATCACCATTTTTAATATTCTTATTAGTTGGGTAGACACCATCAATAGATAGAATTTTAACATTTTCTTCTTGATTTAAACCTTCTAAGAAATATTTAAACGTATAACCTAAAGCTCCATCTTCGTTATGATATTCAGCAACTTCTTGGATAATACCACCCATACCAGTAATCATTTCATAAGTCAAAGGTTCTTTTAAAGATACATCCCTCATAAAATGAAGCATCATAGATTGACTACCAGATCTTTCAGGTCTTTGAAAAGCAATAATGTCTTCATCTGTTCCACCGATATCTTTCCAATTTGTGATATCACCATGATATATTTTTCTTAAATCTTCACTAGAAATATTATCAATAGGATTATCTTTATTGACAAAGAAAACAAAGGCTTCTTTACCAATAGGTGTATACTCTAATTGAACATTCATCTCTTTAGCAAGTTCTTGTTGAGAGGGAGAAGGTTTTGCTCCAAAGAACATGTCAACTTCTCGATTAAATAAACGTTCATAACCAACAGCAGTATTATAGAATGTTACAATCTTTCCATTTAGACTTTGTGTTGTTTCAAAATGTTTCTTTTCAATTTGATCGATATCTTTATAAACAGTATTTGCTATAGCAGCATATACGGGGTAACAGGCTTCGGCCCCATCTAAAATAGGCATATCATCTGGATTTTCAATAGTGAGTGTACTTGGTTCATTTAATTGAACAAGTTTATTATTTTCTGTATAAGGATAAAAAGGTTCTAAGTCTGTACTAGAGAAACCTTGCATATATTCAAAACCATGAGCTTGGTATTTTTGAGCAGGACTATTGAAGAAAAGGAAAACATCGATTCCTAGTGATAAAACAATACATAACACAACAATGATAATATTTTTCAACTCATATTTAGGTTTCACAATAAAATAACAAATCGCTAACTCACTTATATAACACAATAATAACAAAACTATCCAAGATAAATATTCTCCTGTCATAATAGTAAAAAATAATGAGGGAATATATAAAAACTGACTTGCAGCAAAGACATTCCAAATAGGACTAGATAAATAACCATTAGAAATAATTATACAAATAAGTAATAAAGTATATGTGATGATATTTAACCAAAGGATAATATGAAATGTTTGTCTATTTATTTTTGTACGTAGTAAATAATAATAGAGTGGAATAATTAAAAATGTCAAAGGCGCAAATGTCATTCCAGCAGTAAAGATAGTAACAATGATAGAAAGTATGGACACGAGAAATGCAGGTATAGCATAAAACAAGAAAAAACGAGAGATATATAATTTCATAAAGAAGCCTCCTTTTTATCGTTATAATATAATTAAAAAACTTCTGTTAAGAAGTTTCAACTAAAACACAAGCAAGAATAGGAGTGATGCCTTGTTCTCTAATATATTCTAATAATTCATCATCATAGGTATGAGGTTGTAACCAAGCATAACGAATACCAATTCCACTCATTTCATCAATATAATGATAAACATGTTCCTTAGCACATACAAAAACAACACAATCAAGTGGTGAAGGAATACTTTCTAAACAAGGGTATAACTTGTCATTATCAATAGAACTATAAAGCGGAGAAACTCCATAAACATCATAACCTCTATCTTTTAAACGGGCGTAAATTTTATAACCGTATTTTTCTTTGTTTTGTGAAACACCAACGACCGCAAAATGATAATACTTTTTTAATATATCTTTAGGGTTCATAAATCTCACCTCTTATAGAAATTATAACATATTATAAAGATTTAAAGGCATGAAAAATTGATAATATATGAAAATTATGATATAGTTATTTGCAATTGAGGAGTGTGATGTTGAATGTATGATGTAATCGTTGTAGGTGGAGGACATGCGGGTATAGAAGCGTGTTTGGCTCCAGCAAGAATTGGTAAAAAAACTTTGTTAGTCACTTCCCATTTTGATAATGTAGGATCTCTTCCTTGCAATACTTCTATTGGTGGACCAGCTAAAGGGATTATTGTGAGAGAAATAGATGCATTAGGTGGACAAATGGGGAAAACAGCTGATGCAACTTACTTACAAATGAAAATGTTAAATACGGCAAAAGGACCGGGAGTTCAATCTTTAAGAGCACAGGCGGATAAAAAAGCTTATCCAAGATATATGCAAGAAGTATTAAAGCAACAAGAAAACTTGGATATTGTGGAAGGAATGGTTGAAGATTTAATCATTGAAGATTATGTTGTGAAAGGTGTTATTTTAGATGATGGACATCAATATAATGGGAAGACTGTTATTTTAACAACTGGAACTTATTTAAAAGCTGAAATCTTAGTGGGTGATCAAAAAACACCTAGTGGACCTGATCAAGAAAGACAATCTTTGTTTTTATCAGATAAATTAAGAGAATTAGGATTTAGAATTCAAAGATTAAAAACAGGAACACCACCACGTGTAGAAATCAATAGTGTTGATTATTCAAAAACACAATTACAACCAGGAACTGATGAACCACTTTCATTTAGTTATGAAACAACAACATTCATACCTATTGAAGAACAAACACCATGTTATTTAACGTATACAAATGAAACAACACATCAAATTATTAAAGATAATTTACATAAGTGTAGTATGTATTCTGGAATAGTCAAAGGTATTGGTCCAAGATACTGTCCTTCAATTGAAGATAAGATTGTCAAATTCTCAGATAAACCGCAACATCAAATTTTTCTAGAACCAGAATCCAAAGAAATGAATACAATTTATGTTCAAGGTTTCTCAACATCAATGCCTTATGATATCCAAGAACAAATGATTCGTACTATACCAGGATTAGAAAATTGCAAGATCTTAAAATATGCCTATGCGATTGAATATGATGCGATTGATCCTTTACAACTTTGGCCATCTTTAGAAACAAAAGTAATCAAGAACTTATTTACTGCTGGTCAAATCAATGGTACAAGTGGGTATGAAGAAGCAGCTGCTCAAGGATTAATTGCAGGTATTAATGTAACGAAATTACTTAATAATGAAGAACCATTAATATTAAAAAGAGATGAAGCTTATATCGGGGTTATGATTGATGATTTGGTTACTAAGGGAACAGAAGAACCTTATCGTATGTTAACTTCAAGAGCGGAATATCGTTTATTGTTAAGACATGATAACGCTGATGAAAGATTGAGACAATATGGTTATGATGCGCATTTAGTTCAAGAAGATGTTTATCAAGCCTATTTAAATAAAATGAAACGTATTCATGATGAAATAGAAAGATTAGATACAATTCGTTTTACACCAAAACATGAGATTAATGATGTACTAGAAGAATTAAGATCAACGCGTTTAACTGAAGGAATTAGTGCAAAGGCATTACTTCAAAGACCAGAAATGGATTATCAAAAATTAAAACCTTTTATTGAAGATGCTACATTAACATTAGAAGAAGAAAAAAGAGTGACAATTCTTATTAAATATAAAGGATATATTGATAAAGCTTTAAGACAAGTAGAAAAAGTGAAAAAGATGGAAGAAAAACAAATTCCTAGAGATTTAGATTATGAAAATGTTTTAAATCTATCTTTAGAAGCAAAACAAAAACTATCACAAATTAAACCATTAACAATTGCACAGGCATCAAGAATCTCTGGAATTAATCCAGCAGATATTTCAGTATTACT
>Snoopy_p2__coassemble_1325_pt1 | contig 13396 bp, 10 predicted proteins | sample Snoopy_p2__metabat2_low_PE_005 | metagenome-assembled genome bin Snoopy_p2 | reverse complement strand
CTTTTATTATAAAAAATATTGGGACGTTTTTACATGCAATTGATTATCACGAAACATTACGTTATGGGAAAGCTTTTGAATTTGTGCATAGCTTAGATGCTTTTGATGATGACTCATTAGAAATTTTATATTTTGTGAAAGAATGTTATTTAAGAAATCAAAAAGAGAATCAAGAACATTTAAAAACTTTGGTTATTGATTCAGATATTCTAGATCATTTTTATGATTTAATGAATGCTTTACCTTCATCATATGCGGATATTGCTTTTCTAGAAAAGGATATGTTGATTTCTTTAGAACTCCAAGAAAAAGAAGAAAGTTATGTCTTAGATTTTAAAGATTACCAAAATCTTTCAACATTTATGATGTCACATCATCATTTATATGAATATAATCAAGATACACTTTATCGTTATCGATTAGATGAAGAAGGAAAATGTTTGATCTTAGTTCAAAAGTTATTAGAAAGTCAAGATGGACTATATATACAAAAAGAGGGTATTTATGAATTTTATCGTTATGTTTTGGCAGATATTATTGACTACATATCTTTAAATACACATCTTTTTGATGACTATTGTCAAGAAAATGGAATAAATTTATATGCAGATATGACAAGTGATGATCAAATCTGTGTACAATTAGAATACTTATATGATGATCAAATTCGTTATGGTTTTGACAAAACAAATCAACAGCTATCTTCACATGCGTTGATTGTAGAAAACTACCTAGAACCTTATATTGAAGATCAAGATGGACATGTTTTATATTTGACATATGATCATGAATGGACATATACATTTTTAAGAGAAGGCTTGCCTTATTTATCACATTATTGTCAAGTTTATGTGAGTGATCATTTAAAACATATTTCTCAGTCTTCAAAAGCCCAAATTAAAGTGGGGGTTTCTTTGTCAAATCATTTATTAGATTTTCATATAGAAAGTATGAATATACCTGAGAATGAACTTTATGATATTTTAAAAGCTTATAAGAAAAAAAGAAAGTTTTATAAACTCAAAAGTGGACAATTGCTTTCACTAGAACATGAAAGTTTTGAAGAATTGAATCAATTGAGTACAATCTTGCAATTAGACAGTACACAATTAGAAAATAATCATATTCAAGTACCAAGTTATCGTTTATTTGAACTTGAAAACTTATCTCATCAACAAACACATTTATCTTATTTCAAATCACAAGAATTAGAAACTTATATTCAAAACTTTCAAAAACCACAAAAGTTTGAGGTTCCCGAACAATATCAAGATATTTTAAGAAGTTATCAAAAGGAAGGATATCGTTGGTTACGCTTAATGGAAAGTTATGGTTTTTCAGGAATCTTAGCTGATGATATGGGGTTAGGGAAAACTTTACAAATGATTGTATACTTTGAAGCTATGAAAAATCAAAAACGACCATCGCTAGTTATTACTCCAGCAAGTTTGCTTTTGAATTGGCAAGATGAAATTCAAAAATTTTCATCACATTTAAAAGTTTTATGTGTGTATGGTTCTAAAAATCAACGTGATGAACTCATCAAAGATATTGAGAATGTTGATGTTGTGATTACTTCATATGATTATATACGTCGTGATATTGATGATTATGAAATGATTGATTTTCATACAGTTGTTTTAGATGAAGCACAGTATATAAAAAATCCAAAGACACGCAATGCTTTAAGTGTGAAGCGTTTAAAAGCAAAACAGCGTTTTGCATTGACGGGAACACCAATAGAAAACTCTCTAGCGGAATTATGGTCAATCTTTGATTTCCTTATGCCACATTATTTACATCACTATGCTTATTTTTTAGAAAAATATGAAAGACCGATTGTGAAAGATCATGATGAAGATAAACAAAAACAACTTAAGCATATGATTTCTCCATTTATTTTAAGAAGAAATAAAAAAGATGTTTTAAAAGAATTGCCTGAAAAAATAGAAAAAACAATGTTTATTTCTTTTGAACCTGAAGAAGAAAAACTTTATTTATCATCACTTCTTCAAGTGAATAAAGAACTTCAAAAGAAATTAAATGTAGATAAAACAATCGGACGTATGGATGTTTTAGCAATGCTTACAAGATTAAGACAAATTTGTCAAGATCCTCGTTTGCTCTATGGTGATATAAGTGAACCATCATCAAAATTAAAAGGATGTATGGAATTGATTCACTCTTTAAAAGAGAATCATAAAAAAGTGTTACTTTTCTCATCGTTTACAAGCGTTTTAGAGTTAGTTAGACAGGAATGTGAGAAGGAACATTTGAGTTACTACCAGTTGGATGGGTCAGTATCTAAAGAAAAACGTCAACAACTTGTTAAACAATTTCAAAATGATGATACAACGGTATTCTTAATTTCTTTAAAAGCTGGTGGTTCAGGATTGAATTTAACTTCTGCTCAAGCTGTTATTCATTTTGACCCTTGGTGGAATATCTCTGCTCAAAATCAAGCGACAGATAGAGCTTACCGTATTGGACAAAAAGAATCTGTACAAGTGTTCTCATTGATTATGAAAAATAGTATTGAGGAAAAGATTCAAGAACTGCAAAAGCATAAGAAAAATTTAGCAGATATGTTTGTTGAAGGAAATGAAGGTGTTATTTCAACAATGAGTATAGATGATTTGATGTCGTTATTACATATGGAATAGATGACTAATATTTCTCTTTTTCCATGATAAAGGTATAAAAAGTATTTTGAACTTTTGTACGTCTAGATATCGATATAGGAATGGTTAAACCATTGTGAAGAATTAAAAAATGGCGTTGCAATTTTTGGATATGATTCATATTGACATAGTAACTTTGATGTGTTTGAACAAAGTCATATTCATGAAAAAAAGTCTTTAAATATTTTAAGTTTTTTATATGACTTTTATAAGTCTCGTGTTCACATATAATAGAGATGGTCTTATAATATGTTTCAATATACATGATTTTAGTGGGTTGTATATATTGTTTACCTTCTGTTGTATTAATAGGATAAAAGGCACTTAGAGTTTTATATTTTTGATAAGCACGGTGTAATTCGTGATAAAAGAGTTTTTCGTCTATAGGTTTAAAAAGATATTGAAAAACTTTTAAAGTAAAGGCATCAGAAACATATTCTTGATAGTTTGTAACAAAGATAATTAAACAAAGTGGATTGACTTTAATTAATGTTTTGGCAATATCAATGCCATTGATATCTTGTAAGAGAATATCTAAATAAGCTAAGTCAAATTTTTCGTGAGTTACTATAGAAATAATGTCTTTTTCAATTGATGAGGATATGATAGTGAATTTATGATCTGGGTAATTGTGTAAGAGTTGAGTAATACGATTTACCCAAAAAGGTTCATCGTCACAAACCAAGATACGCATATCCTCACCCCTTTAATGATTGTCTGATTGATAAAACTGATTATATTTTATAATAATCTCTTGACTTCTTAAAGGGGAAGACGGCAATTTCTCGCCATTTGTGAGTTGAACATATTTGGGTTGAATACTTTCTATAAAATTCACATTCACAAGGTAACTTCTGTGAATTTTTAAAAAACATAAATGATCTAAAAGAGAGAACAAACTCTCTTTTTGCTTAATATCTGCAAAATAAGTATTTGACATTGTAACAATTTTGATATGTTTATAATATGTTTCAATATAAATAATTTCTTGGCAACGAAAAAGAACATTTCCTAAAGATGTTCTAAATAAAAATTTGATAGGTCGATTTTTGTATCGTAGTAGTGCATATTGAAATTCTTCTTGAAAAAGTTGAAAGTTGATATGATGAGGAATATATTGAAAAGCTTTGATATAAAAGGCAGTCTGTAAAGATTTTTGACAGTGTCCTAAGATAAAAATCAGACAAAGAGGATTGCGATTTTGAATTATTTCAAAGAGTTTCATTTCATTGGTGCCATCAATATAAGCAATATCATAAACCCTGTTTTTGATTTGATTAACTGATTCGTAAATATCAATGTGCATAGGTATATGTGAATAAATTTGTTGACAGTGATTTAAGTGTTGTATGATTTGTGTTTGTTTTTCTTGGGTATATACGATAATATTCATTGGTAATCTCCTTAAATTGTGCTCGTGTTGTAAAATTGTATACTATTTTATAATTGGTAATATATAAAATTGTGCCAGGTAAATGTAAATTAGTCCTTATTAAAATAAGATGTGCTATAATAAGAAAAAGGTGTGTGAGAAAATGCGATTACGACTTTTAGAATATGTTCATGAAAATTTACCTCGAGGGTTTTCTCCTTATTGGATTTATCAAATTATTGTAGATGATGATATTGTAGGGAGTATTGTCTTAAGAGAGGGAACAATACAAGAAAGATATTATGATGGACATATTGGTTATCATATTGAAGAAGAATACAGAGGACACCATTATGCCTATGAAGCTTGTTTGTTATTGAAAGACATCATTCCAATAGATCAAGTGATTATCACGTGCGATCCACAAAATATCGCATCTTTAAAAACGATTAAGAAATTAGGTGCAGAGTTTTTAGAAACAAAAACAATACCGACATCTTTGAAAAAAATGTTTTCTCAAAATGAGAAAGTGAAGAATATATATTTATGGAAAGTAAAGGGAGGAGAGTTATGAGATTTGTACATATTGCTGATTTGCATTTAGGTAAATGGATACATCAATATTCATTATTAGATATACAAAAAGAACTCTTGTCTGAATTGTTAGAGTATATGGATGAACAAGATATTCGTTTGTTAATCATTGCTGGTGATGTCTATGACCGTTTGATTCCAAGTCTTGAAGCTGTCAATGTTTTAGACGAGTTTTTAAGTCAAGCGATGTTAAAGTATCATATTGAAGTAATGATGATTAGTGGGAATCATGATAGTAGTGATCGTTTACATTTTGCTAGTTCTATTTTGGATAAATCTGGGTTACATATTGAAACTTATTTAAAGAAGAATATGGTTTTTTATCAAAAAGAACAAACACGTTTTTATTTATTGCCATTTGTCAAACCATCACATGTGAGAAATATCTATTCAGAATGTGATGCAAAAACATATCAAGAAGCTTTGGAATATTATTTATCCAAACAATCACTTGATCATAATTATCAAAATGTATTAATTACACATCAATTTGTGGGACATCAAAGTATTACCAGTGATTCAGAGTTACCAGTCAGTCTAGGAGGAAGTGAGGTTTTAACTGCTTCGTTATTTGATGATTTTGATTATGTGGCTTTAGGGCATTTACATGCACCTCAGTATGTGACAAGAGAAACTATTCGTTATAGTGGTTCTTTAATGGCCTATTCTTTTGATGAAGTGAAACAAAGAAAATCTATAACAATTGTGGATACGAAAGATTGGTCGATAGATGAATATATTTTACATCCATCATATACATTAAAGAAATATAAAGGGACTTTTGAGAAGTTCAGTCAAATTGATTTTATTGAAAAAAAAGATGACCTATTATCATTTGAATTAGAGGATGAAATGATTGTTCCTCATGCTATGGAACAACTTCGTGTTCTTTACCCGAGATTATTACAAGTCACTTATTCATTCCTCACTAGACAAAAAGAAACGATACAAAAAACATATTCTTTGGATATTCAAAAAAGTGATCCTTTAGAATTATTTGAAGAGTTTTATCAAGATGTAAAAAATCAAGAACTGTCATCAGTTCAAAAGGAAATGATGCAAGAACTTTTAGAGAAGGCAGGTGTTATTCGTGAAGATTCTTAAACTCACTATGAGTGCTTTTTCAACTTATAAAGATTTAACAGTTATTGATTTTGAACATTTTGTAGATCATGGGTTGTATTTGATTAGCGGACCAACAGGTTCGGGAAAAACCACAATCTTTGATGCGATTACTTTTGCACTTTATGGTTCTGCAAGTGGAAGTGAAAGAAATCAAGCCTATTTTAGAAGTGATTTTGCAGATGATAAAGATGAAACTTATGTAAAAATGACATTTCTTTTACATGATAGAGAATATTGTATTAAACGTTCTCCAACATATTATAGAAAAGGCTATAAGACACCAAAAATGGCGAATGCATATCTGACATATGATGGATATACAATCGAAGGTGTAAAAGAAGTTAATCAAAAAATCAATGAATTACTTGGAGTCGATGTGCATCAATTTAAACAAATTGTCATGATTGCTCAAGGAGAGTTTACAAAATTGATTTATGCTTCAAGTGAAGAAAGAGAAAGGGTACTTCGTCATATTTTTCATACTGAGAATTATGTGAAATTAGAAGAAGTCTTAAAAGAGGAGACAAAGGCATATAAAGAAAAGTATATGTTATTATCTCAAGGACTTATTCATGCTTTCCAAAGCTTACAATTATCTGATGATTTAAAAGATAAAGTAAAAGAAGGATTACATTCTCAATATATTGAAGAAGCAATTCAAGAGAATCAAAAAATCACAGAAGATTGCATTAATGTAGAAAAGGAGTATCAAATACTCAAACAAAAAAGTGAAAATCTTTCTCAAGAGTATTATCAAAAAGAAGTCAAAAATAAGAATATTCAAACATATCAAGATTTATTACTAAAGTATCAGGAAATTTTAAAACAAGATGATGTTATGAAGCAAAGAAAACATGATATTGATCAGTTGAAGATATTAAGACAAAATCAAAACTTTATTTATCGTTATCATTCTTTAAAAGATGACTACAAACATATTCAAAAGGATTTTCAATGCTTGAGCCAAGATAGTGAAGTTATATCAATGCAATATCAACAAGCTAAGCAGGATTATCAAACTGTTCCTGAGTTAAAACAGTTACAAGAAGACAAACAAAAACAACTTACACATTATGAACAATCACTCCAACAATACAATGATTATCAAAAAGCCTTAGCATATACTCAAAGACTTCAAAAACAATATCAACTCTTAAAAAAAGAATATGAACAAGCAATTATCAAACACCAACAATTAGATAATCGTATGCAAAGGGATTGTGAAAATATTGAACAACTTCCTGAGTTACAACTCAAGATGAAAGAAATGGAACAGTCTGTTAAAGAAGCAAATCAACGTAAAATAACGATTCATCATTTGAGTGAAATCTATGATAAACATAAAAATTTACAAGATAGACATTATGAACTTTCAAAGGTTTATCAAAAGAAACACCAAGATTATCAAAATGTTTTACAAAAATATCAAAGACAAGATGAATTATTTAAACGCCAACAAGCAGGAATCTTGGCACGTGATTTAAAAGACAATGAACCTTGTCCGGTTTGTGGATCTTTACATCATCCACAGTTAGCTAAGGTGAACGAAGATATTCTTTCTGCACATGAATTAGAAGTATTAATGCAAGAAGTAGAAAATTTACGAGTTTTAAGTGATGATGCTTATCAAGAAGTCTTAAATCAAAATCAAAAGATTCAAGATATGCAAAGCCAAATCACTGTTTATAAGCAACAACTTCATATTGAAGATGATTTATCAAAAGAAGTCTTTGTACGTTTGTTATCAAATGTGATACAAGTCACAAAAGATCAAGAAAAGTTGTACCAAAAACAATTGATTGAAGTGCAATATTTATCAAAATTGAAGAATTCTTACCATCAAGATTTAAAAGTCTTTGAACAAGAAACACAAGCATTATCAAAGATGTTAGAAGATAAACACGAATTAGAAAAAGAGTTGTCTAAAAGTCAAAGCGAATGCACGTATTTTCAAAAACAATTAGGTGAAGAAAAAAAAGAAACACTTCTTTTCAAAGTTCAAACGCTTAATAAGGAATTGAAACAATTGGTTCAAGATATAGAATATAAAGAAAAAAGCTATCTGTCATTAAAAGAAAAATTGAATGCTATGCAAAATCAGTTAGCATCTCTTAAACAAAAATATGAACAGATAGAAGTTGATTGTCAAAATCAAGAAAAAGAATTTGAAAACTTTAAAGAGAAATATTTCCAAGGAAATTATGATTATTACCAATCGCAATTATCTTCTTTAGATAGTTATGAAAAACAATATCAAGACTATGTAATTGATAAAGAAACTTTACAAGCACGTTTAAAAGAACTTGAAGAATACCAAGGTGAAGAACTTGTTGATATAACCCTTTTAAAAGAACAACTTTTAGAAATGAATAAACAAAAAGAAGACATATCTCAACATCTCAGTTACTTGCTTTATACAAAAGAGAATAATGATAAAATCATTAAACAAATACAAAAAGATTATACAAAGAATCAAGAGGTTTTTGATAAATATACGCTTTATCAAGATTTAGCTGATCAATCTTCTGGTAAGAATTTCAAACGTATGTCTTTTGAAAGATATGTTTTGTCTCATTATTTTGAACATATTTTAGAATATGCTAATATCGAATTATTAAAGATGAGTCAAGGTCGATATGAACTTTATCGTAAACAAGAGGTTAAAGGTTCAAGGCAACAAGGTTTGGATTTAAGTGTTATGGATTATGAAACTGGTGTTTTAAGAGATGTTCAATCTTTATCTGGCGGAGAATCTTTTAAAGCGGCGTTATCTTTAGCGTTAGGTTTATCTGCAATGATTCAAAGTTATGCGGGGGGTATTGAATTGAATACTTTATTTATTGATGAAGGATTTGGTTCGTTAGATAATGAATCTTTAGACCAAGCTTTAAATGTTTTGTTAGATCTTAAAAATGATAATAAGGTTATTGGTATTATTTCTCATGTGCATGAATTAAAAGAAAGAATCTCTACACAGATTATTGTAGAGAAAGGTAAAAAAGGAAGTTCATTGCATATTGAAAATGACTAAAAGAAAAGGTGCAAGACTATATCGATCTTGTGCCTTTTTCCATTGTGATGAAACAGGAATGATTATATTTAAAAAGGGAGTGCTGCATATTGGAGATGAGTAGTGATTTTTAATGCAATGGTCGTTTTTCAATGATATAATGTAGATAAGAAATGTGGTGAATATATGAAACAAAGTTATAGTAAAAATTATTTTGAAAGATATGCATCATTAAGTTTGTTAAAAATACTTTCAATGACAAGAGAAGATGTTGAACAATCAGATCGACCTGATATATGTATTGATGATACATGGGGAATAGAGGTGACTCAGGCTTTAACACCTGAAGAAGCTGTTGCAGATATGAAAAAACCTTTATATACAATGTTTAATATGAATCCTTTTAATCATAGTAGTGATGATATGGAATTTGTTTTTAAAAAAATAGATGATGCGGTTATAAGGAAAGAAAATAAAGCAAAACATTATCAAAGTTTTCAAAAGAATGGTTTATATATATTCACACATTGTATAAATCTCAAAGAAGATGAATTGATTGATTATTTAAAAAATTATCAATTTCAAACATGTTTTTATCAATATCTCTTTTTTAATTGTGTAGATTGTGTTTATTGTTATGATATAGAAAGCCAAACAATGCAATGTTATACATATGCATTAAAAGAATTAATGAGTATGAATCAAGAAGCGTTGGAATTTGAAAAACATGCTCATAAAGAAAGACGACCAATTGAACTACCAAAGGCTAATAAAAGTTAGCCTTTTTGTATACTTCGTTGTTTATGACCAATACTAACATTATATGATAATGAAAGGATAAGAAAAATGGATAAGATTAAGAGTGTTTATGCAAGAGAAGTATTAGATTCAAGAGGAAATCCAACGATTGAAGTGGAAGTTGTGAGTGAAAAAGGTGCATTTGGTAGTGCGATTGTGCCTAGTGGTGCTTCTACAGGAATTTATGAAGCGTTGGAATTAAGAGATCAAGATACAAAAAGATATTTAGGGAAAGGTGTTTTAAAAGCTGTTAAAAATGTGAATAAAAAGATAGCCGATAAAGTGGTGGGTATGTCTATCTATGATCAAAGAGGTATTGATCATGCAATGATAACATTAGACGGTACAAAGAATAAAGAAAAACTAGGTGCAAATGCTATTTTGGGTGTTTCTTTAGCGGTAGCAAAATGCGCAGCAAATAGCTTAAATTTACCTTTGTATCGTTATATTGGTGGAGTAAATGCACATGTTATACCTACACCGATGATGAATATTATTAATGGTGGTGTGCATGCTGATAATAATCTTGACTTTCAAGAGTTTATGATTATGCCTATTCGTGCGAAGACTTTTCATGAAGCATTACGTATGAGTGTGGAAGTTTTCCATGCTTTAAGAAATGTTTTAAAAGCCAAAGGTTTAAATACTGCGGTTGGTGATGAAGGTGGATTTGCACCAAATTTGTCTTCTCATGAAGAAGCATTTGAAGTGATTATCGAAGCAATTGAAAAAGCAGGATATGAAGCAGGAAAAGATATAGTGTTAGCTATGGATGTTGCAAGTAGTGAATTTTATAAAGATGGTGTTTATACATTGAAAGGTGAAGGTAAGAATTATACATCAAAGGAATTGGTTGATTTTTATGAAAGTCTATGTCAGCGTTATCCAATTGTTTCTATTGAAGATGGCTTGGATCAAGATGATGAAGCAGGATGGATTTATTTAACTGAAAAATTAGGAAAGAAAGTACAGCTTGTTGGTGATGATTTGTTTGTGACAAATACCAAACGTTTAAAAGAGGGTATAGAAAAAAATGTCGCCAATTCAATTTTGATTAAAGTGAATCAAATTGGGACATTAACAGAAACACTAGATGCAATTGAATTGGCACATAAAGCTCATTATACAACAGTTATTTCACATCGTTCAGGAGAAAGTGAAGATACAACGATTGCTGATATAGCAGTAGCAACGAATGCTGGACAAATTAAGACTGGATCTTTATCACGTAGTGATCGTAATGCAAAATATAATCAATTATTACGTATTGAAGATGAATTAAAAAATCAGTCTGTTTATTTGGGAAATCATTCTTTACATCAATTTTAATAATAATGTGAGGGAGGTATGGATAAAAAGCCTTGAAGACCACCATTGATATAGAAGGTGTTATATCCTTTTTGATTAAGTTGTATGGATAATTCTTTTGCCTTTTGCCCACTTTGACATAGAAGATAAGTGGGTGTTGTTTTATTGAGAAGTGATTGATGAAATTGATGAAAAGGAATATTAATGGAGTTTTGTATATGTGTTTTTTGATAAAGGTAAGGCTCTCTTAAATCAATGATTAATGCGTTTTGTTTTACGAGATTATAAAGCAAGGAAGGGTCAACTGCTTTGTCCATCATCATCACCTCACTTCATTATATTCATACTTATAAAAAGTGTGTATGACTTGTTAATACGTTCACATAAATAAGAAAACTGATTGAAAATAACACTTAGGAGTGTTATAATTCAACCATGGAGGATGAGTGAAAATGAACAAAAAAACAATTAAAGATATTGAAGTCGCTGGAAAAACAGTCTTAGTTCGTGTTGACTTCAACGTACCTAGAGACAAAGAAACTGGAGAAATTACAAATGACAATAGAATTGTCGCTGCTTTACCAACTTTAAAATATTTATTAGAAAATAAACCTAAAGCAGTTGTATTATTCTCTCACTTAGGAAAAGTAAAAACTGAAGAAGACAAAGCTAAAAATGATTTAGCTGTTGTTGCTCCTAGATTAGCTGAATTATTAGGAGTAGATGTTAAATTTGTTAATTGCACAAGAGGGGAAGAACTTGAAACAGCTGTTAAAGAAGCTGATAATGGTCAAGTTATTTTAGTTCAAAATACACGTTATGAAAAAGGTGAAAGTAAAAATGATCCTGAATTAGGAGCTTACTGGGCATCTTTAGGTGATGTATTCGTTGAAGATGCGTTTGGTTCTGTACATAGAGCACATGCTTCTACTGCTGGAATTCCTGCACATTTACCATCTGCAGCTGGATTCTTAGTTGAAAAAGAAATTGCTTATATTGGAAAAGCTGTAAGTAATCCTGAAAGACCTATGGTTGCTATTTTAGGTGGTGCTAAGGTTTCTGATAAGATCTTAGTTATTGAAAACTTATTAAAGATTGCTGATAAAGTTATCGTTGGTGGAGGTATGACTTATACTTTCATGAAGGCAATGGGACATGAAATTGGAAATTCTTTAGTTGAAGAAGATCGTATTGAAGTAGCAAAAGAAATTATTGCTAAAGGTGGAGATAAATTAATCTTACCTGTTGACTCAGTTATTAATAATGCATTTGCTGCTGAAGGTGATATTAAAGAATGTGGTGAAGATGTACCTGAAGGATATATGGGATTAGACATCGGACCTAAATCTGTTGAAAATATTAAGAAAGCTTTAGAAGGAGCAAAAACTGTTGTATGGAATGGTCCAATGGGTGTATTCGAAATGGAACCATTTGCAAAAGGTACAATCGCGGTTTGTGAAGCTTTAGCTAATTTACCAGATGCAAATACAATTATTGGTGGTGGAGATAGTGCTGCTGCAGTTATGAAATTAGGATATGCTGATAAAGTATCTCATATTTCAACTGGTGGTGGAGCTTCATTAGAATACATGGAAGGTAAAGTGTTACCTGGTATTGCTGCTATTGATGATAAATAATTGAGGAGATATAGAGATGAGAAAACCAATTATCGTAGGAAACTGGAAAATGAATAAAACAATTGCTGAAACAAAAGCTTTTGTTGAAGCGGTTGATGGTAGTGTGACTGACACTGCTGATTGGGGAATTGCTACTCCATATTTAGCATTACAAACAGCTAAATCTACAGCTAAAAACTTATTAGTAGCTGCTGAAAACTGCCATTTCAAAGATAGCGGAGCTTATACAGGTGAAGTTAGCGTTGCTATGTTAAAAGAAATCGGTGTTGAATGGGTTATTTTAGGTCACTCTGAAAGAAGACAATATTTTGGTGAAACTGATGAAACAGTTAATGCTAAAATGTTACAAGTTCTTCATAATGATATGACTCCAATTGTATGTGTTGGTGAAACATTAGAACAATATGAAGCTGGTGTAACTAAAGATGTTGTAAAAACTCAAACAGTTGCTGCATTTAAAGATGTATGTCCTAACTGTGCAAAAAGAGTTGTTATTGCATATGAACCAGTATGGGCTATTGGTACAGGGAAAACTGCTACTAATGAAATTGCTCAAGATGTTTGTGCATATATTAGAAGTGTTGTTGCTGAATTATATGGACAAGAAGTTGCTGATGAAGTAAGAATTCAATATGGTGGATCTGTAAAACCTGAAGGATTAAAAACTTTATTAGAACAACCTGATATTGATGGTGCTTTAGTTGGTGGGGCTTCTTTACAAGAAGATTCATATAAAGCAATGATTACTAACTTAGGTTAAGGTGAAGAAGTTTGATGTCTTAATGATGTCAAACTTTTTTATTATCAAAAATGTAAATGTAAGTTGCTAGTTATTAAGTTGAAGCTTTTATATAATAGGTTTTGTAAGGAG
>Snoopy_p2__coassemble_1311_pt1 | contig 13548 bp, 14 predicted proteins | sample Snoopy_p2__metabat2_low_PE_005 | metagenome-assembled genome bin Snoopy_p2 | reverse complement strand
CCCAAAATATATCCCTCTACTTCTATATACGTATTTTATATTCATTTTTCTTTTATAAAATGAAAAATTTTATCTAAGAAGTTAAAAAATGAGAGTTAAGATCTTAACCCTCATTTTCATTTAAGTTTTTAAATGCTGTTGATAACATCAACTTAATTCTATTTAATTGATTAACTTCACTCGCTCCAGGATCATAATCCACCGCAACAATATTACTTTCTGGATATTTCTTACGTAATGCTTTAATAACGCCTTTACCAGTCACATGATTTGGTAGACAAGCAAATGGTTGCATACACACAATATTCGGTGCACCTGATTCTATCAATTCAATCATTTCCCCTGTCAAGAACCAACCTTCACCTGTCATATTTCCCATAGTTACAATTTCTGTTGCTTTTTTAGCAATTTGATCAATTGGTGTAGGTGGATCAAAACGTTTAGAAGCTTTTAATGCTTTTATCATATCTTTTCTCAAGAAATCAACAAACCATATTGCAAAGTTACATAACCAAACAGATGATTGCTTCATATCAAAATGTTCATGTTCGTACCAAGTATTATAGAAACAATATTGGAAGAAATCTATTAAATCAGGCATAACAGCTTCTCCACCTTCATTTTCTATAATCTTCACAATTTCATTATTAGCAGTTGGATGGAATTTAACAAGTATCTCACCCACTAAACCAACTCTTGGTTTTTGAATATTTAATAAAGGTAACTGATCAAAATCTCTAACTATTTGATAAACATTCTTTTTAAACTCTTTTAAACTTCCATTTTTAACATTACTTTGACACTTCTCTACCCATGATTCATACAATGCATTCGCAGAACCTTCAACTTTTTCATATGGTCTGACACGATAAAGTACGCGCATAAATAAATCACCATACATAGCTCCAATAATCACTTTTTTAGCAAGAGAATATGTAATTTTAAAACCTGGGTGATTTTCTAATCCTGATAAGTTTGCTGAAATCACTGGAATATGTGACAGTCCTGCATCTTTTAAAGCTTTTCTAATAAAAGCAATATAGTTTGTTGCACGACAACCGCCACCTGTTTGAGTAATAATTAAAGCAACTTTATTTAAATCATACTCTCCACTTTGTAAAGCATTCATTAATTGACCTGTAACTAATATACTAGGATAACAAGCATCATTATTGACATATTTTAATCCATGTTCAACTGCTTCTTTATCTACTGAAGGTAAAACAACAAAATTATATCCTTCTTCATTCATTGCAGTTTCAACAAATTGAAAATGAAGAGGTGACATTTGTGGACATAAGATTGTATAACGATCTTTTTTCATTTGTTTTGTAAAAGATGGTTTTTCAGGCTCATACTTATGTGATAAGTCAACACGATTGTCTTTCTTTTCTAGCGTTGCTTTTAATGAACGTACACGAATACGAATAGCACCTAGATTACTACCTTCATCAATTTTAATTAATGTATATATTTTATGTCTTGCTTTTAATATTTCAGCAACTTGATCACTTGTTACAGCATCTAATCCACAACCAAATGAAGTTAATTGAATCAGTTGTAGATCTTTTTGTGTTGTCACAAAAGAAGCTGCTTTGTATAAACGAGAATGATATGTCCATTGATCAACAACTCTTAGATCTAAATGTTCTTCATCTAAATAACAAACACTATCTTCACTCAATACAATAAATCCTTCACTCGTCAACAAATCAGGAATTCCATGATTAATTTCACTATCCACATGATAAGGTCTACCTGCTAAAACAATCCCTGGTAAATGATTTTCTTGCATATATGCCAATGCTTTCTTTCCTTCTTGTCTAATGTCTTCTTGATAATGTTGAAGTTCTTGATAAGCTTTGTCAATTGCATGATGTAATTCTTTATCTGTTATTTGAAATTCTTTAAATTCTTCTTTTAATACATGGAATAAAGTTTTAGGATTGTTTAAAGAAACAAATGGATTTTTAAACTTCACTTGTGAAATACGATCAACATTATTTTTAATAACTTCTGGATAAGATGCAACCACAGGACAATTATAATGATTTTTTGCTTCTTCATTCTCTATTCTCTCATAGGCAACACTTGGATAGAAAATAAAAGGTACACCTTTATCAATTAAATTCTCTATATGTCCATGGGTTATTTTTGCTGGATAACAAGCACTTTCACTTGGAATAGATTCGACACCTTTTTCATAAATAGATTTTGATGAACGATGTGATAAAATCACTCTAAAACGAAGTTCCGTTAATAATGTATGCCAAAAAGGATAGTTTTCATACATATTTAAAACTCTTGGTATCCCTACAACACCTCTTGAAGCTTCTTCAATTGGTAAAGAACGATAATTAAAAACTCTACGATATTTATAATCAAATATATTAGGTAATGATTTAGATCTTAAAGGTAGATTTGCTCCTCTTTCACAACGATTACCACTTATATATTCACGACCATCATTAAAACAAGTCACGGTTAACATACAATGGTTTGTGCACTTCTCACAGTTTTTCATTGTATTTGTAAATGTTAAATTTTCTAGTTCTTCATAGGATAAAAGTGTTGTTCCTTGATGATCATCTTTTTCCATAGCTAACATAGCCATCCCATATGCACCCATTAATCCTGCAATATCAGGACGAATAACCTCTACATCTGCTTCTTTTTCAAATGCACGTAATACAGCTTCGTTATAGAACGTTCCACCTTGAACAACGATATTCTTTCCTATTTGATCTTTATTTCTTAGCTTAATGACTTTATATAGAGCATTCTTAATAACTGAATAAGATAAACCAGCTGATATATCTGCTAAAGAAGCTCCTTCTTTTTGTGCTTGTTTAACCTTAGAATTCATAAAAACAGTACAACGACTTCCTAAATCAAGTGGATGTTTAGCGAGTAAAGCCATTTTGGAAAATTCATCAATATCATATCCCAAAGAATGAGCAAATGTTTCTAAAAAAGATCCACAACCTGATGAGCAAGCTTCATTTAAAGTAATATCTTGTATCACATCATCTTCAATCGTGATAGCTTTCATATCTTGTCCACCAATATCTAAAATAAAATTCACATCTTTTAAAAAATGCTTTGCTGCTGTGTAGTGAGCTATTGTTTCTACTTCTCCTATATCAACCTTTAAAGCTGCTTTGATTAAAGATTCACCATATCCTGTGACACCTGCTTTTTGTATATGGCAACCTTTTGGTAACATTTGATAAATATCTTTCATGATTTTTATTATTAATTCTAATGGATTTCCTTCATTAGAATTATAGAATGAATAAAGAATAGATCCTTCATTATCTAATAATATGACTTTTGAAGTCGTTGAACCTACATCAATACCTAAATACACATCTCCTTGATATGTTTTTAAATCTCTTTTAGGAGTCTTTGCTTTATAATGTCTTTGTCTAAACTCTTCTAATTCTTCTTCATTATGAAACAATGGTTCTAATGTATGACGAGATTCTTGAGTTTGTTCTTTTAAATCTTCTAATTCTTGAATTAATGTTTTTAATGATAAAGATTCTTTGACTTCTTTAGCACTTAAACAAGCTCCCATTGCAACAAAGAGTTGTGAATTATCAGGGAAAATAACATCTTCTTGTTTTAAATGTAATGTTTCTATAAAACGTTGTCGTAATTCATCTAAGAAATAAAGAGGTCCTCCTAAAAAAGCAATCTTTCCTCTAATAGGTTTCCCACAAGCCAATCCACTTATTGTTTGATTTACAACAGCTTGAAATATAGAAACTGCAATATCTTCTTTTTTAGCCCCTTCATTAATAAGAGGTTGTATATCTGTTTTAGCAAAAACACCGCAACGAGATGCAATTGGATAAATTCGTTGATATTTTTTAGCAAGTTCATTTAAGCCTGAAGCATCTGTCTGAAGTAAAGTTGCCATTTGATCAATAAAAGCACCTGTTCCACCAGCACAAGTTCCGTTCATTCTCTGTTCCAATGTACCTTCAAAATATGTGATTTTAGCATCTTCTCCACCAAGTTCAATCGCTACATCTGTTTGGGGTATATATGTTTCTATTGTTTTTGTACAAGCAATAACTTCTTGTACAAATTGAATGTTTAAAGATTCAGCTAGAGATAAACCACCAGAACCTGTCATCACTGGGTACAAATGCATATCTTGATATTTTTTAAATATTTCTTTAAGTGAAGATAAAATTGTATTTCTGACATCTGAATTATGTCTTACATAATTTGAAAATAAGCAGTGATTATTTTCATCTGTTAAATATGTTTTGATTGTTGTTGATCCTACATCTATTCCTAAATAATATTTGTTCATTGTATTACCTCTATAAGTCTCTTTGAAAATGAGACATTTTTTTCATTATACGAATATATTCCCTAGCATCATTTTCCCCTAAATATCGTAAAACTTCACTCATATAAGATAATAATATTTCTACTTTTTGTTTTGTATATGCTTGACCTTCTTCAGTTAAATAGATATGTATCTTTCTTTTATCATTAGAATCAGCCTGTCTTTGAACCATTCCCTTTTTACTTAAACTGTTTAAAATAGCTGCCACTCTTGATGTATTAATTTTAAAAAAGCGACTTATGACACTTGCACAAACACCATCTTCTTCATTCATTAAATACATTAAAACTGCCATTTCACCTTTAGAAACCTCAGACAAAACATTCAAAAGACTTTGTCTATTACGCTCTGTTAAAATAATATAATTCATTAATTCTCTTGCTTGTTTTTGATAGACCATAATAATTACCTCACACTATGAGCATTTTAAACCTCTTGTCTACCTTTGTCAAATTTTTTGGAACAAAAAAAGACTCCTATGAATCTTTTCTATGACTATCTCCAGTTTTATAATCAATGATAATATCAGGTTGTATATTATAAACAAAAACATTAAATTCAATATCAAAACCTTCATCTTCTACTGACATTGCTTCCATGAGTACACCTTTTGCGATTAAATCATTATTTTCAAAGATGGGAGTTACACGATATAAAACATGATGATTTGTTTCTTTTACATAATCAGCTACCATGTTTTCAAATGGTAACATACCCTCTGTATTCATATAACGTGTTCCAGTAATTAAATTCTTTTTATTCGCATTTTCCCCACTTAATTGATAACCTATTAAATGACAACGATTATATAAATACTTTCCATCAATTTCATCATATTTTGCAATTTGCCACCCACTTGGTTTTACTTGCCCAATATTTCCTCTTTTCTTTTGAGGCATCAAATCTTGTCCAATACAAGCATAAGCACTTTGACATCTTCCAAGTGCATCTAAATCACTATATATTTCAAATGATGTTGTTGTGAAATCTTCCTCCTCAAAATAAGGAACATTACCATTCACTTCTATATACGGTTTTCCTTGATATTCTGGTATATCTTGAATATCTTGGACAAAAAGTTCTTGCGAAGATGGAGATAATTCTTTCACAACATATCCCCCAACAATTACACAAAGTACTGCTAAAGTTTTTATTATTTTTTTTCTTGTTCTTTTTCTCATTTTCTATATTTCCTCAATGTTATCTTTTCATGTGATGTTCCTACAAATTCTTCTTCATATAAACATTCATATTGTTCTAAATCTATATCTAAATAAAAATCAGCTGGATAATCTCTATTCCAATTAAAAATATATAATTCCTCTATAATATCTTCATATTGTTTGACAGATGTATTTTCAAACAAACAATAACCATCAGCATTAAAAAAATCTTCTACAACATAAGCATCCTTAAATACATCTTGATACAAAGTATATGAATATGCATTCATTGTTAAAGAAGGTGTTATCTCTTTAATTTTCTCTCTTAATTTCCTATCTTGAGATTGTCTGCGATTATGAAACATCATTCCTAAATGATGATCTACACATACTATAGCTATCATATATACATCCTCCATGTCCTAAAAATTATACAAAAGCATTATTGAAAAAACAAGCGTAAAAAAGAATGAACACTTTTATCCATTCTTTAAAAATAATTCATTTAACTTATGGGCCACACCATCTTCTAAAACAGATAAACATACATCCTCTGCTCTTTCTTTAATAATATCTAATGCATTTCCCATCGCAATTGGGTGTCCTACTGTTTCAAACATTTCCACATCATTAGGACCATCTCCAAAACAATAACTATCTTGAATATCAATATGTAAAAGATTTAATACATCTAAAATCCCTGTTGCTTTTGATACATCCTTTGCATAAACTTCCATACTATGATTATCTGGATGAAGTTCATATGCAAACTTATAATATGCTTTTGTAGCATATGCGAGTTCTTTTTCATCTTTCACCCATACTTCTATCTTTATTGTTTTATGCATAATTTCATCTTCATCAAATTCATAACAGAAATTATGAAAATCAATATTACAATTTTTATAGAATTTTAACAAACATTCTTGTTTTTTATCAATGTAGCAATATGTAGATGTATGGAAAACATACTCAATATTTTTCTTTTTTAAATGATTTATAAGTTCTTTGACATCTTCATAATTTAAACATCTTGTTTCTAAATCTTTATCTTGATATTTAATATTTGCTCCATTAGCTAGAACATAACCATCAAAACCTATTTCCTTTATATTTTCAGCAATATATCCAAAAGGTCTACCACTTGCTATAAAACAAAGATGTCCTTTTTCTCTTGTTTGTTTAATTGCATCTTTCACTGCTTGAGTCACATACCCAATATCTGCACTAAATAATGTTCCATCAACATCAAAAAATATAATTTTATTCTTCATTTTCATCTATCCACCCAAAATGCTTACATGCATTATAAATACCATCATCATCTGCATCACTTGTCACATAAGTTGCTTTTGCTTTTAACTCATCAATAGCATTTCCCATGGCAATAGAAGTCCATTCATCAATAAACATACTTAAATCATTCTTCTCATCACCAAACACAACAACATCCTTATAGTTACCACCAAAATGATCTACAATAGCTTTAATACCTACTGACTTATCACCCGGCTCAACAAATAAATATTCTTTATGAAAACGACACCATGGTAAATCTTTTAATGCTTCTAACTTTTCTTCCTCTGGTGCATAACAAGCTATATAAACTTTATAAATTTCATCAAAATCTCTAGGATTTAATCCTTCTTGTACAACTGTATCCATATAAATATCATGTGTAAAATCATAGAAACGATGATCAGGTGCTAATCTTCTTGTTGCATTATCAGGAGATAAAGCCCAAATAAAACCTTTTTCCTCACATTCATCTATTAACTTGATACATTTATCATAATCTAATGGTTTGATTTCTAATAATTCACCATTAATCGTAATTCCATTCCCACCATCACTCACCATATTTTGAAAACCTAATGATTTCATATGATCCTTAGCCATTGCATAACTTCTTCCTGTCGCAATTGCTACAAAATGTCCTTGATTCTCTAATTCCTTAATTGCTTTTTTAGCTGATTCTGGTACATATTGATCACCAGGCGTTCCTACCGCTAATGTCCCATCTATATCAAAGAAAAAAAACTTTTTATTACCCATTTTTTTCACCTCGTCCCATATTCTATCAAATATTATTTTCTCATTACACTTTTTTACATATTAAGAAAAACATTTCATCATTAGTGTAGTTTTACTTTTTCGATTACATGTATTTTATTTGTATGATATTATAAGTAGATTAACAAAAGAGCAACCCTAATCGTACACATATATTTGCTATTTTAAAGCTATAAGAAACTTTTTATTTTATCATAAACCAATAATTATATATAACTTTAAGCAATTTTTAATAAATAAAAACAGCACTCACAATAGCAAGCACTGTTTCAATTTTTATTGTAAATATTTAGTATTTTCTAACATGATACCGCAACCTTCAGCAACACAATCTAATGCATTTTCTGCTACGAATACCGGTACACCTAAACCTTCTTCTAAGAACTTATCTAAATTATTTAATAAAGCCCCTCCACCAGTTAAGAAGATACCTTTGTTTACGATATCAGCTGATAATTCAGGTGGTGTTTGTTCAAGAACTTGTTTTGCTGATCTTAAGATTGTTTCACAACATTCTTTTAAAGCTTCTTCAGTTTCTTTAGCATTTAATTGAATTGTATGAGGTAAACCAGTTACTAAGTCACGCCCTCTTACATCCATAATTTCTTTTTCAGATGCTAAATAAGCAGTTCCAATTGTCTTTTTAATTTCTTCTGCAGTACGATCACCAATTAATAATTTATATTTATCTTTTACATACTTAATTAATTCAGCATCCATTCTATCTCCGGCAATCTTTAACGATGTACTAGTAACAATATCACCTAATGAAAGAACTGCTACATCAGTAGTTCCCCCACCGATATCAATAACCATATTACCAGATGGTTTAGAAATATCTAATCCTGCTCCTACAGCAGCAACCTTAGGTTCTTCTTCAATATAAACTCTCTTTGCTCCACATCTTAATGCAACATCTTGAATAGCACTTTTTTCAATAGAAGTGATATTTGATGGACAACAAATTAAAATTGTTGGTCTAGCAAACACTCCTTTTAAATTTAATTTATTAATAAAATGAGTAATTAAAATTTCAGTAATTTGAAAATCTGCGATAACCCCATCTTTTAAAGGACGAATAGCTTGAATTTTACCTGGAGTTTTCCCAAGCATATCTCTTGCTTCTTCTCCTACTGCGATAGGTCTGTTTGTTTCTGTATTGATAGTTACAACAGAAGGTTCATTCACAACAATACCTTCTCCTTTAACATAAATAAGAATGTTAGCTGTTCCCAAGTCAATACCAATTTCTTTTGATAATTTCATAAACATTCCTCCTTTAAGCATTTCTATTGTATCATCTTTTTTCTTAATTACAAGAAAAGAAATTGAATTTATCAAAGAAATTATTATAAATTATATAAAACGAAAATAGCGATAAAATCGCTATTTTAGAGCATTTAAAGGTTGTCCAATACATTTCTCAGGATTCAATAATTTATCTTCTTTTTGTACAATAAAATGTAAATGATTTTTCAAATCTGATTCATAAATATTTTCACCACTTTTACCAATAATATCACCTTGTTTCACTGTTTGATTCATTTCAACAGAAATTTCTGATAAAGATTGATATGTTGTAGAAATCTTATCATTATTAGTAATCGTAATTATCCATCCTAAAACAGGATCATTTGTTTTCTTTGTAACAGTTCCACTTATTGATGCTAAAACATCAAAAATTTCATTCTTATTTGCATAATCAATACCTTGATTTGGTCTATACACACCTTCAAATAAAATCAATGATTGTTCCTGCTTCTTACTATCATCATCTTTATTATAAAAATATCTCACAATACCTATACCATCTTTAACAGGAGCTTTTAAAGTTTCAACAACAGGTTTATCTTCTTTCTTTTCATCAACTTTCACAACTGTTTCTTCTTCGAAATTCATTGTTTGGTCATCTAATAATTTCTGAACAATTCCTACACCACCTAAAAATAATGCCAATGCAAGAGAAATACCTAAAATCTTCTTATAGTTTACTTTTTTTTGTTTCATACTTTCACCTCATATGAAGTATGCACAAAACATAAAACTATATACTTGTTAAATCAACATTTTGATAATAATGATTTAAAATATCTTTATAATTTTTATTTTCTTTAGCCATTCCTTGTGCACCGTATTGACTCATACCAACACCATGCCCACTTCCTTTGGTTATAAATTTATATCCTTTTGAAGTCAATACAATTTGAAAACATGAAGATGCTAAGTTTAACTTTTCTCTAATTTCTCTACCACTATATTCCTTATTATTTACAATAACCTTTTGAACATACCCACTTTTAGTATAAGACATAATTTGCATTTTCACAGAATCTATTCCAAAGATATTGGCTAATTGTTTTTTAGTAAATGTTTTTTTTCTTATAAATTGAGGATCTTCTTCAATATCCCATTTGCTATTAACTGCTTTTAAATACACTTTATCCCCTGCGAAGTAATCCCCACAATTCACAGTTTTTCCATTACTGCTTGAAAAAAATAACGCTGATATATAATCTCCTTTGTATGTTAAGACTTGATTATGTGTATCTTTAACTGCTTTTTGAATTTTTTCTTTATTTTGATCATATGATTTTCCCCAATTTTTTTTCATCTGTTCATCACTAAGATACACTTGTGAATTAGTTGTATTATCAACTTTAAGATTTCTTGATAAAACAAATGTTCGACTTGCAACTGCTTGTGCTTTTAATGCTTCAACTTCAAAACTTGCTGGCATTTCCCCGGCAATAACACCTACCAAATAATCATCTAAAGGTACTTGTAAAGTCTTTTGTTTTGTTTGAACTTGAACTATGTAATCCTGAGATGATTTTGGTTTTAATTTAGATGGTTGTTCTTGTGGGTTAAAGTCTTGTTTTTGTAAAAAAAGAATACCTGTTATAAGCAGACATATAAAAAAGAGTTTTTGATATATTGTTTTCATACTTCAATATATGTCCAACTCTTTTAATTATGAATAAAATGTCACTGATGCAAAAGTTAAAATAAAAGATGCAAATAAATATCCTAACGCTATAGAAGTAACAATATAGAAAACATAAAATTCTCTAACTTTGCTTTTCTTCATATATCTTCCAAAATCAAAACAACTAAGTCCTATCATTGCAGCAAATACTGAAAAGATATAAACAGCTATTCTTACTATATCATATACCATATCTTCAACACCTCATTTTCTCTTACATTTCATTTTTACATTATAATCTTTATTTGATACAATAACAATATAAAGGAGAGATATCATATGAAATACTTACAATTACCAAATACCAATCTTGAAGTTTCTCGTATTGCTTTAGGTTGTATGAGAATCGCAAGTAAAAGTGTTAATGAAGTTGAAACACTTATCAAAACTGCCTTAGATGAAGGTATTAACTTTTTTGACCATGCAGATATTTATGGTGGTGGAAAATCAGAAGAACTTTTTGGTGAAGTTCTACAAAAGCACCCTGACTGGCGTGAAAAAATGATTATTCAAACAAAATGTGCAATTGTGCCAGGGAAACGTTATGATTTTTCTAAAGAACACATTATTGAAAGTGTTAAAGCATCTTTACAAAGATTACATATTGATTATATAGATATTTTATTATTACATAGACCTGATGCTTTATGTGATCCTAAGGAAGTTGCGGAAGCATTTGATGAACTTTATGAACAAGGTCTTGTTCATTATTTTGGTGTTTCTAATCATACACCTTTACAAATTCAATTATTACAAAAATATACAAAACATCCTATTATTATTAATCAGTTACAACTTTCTATTGTTCATTCTGTAATGATTGATTCAGGAATGAATATGAATATGAAAGAAGATCCTGCAATTGATAAAGACGGTGGTATTTTGGATTACTGTCGTTTAAATGATATTGTGATTCAACCTTGGAGTGTTGTTCAAGCATCATGGGCTGAAGGAACTTTCTTAGACAATAAAGATTATCAAAAATTAAATGATGTCATGAAAGACCTTGCAGATGAATACAATGTAACAAAAAGTGCCATTGCAATTGCTTGGCTTTTAAGACACCCTGCTGGTATGCAACCTATTGTTGGTACAACTTCACCTGAGCATTTAAAAGAATCTTGTCTTGCTTGTAATGTCGATTTAACTCGTCAACAATGGTATGATCTCTATCTAGCAAGTGGTAAAACATTACCTTAAGGAGAATATATGCATATAGAACTCAAATACCTTAATGAAATCAATCCTCATGAATTAGCTTATTTTGCAAATGATCCAAGGATCAGCTTTTATCTAAGAAATACATTTCCTTATCCGTATACTTTAGATTATGCTCTTTCTTTTATTAATCAAGTGATGCAAAAGAATGCAGTTGAATTTGCAATTGTAGTTGATAATGTCTGTATTGGTTGTATTGGTACAACTTTTCATCAAGATATTTATCAATATAATGCAGAAATAGGTTATTGGATAGGTTATGATTATTGGGGAAGAGGTATTATGGGTTTGGTAGTTTCTATGTTTACAAAATATCTTTTTGAAAACTTTCACATTCATAAAATCTTTGCGGAGGTTTTTAGTGAAAACAAAGCTTCTATTCATGTTTTAAAGAAAAACAATTTTAAACAAGAGGCTTTTCTTAAAGATCATATTTATAAAAACAATCAGTTCTATGATTGTGAAATTTATAGTTGTATAAGAGAGGATATTTCATGATTATACGTCAATCTAAAAAAGATGATTTACCAAATATGATGACATTATTTCATCAAGCACAAGTTTATTTTAAAAGTCAAGGTGTTGATCAATGGCAAGATGGTTATCCTAATGAACAACAAATCCTAGATGATATATCATTGAAACAAAGTTATGTTTTAGTTCACAATGATCAAATTGTAGGTACAATGTTCTTTTCTACTGATAACGACCCTACATATAATTATATAGATGGTCAGTGGTTAACAAGTGATACACAATATGCTGTGATTCATCGTATTGTGGTAGATGAAAAGATGAAAGGTCAAGGACTTGCCTATCAATTATTAAAGTTTGCTATAGAAAAGTGTCATGAATTACATATTCCAAGTATTCGTATTGATACACATGATGACAATTTATCTATGCAAGCATTTTTAAAGAAGAATGATTTCCAAGTTTGCGGACATATATATTTACAAAATGGTGCATTACGTATTGCTTTTGAAAAAATTTTAGAATAATTAAAAAGTTTCTTCATATGTTACAGTATGGAGGAACTTTTTATGAAATATAAATGTGATAGTCCTTATCCGTCAATTCAAGATTTAGATATTAATCTTAAATATGGGTACATGATGCTTTCTAATCTTGGTGGTCTTCACTCCGAAATGAATGCTGTTAGTCTTTATCATTATAATCATGTTATTATCAATGAAGAATGGAATGAATTAGCTAATGTGTTTATGCATATTGCTATAGTTGAAATGGAGCATTTAGATATATTTTCAAAGATGTGTTTAAAGCTAGGGGTTGATCCTCGTTTATGGGAATGTCAAGATGATTTTCTTGAATATTGGTCACCAGGTTATAATGTTTATCCTAAACAAATTTATACAATGTTAAAAAATGCTATTTTTCAAGAACAGAACACAATTGATATATATCGTTATCAAATAGAATGTATTGATGAACCTATTATTCAAAATATGTTAAAACGTATTATTGAAGATGAGAAACTCCATATAGAAATTCTTCAATATTTTTTAAAATTATATTGTGAAAAAAAATGATAGAACTGAAATGTAGTGAACCCAGTTTTCTGAACACGTTAAAATTTAGTTTTTAAAAATGATGTCCTGGATGTTTTCCTGTATTTTACAGGAGGCATCCATTTTGTTTTTGACTGAATTTTTTCATTTATCATAATATGATTATTTTCACAAACAAAAAGATAGATTTCAACAACCTATCCTCATAAACTT
>Snoopy_p2__coassemble_1274_pt1 | contig 13857 bp, 13 predicted proteins | sample Snoopy_p2__metabat2_low_PE_005 | metagenome-assembled genome bin Snoopy_p2 | reverse complement strand
ATCCAAATAAAATTTAATAAGTAAATGACAAACATAACATTGTGAGCTTGTTTCATTATCTTCTTTCGATAAAGAATATCACACTTTTGTATACTCAAATACGTATAAAAAATTATACTTAAAACTTGTAATAATACCAGACACATTTTTTGCATCATCGACAAATCAAATTCCATAAATATTTCACTCAGCCATTGTGCTAAAAATGCAATGATAAAAATAATCAATATAATATATCTATATTTTCTCAAAGGTATCACCTCTTTCATCTTAACGAACTTTGAAGAATAAATCAATATTTTTCTCTTTCTTTATTTCCTATCTAGGTGTATAATATTTATATGAAATATGATTTAAGGAGGAATAAAAAATGGTTAAAATCATGTTAGCATGTAGTGCAGGTATGTCTACAAGTTTATTAGTAACTCGTATGGAAAAAGCTGCTGCTGAAAGAGGACTTGAATGTAAAATTTGGGCTGTTAGTGAAACTCAATTATTAACAGAATATACAAACGAACCTGCTGACGTTATCTTAGTTGGTCCTCAAGTTAGATTCCGTTTAAACGGTATCAAAGAACAAGTTAAAAATGCTATTCCTGTAGATGTTATTGATATGCGTACTTATGGTATGATGGACGGAACTAAAGTCTTAGACCAAGCATTAAAAATGATTGAAGACTGGAATAAATAGTAATTGAAAAGATGCATTGTGCATCTTTTTTTATTTATAGAATTGATTCTCTTTCTTTAATTGACAAGCATTTTTTTAACGTTCTATCAATCCCTAAGCATTTCGCACCTTTAATTGTTCCTAATTCGATAATTTCCTTTGAAGGAAATAAAGAACGATCGTGGTGATGATTTTTATGGAAAGTTGCAAACATTTTAAACTGTGTAAACAAATCCAATGTGTTTCCACTTGATGGACCATCAGTTCCTAACCCCACATTGAGCTTAGCAAATGCTTTCAACTTTTGATTATGTACAACACAATAACCATCTTGTTTTTCAGCAATTTCATTTTGTTCTTTGACCATATCGTTAACATTTCTTCCCATGACCATGACATTATGATGATCATGTGCCCAAGATGTTGCAATAGCTCCATCATTTATAGCACCTTTAATTAGTACATAACTTTTTCTACCTGTATTTTGATAACGTTCAAATACCACAAGTAATGATAAACCAGCTTCTTTCCATACCAATTGATGATTAACTACATCAATTTCTATTTCTCTATGATGTGTAAATGTAGAATGTTCTTGTATTTCAATCACATGGTATAACGCTTTTTCATTTTCAATATCAACTTTGATTTCAAAATCAGAAGAAGATGCTTTAGTACAGTGAACAGATTGATAAGATTCTTTGGGGAAAGTTGAATTTTCTTCTTCAATCACAATATGTCGATCAACCTAGTAAACACATTGTCCGCTTTTATAAACAGAATAAATAGAAAAATCATCTAAGCTATCGAGCAAAATAAAGTCCGCAATCTTTCCAGGCGCAATAGCATCTCTATCAATTAAATGCATACGTCTTGCAGGAGTGTATGTCGCACAATAGATTGCTTTTTCTATTGGCATTCCTAGATCACTTGCAAGTTTGACTAGCAAGTTCAAATGTCCATCTTCTAAATGCTCTGCCATCACATCATTAGTCACTAATGAAAAATATTCATAAAATTGATTTTTAACCAATGTATCAACATTTTCCTTAGTCATTGATTTTCTTTAAATCTCTAAAAACATACCATTTTGAATTTTTTCAACAATCGAAGACGATGATTGCTGCGTGTGATCCGCATCTACACCATAATAAATATATCGAGATAAATCTAAACATGTAATCTTTGGATAATGTCCTTCAATTGGTAAAGCAAAATAATGATCATGACAAACATCAATAATATCTCTAGTGAGAGATGAATCTGGGTTTGTTAAATCTTTAAAATTCATAACTTCACCTAAACATAATATTCTATGATCTCTTAAAAGTTCTAAAACATTAGCAGCATCAATATGTCCACCAATCGTTTCTAACAAAGCATTTGTAGAAGAAACAGAAGAAGGAATTCCATAAAAAATGTCCAATATTGTAGCATTGGACATATAAACTTGAATCCCTTCTATTCCAAAAACATTTGCTATTTCATGAAGATCTGCTACAAAAGTTGTTACCCCATGCTTTAACACAGCTTTTAAAAATTCACCAGGAATAGTCATTGAACTTTCAATATGCAATGTATATCAATTAACCCCGGTATCATATATTGACCATCAGCTTCAATAAACTTATCACACTCAAGATGATCAGTCGCAGAAATATGATAAAATTTCCCATCTAATATATATACATTTTTCTTTTCAAAAGATTGAGTAAATGTATTATAAACATGAGCATTCTTTATTAATTGATCTACTTTCATATTTTACTCCTCCATTTTTATATATAAAATCTAATTTTATAAGATAAATAAAGCATTTTTTGACAAAAAATATATCAAAGTTTCTGTATATTGTCTAACATAATTTTTACACAAAATAAATTCAATAATTTTTTTCTAAGAATTTGACTTAATAAAAAAAGAGCGATTTTTACATCGCCCTCGCTATATTATTTTTTAGCAAATTTTGATTCATAATCATAGATAGTTCTTAAAATGTTTTCCATATCATGTACCATTGGCATTCTTGGGTTTGCTGGAGTACATTGATCTTCATAAGCATTCATAGCCATTCTATGAACTGATTCTTCCCAAGCTTCTTTAGTGATACCTTGAGATTTTACGTTGCTTACTACACCAACTTTATAGCATAATTCTTCACATGCATCAGCAAACATTGCAACACCTTCTTCAGGAGTTTTTGGATTTAATCCGATTAATTGTGCTAATTCCATGTATTTAACATCAGCTTTATAGTTTTCAATTTTTGGCCAAATGTTTAATTTAGTTGGAACAGTTCCGTTATATCTAATAACGTGTGGTAATAAGATACCATTTGTTCTACCATGAGGAATATGCCATTCTCCACCAATCTTATGAGCTAATGAGTGGTTCATACCTAAGAATGCATTAGCGAATGCCATACCTGCGATAGTTGCAGCATTATGCATTTTTTCTCTTGATAATGGAGAACCTACTTTTACAGATTCTTCTAAGTAATCGAATACTAATTTAACTGCTTGTTTTGCCCAACCATCAGTGAAATCAGATGCTAAGATTGAAACATAAGCTTCAATAGCATGAGTCAATACGTCAATACCTGTATCAGCAGCAATTGCTGATGGTAAGCTTGTTACAAATTCAGGATCCACAATAGCAACTGTTGGAGTTAATGAGTAATCAGTTAATGGATATTTTTTGTTTGCTTTCTTATCAGTGATAACTGCGAATGGAGTTACTTCTGATCCAGTACCTGAAGTTGTTGGGATACAGATTAATTTTGCTTTCTTTCCTAATTCAGGGAATTTGAATGCACGTTTTCTAATATCCATGAATTTTTGTTTAATGTCATCAAAGTTCACTTCTGGATGTTCATACATTAACCACATAACTTTTGCAGCATCCATTGCAGAACCTCCACCTAATGCGATGATACAATCAGGTTCGAATTTTCTCATGATTTCTACACCTTCATTAACTGTATCAATACTTGGATCTGGTTCTACATCCATGTATAATTCTAAGTCAACTTTATTAAGTCTTCTACCGATAACATCTTCAATTTTTGCAACATATCCAAGATTGTACATACCTCTATCAGTAACAATCATAGCTTTTTTCATGAATTTCATATCTCTTAAATATCTAATTGAATTTCTTTCAAAATAGATTTTTGGAGGAAGTTTAACCCATTGCATATTGTTATTACGTCTCCCTATTCTCTTAATATTTAATAAGTTAATAGCACTTACGTTATTAGAAACTGAGTTATGTCCGTAAGAACCACAACCTAATGTTAATGATGGAATAAATGCATTATAAACAGAACCAATACCACCAAATGTAGATGGTGCATTTTCAATCACACGAATAGCTTTACATTGTAAACCAAATTGTACAGCAATATCATGATTTTCAGTATGAATAGCAGCTGAATGTCCTAAACCATTAAATTCAACCATTGCTGCTGATTTTGCAATACCATCTTCAGTAGAGTCTGCTTTTAAGACTGCTAATACAGGAGATAATTTTTCTCTTGTTAATGGTTCATTAGGTCCAACTTCATTACATTCTGCAAGTAAGATTTGAGTATCTTCAGGAACTTTGATACCTGCTTGTTCAGCAATCCAAGTCGCTGGTTTACCAACAACTGCTGGTAAGACACCTTTGTCTCTATCTGGGAACATGAAGTTTTCAAGTTTTGCTTTTTCTTCTTTATTTACCCAATAAACTTTAAAACGAGAAATTTCTTCTTTGAATTCTTTATAAATTTCTTTATCAACGATAGCTGCTTGTTCAGAAGCACAAATCATACCATTATCAAATGATTTTGATAATACAATATCGTTAACTGCTCTTTTTAATACACAGCTTTTTTCAACATATGCAGGAACGTTACCAGCACCTACACCTAATGCAGGTTTACCACAAGAATATGCAGCGCTAACCATTGCATTACCACCAGTTGCTAAGATAGTCGCAACGCCAGGATGATTCATTAACGCAGTTGTTGCATACATTGATTTCATTCCTAACCATTGGATACAGTCTTCTGGAGCACCTGCTGCAATTGCTGCATCTCTAATGATTTTTGCTGCCATTACTGAACATTCATAAGCAGATGGATGGAATGAGAAGATAATTGGGTTTCTTGTCTTTAATGAAATTAAAGATTTGAAAATAACAGTTGAAGTTGGATTTGTTGTTGGAACAATACCACATACTACACCAACTGGTTCAGCAATTTCAGTCACACCAGTTAAAGGATCTTCACTAATAATTCCTACAGTTTTTAAGTGACGTAAATGATTTGTAACATATTCACAAGCAAATAAATTTTTAACTGCTTTATCTTCAAAAACACCTCTTCCAGTTTCTTTGATAGCAGCTTCAGCTAAAATACCGTGTGCATCTAATCCTGCAACAGAGCATTTAGCTACGATATAATCAATCGCATCTTGACTATATAATTCAAATTTTTCTAAAGCAACCAATGCTTTTTGAACCAACTCATCAACATGAGCATCAATTTGTTCATTAGTTAATTCTTCAGCCTTTGGGGCTTCTTTTTTAACAGTTTTCTTTTCAGCCATTTTAATTCCTCCATGTATATTGTTTTGACAAATTCAGTGTACTATAAACTTTGTGAAAAAACAAGCAAGGAGCTTAAAAAAATAAAAGAAAACGAATTGCAAGGGTTTACAACTCGTTTACTATTTTCATGATATGAAAATTTTGTGAAATTTATAACAAACTGACAATATACGCTGTATAACAAAACAACATAATTCCTGCACCATATTTCTTTAATCTTAATTTTTTTCCAGTAAATGCCATAAACAATAACACAGCACCAATAGAAATAATTCCATCCAATAAGAAATTAGAAGCAAAAGGAACTCCACCTGGCGCAACCAACGCCGTTGTCCCTAAAACAAATAAAATATTAAAAATATTACTTCCAATAATATTTCCAACTGCAATATCATATCGTCCCTTAAAAGAAGCACTTACAGAAGTCACAAGTTCTGGCAAAGATGTTCCCACTGATACAATTGTCAGACCAATCAAACGATCACTAACTCCAAAAGTTCTCGCCATTTCACTAGCTGCATCTACTGTTACCTGACTTCCGACCACAACACAGATTATTCCTAAAACAATCATTAAAATAAGTTTCCATAAACGATCATCTTCTTCTAGCTCCGGCACATCATCAACAGCACTATCATCGCCTTTTTTTGTTAAATAGAAAAGATATAATAAGAAAGCAAAGAAGAAAATCCATAAGACAACACCGTCTATAAATGCTAAATTTCCATCAACATACCCTAAAAAATACAAAACAATGGTAATCAAAATCACAAAAGGAGTTTCTATAAAAAAAGTATTCTTTTTAACAACCAATTCACCAATCAATCCAGAGGCACCTAAAATAAGCAACACATTTGCAATATTACTTCCAACAATATTTCCAATCGCAATCCCAGACGTTCCTTTTAAAGCAGAGGTAATACTTACAGCTGCTTCAGGAGCACTCGTTCCAAAAGCGACAATTGTTAAACCAATAACAATTTGAGGGATATGCAACATTGCTGCAACCTTAGAAGCACCTTCTACAAAAATATCGGCACCTTTAATCAATAAGATAAACCCAACTATGAGTAATAGAATTTGAATAAACATAATCTTCCTCCTCAACTGATTTTTAGTATAACATATTTCATTGTCGTAAAAAAGAAAAACCGCTTTCGCAGCTTTACTCAATCATCTCAACTTGCATTTGTTTATAAACTTCATGAATCAAATCTGCTTCAGCCAAATCATCACTAAAAGCAGTTGCTCCTCCACAAGCACTCCCCAGCAATAAAGCTTTTCGATAATCACAAAATTGTATATAACCAGCTAAAAATCCAGCCACCATACTATCTCCACTACCAACACTATTTTTCAATTGACCTTTTGCACTCTCACACATATAAACACGACCATCTTCTGCAACCAAGATAGCACCTTTTTTCCCTAGTGATACCAAAACATTTATTGCTCCTTGTTTTTGTAATTGTTTAGCATAAGCGATAATCTCTTGTTGTGTTTTTATTTGAACATGAAAAAGTTCTTCTAATTCTTGATGATTAGGTTTGATTAAAAATGGATGATAAGGTAAAACTTTCTTTAACAATTCATTTGTCGCATCAACAACAATACGAACATTTTTATGTTGAACTAGTTGTATCATTCTTTCATATATATCATAAGGCAATGATGATGGGATACTTCCAGCTAAAACCAGTGTATCACCATCTTGAATTCGATTTAACTTATTCAATAATTCATCTAATTTTTTATCAGAAATTAAAGGTCCATTACCATTAACCTCTGTTTCCCTTTGTCCTTTTAATTTAACATTAATTCTTGAAACTCCTGATTCCAATTCACACAAATCACATTGAAAACCACGTTGATCTAATCGCTTCACAATCTCTTTACCAACAAAACCGGCTACAAAACCCAAAGCCATTGTATCTATATTCAAACGCGAAAGAATTGTAGATACATTAAAACCTTTCCCACCAACATAAATATCCTCATAATTAGAACGATTTGTTTCCCCTTCTTTAAAATTATCAAGATGCATAATATAATCTAAAGATGGATTTAATGTCACTGTATAAATCATAATCTCTTACCTCCCTATTTCTAAAGAAATTATATGATTAAATACATTCATTATCAACAACATTTCATAAAAAAGAGAGCACTATCATTCAGTACTCTCCATTATCATTATTTCATTAATTCTTCTCTTTTTTATTTAAGATAATAATTGCTCCACCAACTAATGCCAATCCTGCAAATGATGCATATAATGTCATATTACTTTCATCATCAGTTTTCACAGTTTCTTCTTTTTGAGTTGGTTTTGTATTAGGTTTATCTCCTGGTGTTGGTACAACACTCATATCTCCATCTTTTGTTTCAAAAATCATATAAACTGTTGTATCTTTATCAAATACATATGATTCATCCAATTTTACTTTTCCATCTTTATCAACAAAGAAACCTTTAAATACAAGTTCTTCATCTTTAAATTGCTTCATAACTTCTTCAAGTTCAGCAACTTCTTCTTTAGTTAATGCATAACCTTTTTCAACTTTTTCTGTTAAATCATCAACAGTAATATTAGTAACTCCACCAAGTTTCATTAATTTTACTAAATCTTCTCCTGCGATAACTTTTCCATTAATCACTGCTGCTAAAATCATATTAACAGTTTCTTTATTTGCAACTGTCACTTTTTGTCCAGCAGCTAATACTTCTCCATTAACAACAACATCATCACCACTATTATTTGTTACTTCAACACCTGCAGGAACAGAAATTGTATCTATACCTTTTAAAATTTCTACTGATTTTGAAGCTTTAGAAGCTACTTCATTTAATACTTTTGCTTCATCAACATAATATGTTCCATCAACTTTGATTAATCCTCTCTCATTAACAACATATGTTGATACATTTTTATCAAATGTTCCAGATTTAACATCAATATTTAATTTTTCAGTTTCTTGAATTGGTTGTTTATTTTCATTCCAAATTACTAAATTACCTGTAATATGTGCACCATCAACTGTTGCATTGACTTTACCAGTAGCTTTTGAGTCATCCCAAACTAAAATATCGCCAGATACTTCTCCACCTGTAATATTGATTATTGAATCAAACTTATCATATTTTGAAACAGTGACTTGACCTTTAATTTTTCCATCTTTAATCTTTGTTTCACCATAAGTTTGTATAGCTTGTGTTGAACTTGTAATTTCTCCACCTGTAATATTTAATTTTGAATCTTCTTCATTTTTAATAGTGATAAATTGATTATCAAATTTTCCGCCAGTAATATTCATAGTTCCATAATTTCTTACTAATGATGAATATTTTCCAGTTGAATGTACATTAGCATTTTTAATATTCATTGTACATCCTTCCTCATTAGAAATAACATACCAACTATTTCCACCACTTTGAGATGATGATGAACCCGCTTCTTGAGAACGTGTAAATTCTCCACCCTCAATTGTAGCTACAGCACCGCTACCTTTATCATTTACTAATGCGCCTCTACCATTACTTGTATTATCTACAGTACCTTCACCAACAATTGTTAAGTTGCCCTTATTTAAAATAGTATGTTGTCTATCAGTATTTGTAATAGTCTTTCCATTTAAATCTAATGTTACATTAGTTTTTTCTGGAATAACAATACTTTCATTTACATCTTTATCTAATTTCACAGTTACTTTTGCATTTTCTTCTAAATATTTTAAGGCTTCAACTGTTTTAAAAGTACCTGAATGAATAGATATTCCTTCTTTAGCAGCCTTTTCTGATCTTTCAGTATAAGAAATATTACCAAAAGTACCCTTGCCTTTAATATTTAATTTATGTGTTTCACTGTTTGAACTATCGTATACAATAGGTCCTTCGATTGTACCAGTGTAATCTTCAGCAAATGTTACATCTACATTTGGATAATTTGAAAACTTACAAACATCAAATGCAATCATATTACTATTTGCTTTAATTTTTGTATCTCCTTTAAATGTAACATTTCCATTATTAATACTTAAAGCATATGCTACTTCATCTGATTGAGACTTAATAGTCATATCTTCTAATGTTAAATTCGCATAGTTTTGAATAATCATTCTAATATTTATTGCACCCTTAGCAACATTGATAGTCCCATTTTTTAAAGTAATATTTGAATCCTTTAACAATTGGAACCCTTGTGTCTCAGTCCCTGATGAACCAGCGCCAGGACCAACTAAAGTATAAGTATGTCCTTTAAAGTCAATTGTGAATTTTTTATTGCTTCCAACTGAAATTCCTGTTGCATCATCTACATTTTGTAATAAAACAATAGTTTCACCTGGCTTTACACTATCTATTGCTTCTTTGAGTGTGTTGTATGGTATTTCACCAATTTTTGCGACACTACCATTTTCAGCAGCTGATGCTGGCATAATCAAACTTAGACTGACTAAAATAGCTAACATCATAGCCCATATTTTTTTCATGTTCTTCCCTCCAATATTATAATATTGATAGTCGATACGATGGATATATCACTACCTAAACAAATTATACTTCCCTCCATATTTTTTTGTCAATAACGATGAAATCCTTTTACACAAAAAAGAGATTTTTTTACAAATCTCTCCATCATACTAATATTGTTTGTCTATGAATTGGAATAAATACGAAATAATCATATCTATTCCATAACCAAATAAAGAACCTGTTAATATTCTTCTCATATTTGTACTTTCTATATACAAAAATGTCTGCAAACATCCATCAATAATCATAGGTAACATACATAATAGATATAACCAAAATGAATATCTTTTTTTATATTGACGTCCATAATAAAGCGTACATAGAAAAACGATTATAATTGCACTACACCTATAACAAAGTGGAAAACAAAATCCAAAGATATGAGGTGCTCTTGATGATATTCCATTACATAAAGGAATCTCTCCAATATGCTTAAGCCTATTCAATAAAATAGTCATCATATGGAATATTTTCTGTTATACCATCATGTTCAAAATACATATGATCATAATCACTTGTAGCATCTGTTACAGCCTTAAAAAAGACAGATACAAAACAACATACCACAACAATATATGCAACAATTCCAGAAATTAACCCTTTTAAACAAGACTTTGATTTTTGAGGAAACTCATCTCTCCAAACTAAGAATAAAATCAACCCTACAATAGGTATAAAAAATGACAAAATCGCAAACCCCATACTTGGTGCATCTTCACTAGATACAACATTTGTTTGAATAGGTTGATAACTTTCTTGAGTTTGTGTAAGTTGTGTTCCACAATTTGGACAAAATTTTGATTCTTCATTGACTTCTTTTCCACATTGATGACAATACATAAAATCCCCTCCTCTTTCTTTCATTGTAAATGAAAAGAATGGAAAAATCCATTCTTTTACAAAACTTTTATACCACCATATTTTCTAACCTTTAAAACATGACAAGAATCTTGACCAAAATATTTTTCTATTTCTTGTTTATAAGTATCTACATAATCATCCTCAACAAATGCTTGTATAGTTCCTGCAAATCCACCACCATGTACACGACAAACACCATGTCCTTTTAAAATAGATTCACTTAATCCCAATGCAATTGAAACAGCTTGATGTGTAACATCATGATTTGAATAAATATTTTGTAAATATTTAAAAGAACTTTCTCCCGAAGCTTGTATCACTTGTTTAAATGTTTCAAAATCTTTTTGATTCAATGCTTTGACTATCTTTTGAACACGCTTATTTTCTTCAAATAAATGCATTGTTCTTAATACCGCACGATCATTAACAGCTTGTCTTACTTCTGGTAAATGTTTATAAAATTCTTCAGGATCGACATCACGTAAAACTTCTTTGTGGAAGAAGGCAGCAACTTTTTTCATTTCTGTTGGAATAGAAGCATAATCATCAGTTAAATCTGCATGAGAAGCATGTACATCTACTATACATAAACTATGTTTAAATTCAGAAAAATCTACATTTATTCTTTCTACCATTGGATTCATCTTATCTTGAAAATCAATATGAATTAAACTCCCTACTGAACAAGCACATTGATCCATTAGACCACATGGTTTATTAAAATAAACATTTTCACTATATTGTCCAATTTGAGCAATCTCAACCGGATTAATAGACATATCATTATATAAACCAGATAAAATCGTTCCAACCATAACTTCAAAAGCAGCTGATGAAGATAAACCAGAACCTTGTAACACATCACTTGTCATATAAGCATCAAAACCACCAATATGATAACCTAATTCTTGATAACGATATAAAACACCACGAATCAATCCTTCAGAACTTTCTTCTTCTTCATCTCTTTTTATTAAATCTGTTATATCAATAGGTGTAATATCATAATCATCAGATAAAATTTTAACAACTCGTTCACTCTTTGCTACAATTGCAATAATATCTAAATTTACTGCACTTGCTAAAACCTCACCATTTTGATGATCTGTATGATTCCCACAAACTTCACTTCTTCCTGGTGTACTGTAAATTTCTATATCTTTATCTCCATATAAAGATATAAATTTTTCAATAGCTTGAATATATCTTGTTTTTTGACCTTCTAATAAATTTTCATCTACATAAACATCTCTTAATCGATCATTGTATTCATTATTTTGTATATCTTGTATAACTAAACTTGCTTGTTTCATTATTTTATTACTTCAAAACGATATGATGTTATTTCATCATATTGTTCTCCTTTCCTTAAAATTGTTGATGGATTTTTTTCAATATGAATTGCATCTGGTAAATTTTGTGTTTCAATACATACTGCATCTCTTTCATTATAATGTTGTCCATATTTACCTAAACGTCCATCTAAATAATTTGCTGTATAAATTTGGGCAGTAGGCAATGTTGTCGATACAGTTAAACGTCTACCGCTTGATACATGTTCTAAAGTCACTTGGTTCTCTTTTTGATTAAAGATAAATGGATGATCAAATCCTTTTCCTAATTGTAACTGATCATAATCTTGATCAACTCTTTCTCCTATCATAGTTGGTTGTCTAAAATCAAATGGAGTTCCTTCCACTTCTCTAAACTCACCAGTTGTTAAGCCATCTTGATCAACACATGCAAAAGAAGAAGCATGAACAGTTAATCGATGATTATAAATATTTTCTTGTTTTCCAGACAAGTTGAAATAAGAATGATTTGTCAGATTAATCAATGTATCTTGATCAGTTGTAGATTGATAATGAATAGTAAGTGTATCTTTATCTAATGTATAACGTACATGAAGATTTAACGTTCCTGGATAACCTTCTTCTTGGTCTGCTGATACATAATGAAAATGTATTGTATTTTCGTTTTCAAATTCATAATCAAAAACACGATAACTAAATCCTTTAATACCACCATGTAAATGATTAGGCCCATTATTAATAGCCAAATGATAATCTTGACCATTCAATGTAAATTGTCCTTTTCCAATACGATTAGCAACTCTACCAACCAACGCTCCTAAATAAGCATCCAAAGTTTGATAAGATGAAAAATCATCATACCCTAAAACCACATCATCAATATGACCATGTTTATCTTTCATCAAAACTTTCACAATCGTACACCCATAATTCGAAACAACAATTTCCAAATCATCATTTTTCATTGAAATCAAATCTATATAATCATCAACCTTTTGAATTACTTTAAGCATTATTTCCCCTCCTTAACCTAAACTTTCTACAAAAGTCACAAAAGCATCAATACCTTCATCATTCATCTTAAAGACTCCAGCATCTTCTAGAACACGAACAAATTTTTTTGTTAATTCTTCTCTTAAAATTTCTTCAACATTTTCCTCATCAAAGGTATATTCTTGACGCAAATATTCATACCATGTGTGATGTTTTGTTAAATCATCATAATCATTCACATCTGCTTTCCCTAATAAACATTCTTTCAAATGTGCAAATTCTGTTTTTAATCTTGCTGGTAAAATAGCCAACCCCATGACTTCAATCAAACCAATATTTTCTTTTTTAATATGATGTAAATCTTGGTGAGGATGAAAAATACCATCAGGATATTCATCATTTGTGCGATTGTTTCTTAGTACCAAATCCATTTGATAATTGTTATTATTCATTCTAGCAATAGGGGTAATTGTATTATGCAATATATCTTCTGTATGCGAAAGAATATCTAAAGGCATATTATTATAATTTCTCCATGCTTTTAATAGATCATCTGCAAACTGTATCACAACTTTTCTATCAGGACTAGAAACACGCACTGTAGATAAAGGCCATTTTAAAATTTCTATTTTTAATCCTGGATAAGCTTCTAATGTAAAACTCTTGATAACCTTTGCCCCTTCTATTGGGAATGTATAATTCCCACCTTGAAAATGATCATGAGTTAATATCGATCCACCTACAATTGGTAAATCAGCATTTGAACCCAACATATAGTGTGGAAATTTTTCCACAAATGTTAACAAATGTTCAAATGTGTCATGGTTAATAACCATTGGTTTATGTTCTTCATTAAATACAATACAGTGTTCATTATAATAAACATAAGGAGAATAC
>Snoopy_p2__coassemble_1216_pt1 | contig 14305 bp, 10 predicted proteins | sample Snoopy_p2__metabat2_low_PE_005 | metagenome-assembled genome bin Snoopy_p2 | reverse complement strand
GCATTATAGAGAATGAAAGTGATAAAAAGATAGAAAAGGGTGGATATTGCAAAAAAGTGGTCTAATTTTGCATTACTTTAGGCATAAAGAAGACTAGAATAAGAAAAGGGAGGTTGAGATGATGCAGGTGCTGATGTGCTTAAATCAGAGTGAGCAGGGAGAATTATTAACAAAGGAAGCGGTTCGTATATTAAAGGAGGAAACAGTTCATGTTTTATCGTATGAGGAGTGTGTATTAGAAAAATATGAGAAGTATGATTTAATTATTTTAGATACACAGTTTATGGATATTGCAAGGCAGATAAGAAAAGTCAATCAGAATTGTTTTCTTATCTTTGTTGGGGAGGAATTTCAGGATATCTTTGAAGCTTTTCATTTAAAGACTTTTCAATATTTACCAAGTTATGTATCTGATGAGATTTTAGAACATGTTTTGTTAAGAGCACGTTATGCTTATAAAAAGAAGAATGCTGAATGTGTGTTATATACAAAAGAGGGTGAGAAACATTTTAAACCTAAGGATATTATGTATATTGAAACACGTAATCGTGAATTGGTGATGGAAACTGTTTATGGAACTTTTTTTGGAAAGGTACATAATCTTATGAAGATGAAGAGTGAATTGGATGATTTTCATTTTGCTCAAGTTCATCAGAGTTATTTTTTGAATATGAATTTTATTTTGAGTATTAAAAAGGGAGAAGTGACTTTAAGAAATGGAGAGAAGATTCCAACATCTATTACTAATCGTGAAAAGGTCAAAGAGAAAATTGAACATTTTCTTTTAACTCCATAGAAGAAATTTATTTTTAATGTTGAAAATGAATGTCATAAATGATATGATTCATGTAGTTATACGACTGACGGAAGTGGAATTGACCACATGAAGTATAATGGATAAGAGTCGACCGTCTGGGCTGAAATTTTTTAGTCTGGATGAGTGGGCTCTTTTTTCGTTTATGAAGCTTATATTCATTGAGGAGAACCTCAAATTATGATATAAAGAAAGTAGAGAGAAGATTTTAAGGACTATGAAAAAGAAAGGGTGGTATGATGTTAACAGATGTTGAAATTGCACAAAGTGCAAAGATGAAACCAATTAAAGAAGTGGCTTTAAAAATGGGATTGAGTGAAGATGATTTAGAACTTTATGGGAAATATAAAGCAAAGATTTCATTAGAAACAATTCAAAGAATTCAAAACAAACAAAATGGAAAATTAGTTTTAGTAACAGCAATCAATCCAACACCTGCTGGTGAAGGAAAAACAACAACGATGATTGGTTTATCTCAGGCTTTAAATAAGATGGGAAAAAATGCAATTGTTGCGATGCGTGAGCCAAGTCTTGGACCTTGTTTTGGAGTCAAAGGTGGAGCTGCTGGTGGAGGATATGCACAAGTTGTACCAATGGAAGATATTAATTTACATTTCACAGGTGATATTCATGCAATCACAACAGCAAATAACTTAATTGCAGCAATGTTAGATAACTCTCTTCAACAAGGGAATCCATTAGATATTGATACAAGACAAATTGTATGGAAAAGATGTGTGGATTTAAATGATCGTGCATTACGTCATATTGTAGTAGGACTTGGTGGAAAAGTGAATGGTGTTCCTCGTGAAGATGGTTTTGATATTAGTGTTGCAAGTGAAGTGATGGCAATTCTTTGTTTAGCAACATCTTTAGATGATTTAAAGAAACGTGCTGGACGTATGATTGTTGCTTATAATCATGCAGGAGAACCAGTGACTGTTGATGATATTCAAGCAACTGGGGCAGTCGCATTGATCTTAAAAGATGCCATTAAGCCAAACTTAGTTCAAACATTGGATCATGCACCTGTCTTTGTTCATGGTGGGCCTTTTGCTAATATTGCTCATGGATGTAACTCTGTCATGGCAACAAACTTAGCTATGAAATTAGGAGATTATGCGATTACAGAAGCAGGATTTGGCGCTGATCTAGGAGCAGAAAAGTTCTTAGATATTAAATGTCGTCAAGCTGGGTTAAAACCTGATGCAGTGGTGATTGTTGCAACTGTACGTGCTTTAAAGATGCATGGTGGTGTTGCTAAAAAAGATTTAGCTGAAGAAAATTTAGATGCTTTAAGAAAAGGTATTGAAAACCTTGAAAAGCATATTGAAAATATTAGTAAGTATCATTTACCAAGTGTTGTGGCTATTAATGCATTTCCTACTGATACAGATGCTGAACTTCAATTATTGAATGATATTTGTAAAGCTAAAGGTGTTGATGTAGCAATTAGTCAAGTTTGGGCAAAGGGTGCTGATGGTGGAATGGAATTGGCAGAGAAATTATTAGATATTTTAGAAAATAAAGAAGCTGATTTTTCACCTATTTATGATCTTGATATACCAATTGCTGATAAAATCAAGACAATTGCTAAAGAAATTTATGGAGCAGATGATGTCACTTTCACTAAGAAAGTGTTAAATAAGATGAAGAAATATGAAACGCAAGGATTAGGAAATTTACCAATCTGTGTAGCGAAAACACAATATTCTTTATCAGATGATCCAACGTTGCTTGGAAGACCAGAAGGTTTTAAAGTCGCAATCAATGATTTAATTCCAAATACAGGTGCAGGATTCTTAGTGGCTATTAGTGGTGATATCATGCGTATGCCGGGACTTCCTAAAGCTCCAGCAGCCATCAATATGGATATAGGTGATGATGGAAAAATTGTAGGTTTATTCTAAAGGAGATCAAAATGAAAAAAGTTGCAATCATTATGGGTTCAACAAGTGATTTATCGAAAGTTGAACCAGCGGTTAGTATTTTAAAAGAGTATGGTGTAGAAGTGAATGTGAGATGTTTATCTGCTCATCGTGCTCATAAGGGATTAAGTGAATTTATTGCTCAAACTGAAAGTGATGGAACAGAAGTGATTATTACAGCGGCAGGTATGGCAGCAGCTTTACCAGGAGTTGTCGCTTCACAAACAATTTTACCAGTTATTGGTGTTCCATTAACAAGTGCAACACTTGATGGTATGGATGCGTTATTATCAATTGTGCAAATGCCTTCTGGTATTCCAGTTGCGACAGTGGCTATTAACGGATGTAAAAATGCTGCGTATTTAGCATTACAAATGATGGCTGTGCATCATGATGATATTCAAAATCAATTAAAACAATATCGTTTACGAATGGAACAAGATGCAATGCAAGCAAATGAAGAAATGATTAAAAAATTTGGTTAATATAAGGAGAATAGAAATATGGCAGAATTATTATATGAAGGAAAAGCAAAACAAGTTTTTAAAACAGATAAGGCAGATGAATATATTATTCACTACAAAGATGATGCAACAGCAGGAAATGGTGTGAAACATGATCAATTTGAAGGAAAAGGTGTTTTAAATAATACAATTTCTTGTATTATCTTTGATATGTTAGAAGAAGCAGGAATTAAAACACATATGATTGAAAAAATCAATGAAAGAGATATTCGTGTTAAAAAAGTAGAAATCTTCCCATTAGAAGTCATTATTAGAAATATTACAACAGGATCTTTCTGTAAAAGATTAGGAGCACCTGAAGGTGTTGTTTTAGATGAACCAATTTTTGAAATGAGTTATAAAAATGATGAATATGGTGATCCATTAATTAATGATGATCATGCTGTTGCATTAAAATTAGCAACACGTGAAGAATTGGCTTATATTAAAGCAACAACTTTAAAAATTAATGAATTATTAAAAGAATTCTTCTTATCAATGAATTTAAAATTAGTTGATTTTAAAATTGAATTTGGAAAAACTGAAGATGGAGAAATCTTATTAGCTGATGAAATTTCACCTGATTCTTGTCGTTTATGGGATGTAGATACAAATCAAAAATATGATAAAGATGTATTTAGACAAGATATTGGAGATTTAATTGAAACTTATAAAGCTGTTTTAGCAAGAATGGAAAACAAATAATAAGGAGAAAAACAATGGATTATAAAAAAGCTGGAGTAGATATTGAAGCAGGATATAAATCAGTAGAATTAATGAAAAAACATGTGAAAGAAACAATGAGACCTGAAGTTTTAGGTGGACTTGGTGGTTTTGCTGGAGCATTTGATTTAAGTGCGATTAAAAACATGGATGAACCTGTATTATTATCAGGAACTGATGGTTGTGGAACAAAAGTCAAATTAGCTTTTGTTATGGATAAGCATGATACAATTGGGATTGATGCTGTTGCAATGTGTGTGAATGATATTGCTTGTTCAGGTGGAGAACCTTTATTCTTCTTGGATTATATTGCTTGTGGAAAGAACTATCCTGAAAAAATTGCAACGATTGTTAGTGGTGTCGTTGAAGGATGTAAACAAAGTGAATGTGCATTAGTAGGTGGAGAAACTGCAGAACATCCAGGACTTATGCCTGAAGATGATTATGATTTAGCAGGTTTTGCTGTAGGGGTTGTTGATAAGAAGGATATCATTGATGGATCAACAATCACAGCTGGAGATACTTTAATTGGTATTGCTTCTAGTGGTGTACATAGTAATGGATTTTCTCTTGTAAGAAAAGTGTTTGAAATCACAAAAGAATCATTAGATACATATTATGATGAATTAGGAAAAACTTTAGGTGAAGCTTTGCTTGCTCCAACAAGAATTTATGTCAAAGCATTAAAGAATATTAAAAATACTGGTGTGAAAGTCAAAGGATGTTCACATATCACTGGTGGTGGATTCTATGAAAACGTACCAAGAATGTTACCAGATAACGCTTTAGCTATTATTGAAAAGGATAGTTATCCAGTACCACCAATCTTTGATTTAATTGCAAAGAATGGAAATATTGAAGAACATATGATGTATAATACATTTAATATGGGACTTGGTATGGTTATTGCAGTGAATAAAGATGATGTAGAAAAAACAATGAAAGCTATTGAAGAAGCTGGTGATAAAGCTTATGTTGTTGGACATATTGAAGAAGGGGAAAAAGGAGTTCAATTATGTTAAACATTGCTGTCTTTGTATCAGGTGGAGGAACTGATTTACAATCAGTGATTGATGCTTGTGAAAAAGGACAAATCAATGGACAAATTAAACTTGTGATTTCTAATCGTCAAAATGCTTATGGATTAGAAAGAGCAAAAAAAGCGGGTATTGAAACAGCGGTTGTTAAAAAAGATGATGCATTGATTGTTTCAATGTTAAAAGAAAGAGATATTGATTTGGTTGTTTTAGCTGGGTATTTAGCTATCTTAACAGATACATTAATTGATGCGTATCCAAATCAAATTATCAATATTCATCCTTCATTGATTCCTTCGTTTTGTGGAAGTGGCATGTATGGTATGCATGTACATGATGCTGTGTTAAAAAGAGGGGTAAAAGTCAGTGGAGCAACTGTTCATTTTGTAAGTAGTGAAGTAGACGGTGGTCCGATTATTAAGCAAGTTGCTTGTGATATTTCGGATTTAGAAACTGCAGAGGATATTCAAGCAAGAGTTTTAGAAATTGAGCATCGTATTTTACCTGAGGTTGTTGGATTATATTGTGATGGAAGAATAAAAGTTGAAAATGGAAAGGCAAAGGTGATTTAGATGAGAAGAGCTTTGATTTCAGTAACAAATAAAGATGGTGTTGTTGATTTTGCCAAAGGTTTAGTGAAGTTAGGTTTTGAAATTGTTTCTACTGGTGGAACAATGAAGGTCTTACAAGATAATGGTGTGGCATGTATTGCAATTGATGATGTCACTGGTTTTCCTGAAATGTTAGACGGGAGAGTAAAAACTTTACATCCTATGGTTCATGGTGGTTTATTATATCGTAGAGATTTAGAAGAACATGTGAAAACAATAAAGGAACATGGTATTCATCCTATTGATTTGGTTTGTGTGAATTTATATGAGTTTGAAAAAGCTTTAAGAGCTGGTAAACCAATGGAAGATATGATTGAAAATATTGATATTGGTGGACCTTCTATGATTAGAAGTGCTGCGAAAAACTTTAAAGATGTTTTAATTGTTACTGATCCAAGTGATTATTCTAAAGTTTTAGAAGCGATTGAAAATGATGCAACTGATTATGATTTTAGATTAAATCTTGCTTATAAAGCATTTTCTACAACAGGTGCTTATGATGCAATGATTTCTCGTTACTTTGCTGAAGTCTGCCATGATGATTTCCCAGATACATTAAATATCTCACTTAAGAAAGTAGAACATTTACGTTATGGTGAAAACTCTCAACAAGCAGCGAATAAATATGAAGATGCTTATGTTCAAAAATCTTTATTAGATTACGAACAACTACATGGCAAAGAAATTTCATTTAATAATGTAAATGATTTATATGGTGCTGTTGCAGTAGTGAGGGAATTTGGTGATCAAATTGTTACTGCTGCGATCAAACATTCAACACCTTGTGGTGTGGCTATTGGAAATACTGGTTATGATTCTTATATGAAAGCATATGAAGCTGATCCTCAATCTATCTTTGGGGGAATTGTTGCAGTTAACTATAAAGTAGATAAAGCAACTGCTGAAGAAATGCATAAGATTTTCTTAGAAATTGTTGCTGCTCCTGATTTTGATGATGATGCTTTAGAAGTTTTAAAGAAAAAGAAAAATTTAAGAATCTTAAAATTAAAGAATCTAGATGCAAGAGATGCAAAATATGACATTAAATATCTTGAAGGTAAAGTTTTAGTTCAAGAATTAAATACAAAGATGATTGATGACATGAAAATTGTTACTGAAGCTAAGCCAACAGATGAACAATTATCAGATATGGAATTTGGTATGAAAGTTGTTAAATATGTGAAATCAAATGCCATCTGTATTGTCAAAAATGGTGTCACTCTTGCTATTGGTGGAGGTCAAACATCTCGTGTATGGGCATTAGAAAATGCTATTCATAATAATCCTGATAAAGATTTCAATGGTGCTGTATTAGCCAGTGATGCATTCTTCCCATTTAATGACTGTGTACAAGTCGCTGCTGATGCAGGAATTGCTGCTATTGTTCAACCAGGTGGAAGTGTAAGAGATCAAGATTCTATTGATTTATGTAATGAAAAGAATATCCCTATGGTATTTAGTGGATATAGACATTTTAGACACTAAGGAGAAACACAATGAAAGTTTTAATCATTGGTAGTGGTGGTCGTGAACATGCGATTGCTTATGCTTTAAAGAAAAGTAAAAAAGTAGATGAAATTCATGCAATTCCAGGAAATCCTGGGATTGGAGAAATTGGAACTTGTCATCCAGGTAGCGTTGATGATTTAGAAGGTATCTTAAAATTTGTAGAAGATAATTCTATTGATTTGACTGTCATTGGTCCTGAAGTACCTTTATGCAAAGGACTTGCGGATTTATTAGAATCACATGGACATAAAGTTTTTGGTCCTACAAAATTTGCAGCAACTTTAGAAGGAAGCAAAGCTTTCTCAAAAGACTTTATGGCAAGACATAATATTCCAACTGCTGCTTATAAAGAAGTGAATAACTATGAAGAAGCTATTGAAGCTTTAAAAGAATTTGACTATCCAGTGGTTGTGAAAGCTGATGGTTTAGCTGCTGGTAAAGGTGTTGTCATTTGTGAAGATGAGAAAATGGCAATAGATACTTTAAAAGACATGATGATTGATGGAGCATTAGATGGTGCTGGAAGTAAGGTTGTTTTAGAAGAATTCTTAACTGGTTTTGAATGTTCATTATTATGTTTTACTGATGGAGAAACAATTGTTCCAATGGTCAGTGCTAAAGATCATAAACAAATTTATGATGAAAACAAAGGTCCTAATACTGGTGGTATGGGAACTGTTTCACCTAATCCATTCTTACCTGAAGGTATGGAAGATGTGTTTAGACATGATATCTTAGAGCCTTTTATGGCTGGTTTGAAAGTTGATCATATGGATTATAGAGGTGTTGTTTTCATTGGTTTAATGATTGAAAATAATAAAGCGAAGGTTCTTGAATTTAATGTACGTTTTGGTGATCCAGAAACACAATCTATCTTGTTAAGATTAGATAGTGATTTATTTGATATTATGTATGCTGTAAGTACAAAGACATTGAAAGATGTTGAAGTGAAATGGAAAGATGAACATGTTGCTTGTTTAGTTTTAGCAAGTGGTGGTTATCCTGGAAATTATGAAAAAGGTAAAGTAATCACAGGACTTGATCAAATTGATGAAGATATTATTGTTTTCCATGCGGGAACAGCTTTTAAAGATGGAAATATTGTGACAAGTGGTGGTCGTGTTTTAAATATTTGTGCTTATGGTAAGGATTTAGAAGAGACAAGAGAAAAGGTTTATAAAGCTGCAAAAATGATTGATTTTGAAGGTAAATATTATCGTAAGGATATTGGTCTTCATTAAGGAGAGAAAAGATGAATAAAGTTTATCGTATATATGTAGAAAAAAGAAAAGAATATGCTGTTGAAGCAGATGAAATTTTAAATAATTTAAAGACGCAATTAAAGATGGATGCATTAACATCTTTAAGTGTTGTGAATCGTTATGATGTTCAAGGTGTCAGTGTTGATGTTTTAGAACAAGGAATTCCTACAATCTTAAGTGAACCTATGGTTGATGATGTTTATAAAGAAGAATATCCTATTGGTGATGCAAAAGCTTTCGCAATAGAATTTCTTCCAGGACAATACGATCAAAGAGCTGATGCTTGTGAACAATGTTTCCAACTTTTAACTGGTGAAAAATCTGTAAAAGTCAAATGTGCAAAATTAATTGTTTTACATGGTGATATGAATGATACTGATGTGAAACGTATTCAAGATTATTTAATTAATCCAGTTGATCAAAGATTAGCTTCTTTAGATAAACCAACTGATTTAGCAGATGAAGATGTTCATATTGAACCTGTTCCTGTGATTGATGGTTTTATTCAATTTAGTGATGATGAATTAAAACAATATATCAAAGATAATGGAATGGCAATGAACTATGATGATTTAAAAGTCACTCAAGATTATTTTAGAGATGAGGAAAAAAGAGATCCTACTGAAACAGAATTAAAAGTATTAGATACATATTGGTCTGATCATTGTCGTCATACAACATTTGCAACTATTATTACTGATTTAGATATTGAAAGTGGAGCATTTAAAGAAATCTTAGAAAAAGATGTAGAAGCTTATAAAACATCAAGACATGTTGTTTATGGTGTGGATACAAAACGTCCATTAACTTTAATGGATCTTGCAACTATTTCTATGAAGGAATTAAGAAAAACTGGATATTTAGATGATTTAGAAGTGTCTGAAGAAATCAATGCATGTTCAGTAGAATTAAAAATTCATACATCTGAAGGTGATGAAGATTGGTTATTAATGTTTAAAAACGAAACACATAACCATCCAACAGAAATTGAACCATTTGGTGGAGCAGCAACTTGCTTAGGTGGGGCTATTCGTGATCCTTTATCAGGACGTGCATATGTTTATCAATCTATGCGTATTACTGGTGCTGGTGATCCTCGTAAGTCGTTAGATGAAACAATGCAAGGGAAACTTCCACAAAGAAAGATTTGTCAAGAAGCAGCGCATGGTTTCTCTAGTTATGGTAACCAAATTGGTTTAACAACTGGTTATGTTCATGAAATCTATGATGATGGATATGTAGCTAAACGTATGGAAGTTGGAGCTGTTGTGGCAGCTGCACCAAAAGAACAAGTAAAACGTTTAGAACCATTAAAAGATCATATTGTCTTATTAATTGGTGGAAGAACTGGTCGTGATGGTATTGGTGGAGCAACAGGTTCATCAAAATCACATGAATTAAAAACTACAACAACAGCAGGTGCTGAAGTTCAAAAAGGAAACCCAGTTGAAGAAAGAAAAATTCAAAGATTATTTAGAAACAAGGCTGTTTCTGAAAAAATCGTACGTTGCAATGACTTTGGAGCAGGTGGAGTTTGTGTCGCAGTAGGTGAATTAGCACCTGGTCTAGACATTAATTTAGATGCTGTTTTAAAGAAATATGAAGGATTAACAGGAACTGAACTTGCGATTTCTGAATCACAAGAACGTATGGCTATTGTGATTGATGAAAAAGATGAAGCGTTTATTAAACAAGCTTGTATTGATGAAAACTTAGAAGTTGTTAGAGTTGCAGTAGTGACTGATAAAAATCGTTTAACAATGCATTATTTAGGACAAACTGTTGTTGATATTGATAGAGCATTCTTAGATAAGAATGGGGCTTCTCGTTATCAAAATATTGAAGTGAAGTTACCTGATTTTGAAAATACTCCTTTTGATGAAGTGAAACAAGATTCATTTGTAGAAACTTCAAAAGAAGTTTTAAGTCGTTTGTCTGTATGTGGTCAAAAAGGATTGGTTGAAAGATTTGACTCATCTATTGGTAATGGAACTGTTTTATCTCCATTTGGTGGTCAAACTTTAAGAACTGAAACTGAAGGTATGGCTGCATTAATTCCTGTTTTAGGAAAAGCAACAACAACTTGTTCATTGATGAGTTACGGTTATAATCCACTTATTTCTAAATGGTCTCCATATCATGGAGCAATGTATGCAATCATTGAATCTGTAGCGAAGATTGTTGCAATGGGTGGAGATTATCATACAATTCGTTTCTCTTTCCAAGAATATTTTGAAAAATTATTAGATGTACCTACAAAATGGGGAAAACCATTTGCGGCATTACTTGGAGCTTATAAAGTTCAAAATGAATTAAAATTACCTTCTATTGGTGGTAAGGATTCAATGTCTGGATCATTTGAAGATTTAGATGTTCCTCCAACATTAGTTTCATTTGCGATTACTGGTGCAGATGTGAAAGATGTCATGACTCCTGAATTAAAAGGAAAAGGACATGCTTTGGTTGAGTTTATGTTACCTAAAGATGAATTCTATGTTTATAACTTTGATGTCTTAAAAGCACAATATGATAAGATCATGAAACTTATGAAAGATGGTAAGGTTTATAGTGCTTATACTGTTAAAGATGGTGGTGTGATTGAAGCTGTTTATAAAATGGCATTTGGTAATGCAATTGGTGTAGAATTGAATGCTTTACCATTAGAAACATTAACACAAAGAAATTACGGAAATATTATTCTTGAAGTTGATGAAGATATGGAAGATGATTATGTGAGAGTGATTGGTCATACAACTGATACAAACAGTATTGTTTATCAAAATGAATCTTTATCATTAGATGAAGCTTATGCAATCTATGAATCTGTTTTAGATGATGTTTATCCAACAAAAGAAAAAGCACCTACAACAGATATGATTGTTAAAGATTGTGATCAAAGAAGTGAACTTCATGCATCAAAACATTATGATGAAGTCAAAGTTGTGATCCCTGTATTCCCAGGTACAAACTGTGAATATGATTCAAAACGTGCATTTGAAAAAGCTGGTGCAACTGTTCAATTGGTTTTAATTAGAAATAAAACAGAAGAAGATATTAAAAAATCTGTAGATGAATTAGAAGCAGCAATCAGACAAGCACAAATTGTGATGTTACCAGGTGGATTCAGTGCTGGTGATGAACCAGAAGGATCAGGTAAGTTTATCGCAACAGTACTTAGAAATCCAAAGTTAAAAGATGCTATCACTGATTTATTAGATCATCGTGATGGATTAATGATTGGTATTTGTAATGGATTCCAAGCATTAGTGAAATTAGGATTATTACCATATGGACATATTAAAGATATGGAAGCAAGTGATCCAACATTAACATTCAATACAATTGGACGTCACTTGTCACAAATGGTCAATACAAGAATTGCTTCTGTAAAATCTCCTTGGTTAGCTAATGTTAATGTTGGAGATATCCACACAGTTCCAATTAGTCATGGTGAAGGACGTTTCGTAGCACCTAAAGAAGTCATTGAAGAATTATTTGAAAATGGTCAAGTGTTTACACAATATGTTGATCAAAATGGACAACCAACAATGGAATCACCATATAATCCTAATGGATCTATGATGGCAATTGAAGGTATTGTTTCAAGTAATGGTCGTGTTCTTGGTAAGATGGCTCATAGTGAACGTCAAGGTGATCATAGAAATAAAAATATCTATGGTGAAATGGATCAATTATTATTTGAAGCTGGTGTAAATTATTTTAAAGGTGGTAAATAAATGGAAAGACAAGAATTTGAAGCATTAACACTTTGTCCTTTAGATGGACGTTACTCAGGAATCATGGACTCTTTAAGCGAATATTTTAGCGAGTATGCTTTAGTGAAATATAGAGTGTTTGTGGAGATTCAATGGTTAAAATTCTTAATTGAAAATGTTGAAAGTGATATTTTAGCAAGGTTTAATAAGGGTGAAATGGATAAGATTGAATCTATTTCTAAAGATTTTAATTATGATTCATTCTTAAAAATTAAAAACATTGAAGCAACAACACGTCATGATGTCAAAGCTGTTGAATATTTCATTGGAAATGTTTTAAAAGACATGGGGTATGATTATTTAATTAGTTTTGTACATATTGGTTGTACATCAGAAGATATTAACAATACATCTTATGCGTGTATGTTAAAATATGGATTAAAAGATGTTTGGTTACCTAAAGCTAAGGAATTTGCATCAATTATTGATCAATGGGCAGTTGAACATAAGGATGATGCAATGTTAGCTCATACACATGGACAACCAGCTACTCCAACAACAATTGGGAAAGAGTTAAAAGTTTATGCTTATCGTTTTATGTCAAGCATTGAAAATATTGAAAATATTCAAATTAAAGCTAAATTCAATGGTGCTACTGGAAACTATAGTGCTATCTTAACAGCATTCCCAAATGTTGATTGGCAAGTCATGGCTAAAAAATTTGTAGAAGAATATTTAGGTCTAGTCTTTAATCCATTAACAACTCAAATTGAAAGTCATGATTATACTTGTCATATATTAGATGGTATTCGTCATTTTAATAATGTGTTAGTTGATTTTGATGTAGATATGTGGTTATACATTTCTATGGAATACTTCAAACAAATTCCAGTTCAAGGTGAAGTTGGAAGTAGTACAATGCCTCATAAAGTCAATCCAATTCGTTTTGAAAACAGTGAAGCAAATATTGATATGTCAAATAACATTTGTGTTGCATTATCTAATAAACTTCCTAAATCTCGTATGCAAAGAGATTTATCAGATTCATCAACGCAGAGAAATATTGGTTTAGCATTTGGATATTCATTACAAGCTATTAATGAAACAATGAATGGTTTAGCAAAATGTGTTGTGAATACTGATAAACTTGCAAGTGATTTAAATGAAAAATGGGAAGTTTTAGCTGAACCTATTCAAACAATGTTAAGAAAATATGGTGTGCCTGATGCTTATGATACTTTAAAAGCATTAACAAGAGGAAAGAGTATTTCTAGAGAAGATATCTTGAAATTTGCAGAAAGTCTTGATATTTTATCTGATGAAGATCGTGAAACTCTTGTGACTATGACACCTGCATCTTATATTGGTAAAGCTAATGTCTTAGCTGATATAAAATTGAAATAATCTAGAAAAGCTGTGCAAATTGCATGGCTTTTTCATTGTGTGCCGGGCATGGTATAAATTCAGTTGGGGATAAACCAACCACGGGTAGTTACCGCCAAGTGTAGTGAACCACAAGCCGTTGATAGTGATATCATGGGTGAAGGAAGTGGCGCAGCGATTCTTTTGAGCGTACGCATAGAAACTTGATGAGGCTAAATGATGGATAAGGTTGCAAAACAAACCGAAGTCCAAAAGGTAAACGTAAAACCAAAACAGTAAATCAAGATGTTGTGAAAGAAATAGGATTTATGAATTACCCCGGGAGGTCTTATGGACGAGGAAGTCTAGTAAACTGATAGTACCCTCGGTCGAAAAAGGTTTACCATAAGAAGTCAGATGAAGTCATAGTAGGTAGAAATACTGAAGGACTGAAACGTTTATAGAGTGCAAATCACTATAAGCAATGTTTGGATAGTCAGAATATGAGGATAGCCTAGAACTATGGAACGTAATCATAGATGGTAAAAGTAATTGGGATGGTTCCAAATAAATTTACAAATAGAGGAGGAGTAGCAAATACCTCCTCCTTTTTTTATAGCAGCAACATAATCTTGATTAACATAACAATGTAAATCAGCAAATAACCCATCATTACGTTCTAAGCAACTTACTATATCTATCATTGGTTTACTCATAAAATCACTCTTTCTTTTTAAATGTATATTTATTATAAATAATTCATTAAAATTATATATATCTTTTTAACTATCTTTTTATATCTTCTTAAATGTCCGCAAAGCCTTATTTTATCGGCTCTAC
>Snoopy_p2__coassemble_1105_pt1 | contig 15474 bp, 16 predicted proteins | sample Snoopy_p2__metabat2_low_PE_005 | metagenome-assembled genome bin Snoopy_p2 | reverse complement strand
AACCCCAAAAATTTAAAGGCGTTTCAGATTTCACCCCAATTTAAATTAAAGTATCTGCATTTTGATTATCAAAATGCATAGTACTTTTATTATTATTTATAATCGAGATAGTCCATACATAACTGTGTGATTCCGCTTAACATATATGAACTTGGATCTTTAATAAAATAGAATTCAGGTAAAAATTCTTCTGCAATAAAAGATTTGAGGGATTCTTTGATTTCAGGGATATGTGGTGTCATTGGAGAACTGATAGCTATGGCTTCAGGACCTAAAATGGCAATTGATGGTAGAAGTGATTTTGTGAGTAATTCTAATGCACCAACTTCAGTTAATGCTAATTGATTGGCATCATTAGATAATTGCATACGTCTTAAGAAATATCTAATTTCTCCAGCAATACCATTTTTACCTTTAACAATATGACCATTAGAAATAATTCCTTGTCCACCTATACCATATCCAAATGGTTGAGAATGAAAAATGATATTTTGATATTCTGGGTGTTCTAAAGAAAAGCCTACAACAGCAGCATTTGCATTATTATAAACAAAGACTTTGATATTGTATTTGTGTTCAAATTCAGTTTGAATATCTATTTCTCTTAAATCTTTAGAATCTTTTAATTTTTTATTATCTTGAACAATACCAGGTGTAGCAATACCTATAACATCAATATAATTATATTTTAATAAGACGATATCGATAATGTCATATAAATCATAGATGTTCATATAAGACTTAATAATCATTTGACTATCAAGGATTTTGCATTGATCGTATAAACGATAATAAATTTTAGTTTTTGTTTTATTAGCCGAAATTACAATTGATAAAATACGTTTGTTATGTTTGCAACAACAAACACATTCTTCTTTTTCTTCTTTTCTTTCATTAAAGAGCTCTAATTCTTTTTGAATAAATTGAATAGCTGACATTGCATCATAAGAAGCAAATACTGCAGTTGGAATTTGAAGGACAAGTTTATCTGTTAAACTGTCTTTTAAACGATTAAGCATATAGCCAATTTGAGGAGCAATCAAAATAACATCGTAATTTTCAACTTCTTCATAAATACTCAAGTAAGAAACAGCATCGAATTGATAATCTAAATTTAACATTTGTGCGACTGAATTTAAGTTTTCTGCAAACATAGATGTTGTTAAACCAGCTGAACAAGATAATAACACTTTTAATGTTTTTTCCTCTTTTAAATGAATCAATGTTTCAACCATTTCAACAAAAAGCTGTTTAGCGTGTTGCTCATCATTGAGTTCGAAATGAAGATAGAATTTAACAGAATTATCCTTATTAGAAGTAATGTTAAATTCAATAATTGTATTGTTTTCTATTTCAGTAAAAGTTATTGATGCAATTGCGTAATCTGTATGAAGTTGAATGTTATTTTCATCTTCACAACTGATATGATAATTCACATTATGTTGGTCTAAAATCCATGATTTAAAATGTTGAGATTCCATACTATCCCTCTTTTCTAATACTACTTTATTATTGCATAAGTTTCTAATTAAATGAAAAGATACTCGCAAGTATCTTTTAACGAATAAAATTTGTTCTTATAAATTCTTCTTTTTTTGGTAATCCATATTTGTCTTTGCCATCATGGATACTCTTAATTAAGAAAGACATATTTCTTGCTAAAACGCGCATACATTGGAGTCCTTCTTCATCTTGTAAAGCTTCACCTTGTTCACGTCCATGAATAGTGTTCCAGTATTGTGATGAAGCGATTGGCATTCCAGAAATTGCAAAGAATTTATTAATTTCATCATAAGTTGCAGAAATACCACCACGTCTTGCAACAACAACACTAGCACCAACTTTCATTGTTTTATCAATAGGAGCACTATAGAAAAGTCTTGTTAGAAATGAAATTAATGTAGAGTTTGCAGAACCGTAGTAGACAGGTGTCCCTACAACTAACCCATCACATTCTTCAAACTTTTTAGCAACTTCATTGACCATATCGTCAAAAACACATTTTCCAGTTTTCTTGCATGTCATACAAGCAATACAACCTCTAATATCTTTATTGCCAACATGTACAATTTCTGTTTCAATATCTTGTTCTTCAAAAATCTTAACCATTTCATCTAATGCAATTCTTGTATTTCCTTTAACATGGGGACTACCATTAATCATTAATACTTTCATTTTGTTATTCTCCTTATTATTGTTTATTAGATTGGACAATGTCTTTTAAACTGATTCTTGGATGGCGATATCTAGCATTTGGGTTTTTATCAGTAACCAAATGAATAGCTTTGAAAGGACAATGATGAACACAAGCTAAACAAAATTCACATGTTTTATTAAGTCTTTTAGCACGTCCATCAATGATTTTGATATTGCCAATAGGGCAAACTTGTTGGCAGATTGTACAACCTGAACATTGATTTGTCATGATAATAGCTTCACCATTGACAAGTTCAGGGTGTTCAGAAAATCTTTTTGATGCCACTGTATATAAATCTATACCATCTTGAGTCGGTTGTAAAATAAACTTTGTACATACTTTAATATCATTATAAACTTTATTGATTTGTTTGTCGATTTTTTTATCAAGAGAGATTTCTTCTTCCATATTAAATGACGGTAGGTAATTATCAACCATAAGAATAGAGTTTACATAATCCACATGAATTCCATTTTCTTTACAAAAACTTTGACTCCATGTTGAGGCAATACTATTATTTTTTCCATAAGTTAAAATGATATAGAAATAGTCTGTATCAAATTGAGCTTTTTCAATAAATTTTCTTACTATCTGAGGGAGTTCTCCGGCATAGACTGGAGAAATAATACCTATTTTTTTATCTTGATAATGTTGTTTTTCTTGTTTGAGTTCTTGAGGTATGCTCAAGATGTGTTTGTCTAGTTTTCTAGCAACGTATAAACTGTTTCCAGTTGCGGTAAAATAAAATAACATATGTGTTTCTCCTTATTTGTTGATTTGTTGTTCCCAAAAGGATATAGCTTCATCAATCCATCTCTTAGCAATTTTTCATTTTTCTAATCCAAATCTATGATATAATCCAAAATAACAATGAAATTCAGTAGGGATATTGAAAGAATTTAATATTTCTAAGCGATGTTTCATAATGCAATCATCTGCGATAGAATCGTTGCTTCCAACACATGCATAAGTAGGAGCATCAGTTAGTTAGGCATTGTGATAACCTGTATATTGCATAATAATAGCATCTGCTTGAGGGATATCTTGTTCAACGTATGATGCAAGATTTTTCTTATCCATCTAAAGTAGCGGTCATTCTTGCACCAGCAGAACCACCTCATAATGAATAGTGTTTTTTATCGATGTTAAATTTTTGTGCATGATTATAGAGATAAGTGATTGCTCTTGCTAAATCAATGTAAGGGTGATTGACTCTATAGATGAGAGCAAATGCATTACATCCTTTTTGATTTAAAGAGAGTGCATGAGGAAAACTGTCGTGCATAGCATTAACATAAGCAAATTCATCACCAACGTTACATTTCTCAAAAGGAGCATTGTCTTTTCCTTTGAAAAAGAATAAACCAGTATCTCTTTTAGAGAAATCTTTGCTTATTTCTTCTTTTGAGTATATGGGATAAAAGATGGAATGATAAAAAGAATCATTATAGAGTTTTTGGGTGATTTTGACTATTGTTTGTACATTGATATGGCTATATCAAATATATGTTTAAAAGGAATTAATTTCTTTTAAGGTTATATCATAATATAATGGATAGAACGATGAATAGTGAATAAGAGTCTACCATTATTTTGAAAAGCGAGTTCTTTTAAAATATTACCGATTTTTGTGCTTTCGATAATTATCATGAATATTAATGTCCTCCAAAGACATTAAAATCTATACTTTCTAATAAAGAATTAATTGCGTTCATTTCCTCCCATGTGATTTCTATTTTTGAGGCATTGAAATTTTCTTCAATTCTTTTTGATTTTCGACTTCCTGGTATGGGAATGATAAAATCTTTTTTGCATAGCATCCAAGCTATAGAGAGTTGTGCCATTGTGCAGTGTTTTTGTTTGGCTAAATCATCTAATAAAGATAGAAGTTGCTTAGCTTTTTGATAACCTTCTTCTTGATATTGAGGCATCTTATTTCTAAAATCACCATCTTCAAAAGAAGAATCAGATGTATACTTTCCTGATAATAAACCATTAGCTAAAGGGGAGAAAGCAACGTATGTAATTCCTAATTCTTGACAAGTTTCAAATAGATTTTCATGCCATCTTGCCATCATTGAATATCTGTTTTGAATAGCTGTTACAGGACAAATTGCATGAGCACGTCTTAAATAGTCTTCGTTTACTTCACTAATACCCCAAGCTCTGATTTTTCCTTCATCAATGAGTTCTTTCATGACACTTGCAACAACTTCTGGTTCTACTTTTGGATCAATGCGATGCTGATAGTATAAATCAATATAATCTGTTTGAAGTTTTTTTAAAGAACTTTCAATAGATTCTCTGATTTTTTGAGGTGATGAATCTAATTCTAAATGATCCCCTTTATGAATGACGCCAAACTTTGTCGCAATAATCACTTGTGCTCTGACATCTTTGAGGGCAGTACCTACCAATTCTTCGTTATAAGAAATACTTCCATCAGCGTTTTCTCCTGTATAACATTGTGCAGTATCAAAGAAGTCATAACCTAATGCATAGGCTTTTTGAATTGTTTCTATAGCTTCTTCTTTATTGGTTGCTAGACCATAAGCATGAGAAAATCCCATACATCCTAACCCAACAGGATTTACATACATATTTGTTTTACCTAATTGTCTTTTTTTCATTGTGTAATCATTCCTTTATAATTCATATGATAAAGTTTAGCAAAACGTTGCATTGTATATTCTCCTGCTTCTAGTTGTTGTTTTGTAGGGGCATAACCTTGAAATACAAAATACATATCTTTGCCTTCCAATAATGTTTCACTCACATTTTTATAAAATCTATCAATAAGATTACGAATGGCTCCGGACATACTATGCCAATAAAGTGGAGAGCCAATAATGATTGTATCAGCTTCACTCATCTTTGATACAACTTCATTAAATTGATCATCTTCAAAATCTTGACCATAGCAGTAAATTTTATAATCAACTAAGTGCAATGTTTCAAATTCTTTATCTTTTAAAAACTTTTTCGTTAGTGTAATGGTATTTCCATTTTTGTTTGGACTTCCATTAATCAATAATATGCTCATATCTATTATCTCCTTTAATCATGTATTTTCTTATTTAAGACCATATGGATAAATTCAGGATTGAAATGTTTGGCTCTTGTATCAGAGTAACCCATGTCTAGTGAAGAAATCTTGTCCATTTCTTCATCAGTTAATGTAAAATCAAAAACATCAATATTTTCAATGATTCTTTCAATATGTGTAGATTTAGGAATAACAACGACACCTCTTTGAATATTCCATTTTAAAAGAATTTGTCCTACAGTTTTATGATGATGTTTTGCTATTGTCAATAGCATTTCGTTTTCAAAAGGGTTGTATCTTCCACCACCAAGAGGAGCCCATGCTTCAGGAATAATATTGTATTCTTTCATTGTAGATAAAGCCTGTTCTTGTGTGAAATAAGGATGTAATTCTGCTTGATTGACCATAGGTTTGATTGTGACTGTTTCACAGAAGTTGATAAGTGTATGAGGATAGAAATTAGAAACACCGATTGCTTTTAATTTTCCTTCTCTATAAGCATCTTCTAATGCTCTCCATGCAGCAAAGTAATCTCCCATTGATTGATGAAGCAAATATAAATCAAAATATTCTAAACCACTTTTTTGAAGAGAGTTTTCAATACCTTGTTTTGCATCTTCATAAGAGTGCATATCTTGTACCCATAATTTAGAAGTGATAAATAATTCTTTTCTTGTACAAAGTCCATCATCAATAGCTTGTTTCACTGCTTTTCCAACAGCGTCTTCGTTCATATAAGATGCTGCTGTATCAATTAAACGATAACCAGCTTGAATAGCTTGATAGACACTTTCTTGACATTCTTTTTTATCAGGAACTTGGAAAACGCCTAATCCTAATATAGGCATTTTTAATTTGTTTGTTAATGTAACATATTCCATAAATAAGACACCTCTTTTATCTTTTTAAACCACAGATCATTTCAACTGTTGCTGGATCGTAATGTGAGAAGAATGAACTTGTATCTTTATTCATGTTTGTGATTGTTTGCATATCTTCATCAGTGAGTTTGAAATCAAAGATATTAATATTTTCTTCCATTCTTTCTTTTCTGACTGTTTTTGCTAAAGGGACAATTCCTCTTTGAACTAACCATCTTAAGATGACTTGACCTATTGATTTTTGATGTTTTTGAGCAATTTCGTTGAGAGTGACATTGGTAAAAATATGATTTTTTCCTTCAGCAAATGGAGCCCATGCTTCTAATTGCACACCATATTTTTGATTATATTCTAAGGCTTGGTTTTGTTGGTGGAATGGATTGACTTCAACTTGATTGATAGCTGGTAAAACATCGGTATCTAAACATAAGTCAACTAAACGATCAGGATAGAAGTTCGAAACACCAATAGCTTTGATTTTTCCTTCATGATATAAGTCTATTAAAGCTTTGTAAGCACCATGATAATCTTTAAATGGTTGATGTAATAAGACTAAATCTAAATAATCTAATTGCATTTTCTTTAATGATTCTTCTATAGAAGTTTTAGCATTTTCATATCCGTAATTTGAAATCCATACTTTTGTTGTGATGAATAATTCATTTCTTGGGACATTTGTTTTTTGAATAGCTTCTCCAACAGCTTCTTCATTGCCATAAGATTGTGCTGTATCAATTAAACGATAGCCTGCCTCAATAGCATCCAAGACAACTCTTACACATTCATCGTGATCTTTAATTTGAAAAACTCCAAATCCTACCATAGGCATCTTAATACCATTATTTAATGTTACATATTCCATATTTTTTCCTCCTAATCATGAATTTTTAATCCCATTAATCTAGTTTCGTTTACTGGATCTTCAGGATTATGTGTTGGTTTACCAGTATCTAATGCTTGAATAGCTGCCATATCTTCGTCGGTTAATTCAAAATCAAAGATATCAATATTTCCTTTCATTCTTGTAGAGTTTGTTGATTTTGGTAAAGAAATAACTCCTTCTTGATAAATCCATCTTAAAATAATCTGACCAGTGTTTTTATTATATTTCTTTGCAATACTAACAATTGTTTCATTTTCTAATAAGTCTTTATTTCCATGTCCTAATGGATACCATGCTTCTAAAAGAATATTGTTTTCTTTCATAATTTTTCTTAATTCTTTTTGTTGGATGAATGGGTTAAATTCGACTTGATTGACAACTGGCATAATTGTCATACCATCTTTAAATTTATTCCATAAGTTAACAGTGATATTCGAAACTCCAATTGATTTGATTTTTCCTTCATGAACAGCTTCTTCTAATGCTTTCCAAGCACCTAAATAATCACCATAAGGTTGATGTAATAAATACAAATCAATATACTCAACATCTAATGCTTTTAAAGAATTTTCAATACCTTTCTTTGCATTTTCATAACCATAATCTTGTAGCCATAATTTAGAAGTAATAAAAATATCTTCTCTATCAATTTCGCTAGCTTTGATAGCTTTACCAACATCACTTTCATTCATATATCCAGCAGCTGTATCAATATGACGATAGCCTGCTTTTAATGCTGATAGTGTAGCTTCATAAGTTGGTCCGTTGTTAGGGATTTGAAAAACTCCAAAACCTACGGCTGGGATAGTTTGTTTGTTGTTAAATTCAAATGTTTTCATGGCTTATTTCTCCTTTTCTGATTATATTTTATCTTTGCAACTAAAAAATGTACAATAACAATTTTGCAATCTACTATAACGAAATAGTATAGTGATGAAAGAAAATCAAAAAAAACAATGAATCAGCTCTCATTGCTTTTGTAGTAAATCTTGAAGAATGTTTAAAAAATATTGTGATGATTTTGTATGATATGAATGCTTTAACAATCATAGACATCCCTTTTGTTATCCCACAACCCATATAGATATCTCTATTGAAAGCAGTTTTTTCAGAAATAATGTCTTCTGATCTTTTTCTAATAATAAATCATCTTCTGTTAAAGTCATCTTGCCACTTCTTCTTTCCAATAAAACAGTTCCTAAGTCTTTCGTTTGTCTTGATCAAGTTTTGAGAAAGATGTAAAAACACTGTTGTTTTGGAAATAGAGTCTTCTCTTGCGATAGCTAAGAAATATTGTAAAACTCTTAACTCCATACAATTCACTTCGTTGTTACATCCATGCTTAAAAGTTATAGTAACATATAAAATATAAGTATTTGTTATGGGAGAGAAAAGTTTGTATAATAAGGATGAGGCGATGGTTATGAGTGATTATGAAAAAGAATGTTTACAAGATGCAGGTTGTTCAAAAGATTTTATTGAACATATGCAATGTTGTCAAACCCAAAGACAGATACTGTTGCTTAGAAAACATCGTTGTGATTTTGTTGAAAAGATACATGATTTTCAAAATAAAATAGATCGTGTAGATGATGTTTTGTATAGATTAAAGAGAGAAGGTAAATGTAATGAATAAAATTATAAATCAAAAATTTGATGAAGAACGTGCTTTGTATCATTTAGAAAATACAAGTGTTGAAAATTGTATATTTGCTGGTGAAGCAGATGGAGAGTCTGTTTTAAAAGAAGCAAGGCATATTGAAGTGAAGGATTGTCAATTTTCTTTACGTTACCCTTTGTGGCATGTACAAGATTATAAGCTTCTCAATTCAATGATGGATACTTTTACAAGAGCGCCCATTTGGTATTCACATCATGGATTGATTCAAAATTGCCAAATTGATGGAATTAAAGTTTTAAGAGAATGTAGTCATACAAGGATTGTGGATTCAACAATTCAATCATCAGAACTCGGTTGGTATTGTCATGATATTGAAATTAAGAATAGTATAATTCAATCAGAATATATCTTTTTAAATAGTTCTCGTGTTTTTATTGAGGGATTAAAATTTCAAGGAAAATATTCTTTTCAATATATGCATGATGTAGAAATCAAAGATTCTTATTTAGATACAAAAGATGCATTTTGGCATAGTGAGAATGTAGTGGTTAAAAATTCTGTGATTAAAGGAGAATATCTAGCATGGTTTTCTAAGAATTTAACACTTATTAATTGTCAAATTATTGGTACACAACCATTTTGTTATTGTGAGAATTTAAAATTAATTGATTGCGAAATGATAGATACTGATTTAGCTTTTGAATACAGTGAGGTTTATGCAACTATTAACGGTCATGTGGATTCTATTAAAAATCATAAGAGTGGAAAGATTGTTGTAGATAGTGTAGGGGAGGTAATAATTGAAGATCCTATTATGGAGGTAAGTGGGCAAGTTATTGTCAGAAAAAATATGAATAAGTGTGATGAACAATGTTTATGTCAATCAAGTTGTTAAAAGCTACAAGATAGCTTTTTCTTTTTATATGAATCTGTGTTATAATAGGCTATATTTTCAAGAAAGAGAGATGTCTATGGGACATAAGAATACAAAAAAGATGGTTCAAGGGGCAATGATTGCTGCTTTGTTTGGTGTTTTATCTTTAATCAATACTTATACAGGAAGTTTGTTTGATATTTTTATCTGTTATGGTATGGTACCACCACTTGTTTGGTATGGATACCACTATGATTTGAAAAGCAATATTGTTGTATGTGTAGTGTCTATGTTTGTAATTATGATGGTAGGATTGCCATTTTTTATTGTTTCATCTGTGGCTTCGTGTCTTGCTGGTTTATGGATAGGTGAATGTTTAAAACGACATGCTCAAAAAGGTATAATCATTCTTGGGACATTTGGGGTGACTTTTATCAATAATATATGTATTTATGAAGTGTTCTCGGGATTGTTAGGTATTAACATTTCCCAGGAAATGATAGTCATGTATGAAGAACTATCTCAAATCATTCCTGCTATTGAACAAAATATAAATGTGAATATGTTTTTGTCTATGATTCCTATGATTTTGATTATTATGTCTGTTATGGAAATGTATGTTATTGTACTTTTGTGTCAATTGGTTTTGACAAGGTTAAAAGTAGAATTTCCAGGGAATTTCCATATTGCGACCATGCACTTAAGTCAAAAACAAGGATTGATTGTGGCAGGGGTGATGTTTGGAGGTTATATCTTATATAATTTTTTACATATTGACAGTATTTATCTTGTTTATGCTTATACATTAGGTATGCTTGTTTTCTTATTGCAAGGTTTATCTTTTATGAGTTTTTATTTGATTATAAAACAAAAACCAAAATGGTTGATATTTGCATTTGTTGCTATGTTTATACCGATGATTTCAATGGTTTATGTTGTGGTGGGAATCTTGGATATATTTAGTGATTTAAGAAGGAATATATTGTATAATATAAATAATGGAGTGTAAGGAGGGAAAATCATTTGACAAGGAAAATGTTGCAAGTAAGAAATCTTATATTTACTTTTTTGATATTAGAATGTTTATTGTTGTTTGGTTTTTACTTTATTTTTAGTCACCCATTGTTATTGGTGCTTGGAGTTTATGCGTCTGTTAAGAATGTGATTATCTTTATAGCTTTGATGTATTCTAATTATTTATCTGAATCTAATGTCCTGAGTGTTAAAGATGCCTTGGATATCGATGCGAGAAATGCATTTATGTTTGGTGGTATAGGTCTTGTGCAATATGATGAAAATAGAAATATTGTATGGACAAGTGATTTGTTTAAAGAATTGAATATTAATATTGTAGGTGTGAAGTTATTAGAGTGGCAACCGCATCTAGCACCACTTTTTGAAGATGAAGATATTCGTGTTATAGATGTGAAGGGAAGGAAGTTTGAAGCTTATAATAGTCAAGAAACAAAATTGATTTATTTAAAAGATGTAACTCAACTTTTATCACTTCAACAAGATTATCAAGATCAACAAGTCTGTATGGCTTATATTACAATAGATAATTATGAGGAAACATTAGAGCGAGTGGATGAACCAAAGATGGCATTGATTCAATCTCGCTCAAGACAAATTATTGTAGATTGGGCATATTCTAATGGAATTATTATTCGTCGTTTTAAATCTGGTGGATATTTGGCTTTTTTTAATGAAAGAATTTATAAAAAACAAGTTGAAAATAAATTTGCGATTCTTGATGCTTTTAAGAAAATGTCAAAAGAGTTAGATGAAGTTATGACATTGAGTATTGGTATTGGGCGTAATTCAAGAGTACTAAGAGAACTAGATGAAATGGCATCATCGGCGCTAAGTTTGACTTATTCACGTGGTGGAGATCAGGTGGCTGTGAAATCTGGCGATGATAATGTGAAGTTCTTTGGTGGCAATAGTGATACCTTTGAAAAGAGTAGTAAAGTTCGTGCTAGGGTTATTGCCCAGTCTCTTGCAGGACTTATTAAAAATGCAAGTCAAGTGTATGTAATGGGGCATAAAAGTTCGGATTTAGATTCTTTTGGAGCATCTTTGGGTGTTGCAAAAATTGCAAAGGCTTATGGAAAGAAAGTTAGAGTTGTTATTGATTATGATTCGATTGAAGAGAAGACAAAAAATGCAGTGAATATGATTAAAAATCGTGAAGATTATAAATCCATGATTTTGTCTTATCACGATGCATTGGAATATGTGGATAAAAACACATTATTAATAAGTGTTGATAATCATAAACCTAGTCTTGCAATTTCTCGTTCTTTATTAGAGAAAGTAAAGAATAAAGTGATTATTGATCATCACAGACGTGGTGAAGAGTTTATTGAAGCACCTATTTTAACTTACTTAGAGCCTGCAGCTTCAAGTACAGTAGAGTTAGTTGTGGAGATTATGGAATATCAAAATATAGATGCACAACTCAATGAACTTGATGCAACAATTATGTATGCAGGTATGTTAGTTGATACAAATAATTTTAAACAACGTGTTGGCGTGCGTACTTTTCAATCAGCAGCATCATTACGTGATTCACAAGCGAATGTGACAAAGGCATATGAATTCTTAGAGGATTCTTATGAAGAAACATTAACGAAATTGTCAATTACACAAAATGCTTATCGTTATAATTCTTACGTATTAATTGCAATGGGTAATGAGGATAAAGAATATCCAAGTGCAATGCTTGCAAAAGCAAGTAATGCTTTGTTAGAAATTAGTGGAATTAAGGCTTCTTTTACAATTGCTTTGATTAATAAAGGTCGAATTGCAGTTAGTGCAAGAAGTACAAAGGATATTAATGTTCAGATTATTATGGAAAACATGGGCGGTGGTGGTCATTTTTCTATGGCTGCTGCACAGTTTGAAGATAAAACTTTAGAAGAAGTTCGTGTTTTATTAGAAGAAAAGATTCATGAATATTTAGAAGACAGAGGTGAAATGAAATGAAAGTGATTTTAACACAAGATGTAAAAAAAGTTGGTAAGAAAGGTGAAATTGTTAATGTAGCTGATGGCTATGGACAAAACTTTCTGATTAAAAATGGTTTGGCAGTGCTGTCTACTCCAAGAGGGAGAGAAGTGGTTGCAGAGAATAAAGAAAAAGAAAGATTACAAGATTTAGAAAATAAGAAGAATGCAGAAGAATTGAAAAAGGTAATTGAAGGTATTACTTTAGAGTTTCAATTGTCTTCTGGAAAAGATGGAAGAACTTTTGGAAGTATTTCTACAAAGAATATTGTGGAAGAGCTATTGAAAAAGTATGATATTAAAGTAGATAAGAGAAAGTTTATTAATGCAAGACCTATTCAGGCGTTAGGATATACACGTTTGAAGATTGAGTTGTATAAAGATGTTATTGCGACAGTGAATGTGCATTTGAGTGAAAAGTAGGAGGGAATGAAAGTGGCAAGAGAATATCCTTATGATTTAGAGGCGGAAAGATCGTTATTAGGGTCGATGTTGATTTCTAAGAGTGCTTGTAATGAAATTATATCTCTTGCGAGTGGTGAAGATTTTTATCTTGATAGTCACCGTATACTTTTTGAGGCAATGCAGGAAGTTGAAAGTGAAGGGAATCCTGTTGATGTGACAACTTTGACTTCTTATTTGATGAGTAAAAACTTATTAGATAAAGTTGGTGGGGTTGAGTATTTGTTACAACTCTCTGAGTCTGTTCCGACAACTGCTCATAGTACACATTATTTAAAGATGTTAAATGAGAAGTCTTTGCTTAGAAAATTGATTAATGTTTCAACACGTATTATTGATGAAGCTTATGGTGAAGTTGGAAATATTAATGATTTTATTGGTGAGGTTGAAAAAGATTTTTTGAATGTTACTAGAGATAGAAATGCTGGTGAATTTAAGAATGTGAAATCAGTTATTCAAAATGTTACAGATCGTTTGATTATGTTGCAAAAGGCTGATGGACGTATTTCAGGTGTTAAGACTGGATATTATGATCTTGATAAATTAACTTCTGGGCTTCAAAAAGGTGATTTGATTATCTTAGCAGCAAGACCATCTGTTGGGAAAACGGCATTTGCCTTGAATCTTGCTTATAATATTTCTTTACATTCTGATGAAGCTGTTGCAGTATTCTCATTAGAAATGCCTGCGGAACAATTGATTCAACGTATTATTTGTGCAGCTGGAAGTTTGAATGCAGAGTCGTTACGTTCTGGTTCTATTTTAAAAGAAAGTAATGAAAGATATTATGCGGCTGCGGAAAAAGTTGGAAAGTGTAATTTATATATTGATGATACTCCAGGTATTAGAGTTGGTGAAATTGCAGCAAAGTGTCGTCGTTTAAAAAGAGATCATGGTTTAAAGTTGATTGTTATTGATTATTTACAGTTGATTTCAGGACCAGCAAACAGTCGTGAATCACGTCAACAAGAAGTTTCTGATATTTCAAGACAATTAAAAATGATTGCCAGAGAATTAGAATGTCCAGTGTTGGCATTGAGTCAGTTATCTCGTTCGGTTGAAAAACGTGATAATAAACGCCCTGTTCTTTCTGATTTAAGAGAATCTGGTGCGATTGAACAAGATGCTGATATTGTTTCGTTTATTCATCGTGAGGATTATCAAGATCCTAAAAAAGAAGCAGAAACACAAGGGGCAACGGATATTATTATTGCTAAACATCGTAATGGTGCTTTGGCAGACATTCGTCTTGTATTTCAAAAACAGTATAGTAAATTTGCAAATCCTGCAAGATCAGATCAACAGATCAATCCACTTGAAGGAGTTAAAGATGTACGCGTTTAAAAAAGAGTCTAAATTTTCATTTTAGACTCTTTGTTTTTTATTCCTGCTCTTAACATTTGAGAAGCTGTGTATAAAACAACTACAACAATACCCCAACGAATGATATCTATTGGTAATGATTTGACAATAAAAGCAGCAATCAAAACACCGATAGATCCAAAGATTGTATCTGCTAAAGCAGCTTTTCTATTATACATATTTTCTTTAATAAATTTCATACCGCAAGTAGGCATTAAAAAGGCACAAGATCCCATCATGATAGGAAAAGCAACTGTTGGTGACATACCAAGTAAACTTACTAAAGCCATACACGGAGAATACAAACCAACACCAACTGTCATCAATGCTCCCAAAATAAAGTTGATCACAATACCAATGATTAATTTCAAGCCACTTAATCCTAAAGCATTTCCTCCAATGTCTAACCATCCAATTGCTGAAGCGAACATAAAAAAAGCTGTGATAAACAATGCAATTCCCATGCTGATTTGAATTTTTCTTTCTGACATTTGTGAAACGATATTTGCGCCAATAGCTGAGCCTAATGCAGAAGCTAAAATCATTGTGAATAAAGTTAAAGAATCAGCTTGAACTAATTGTATAAAAATTAATGCTTGAATAATTGTTGGAATAGCATTGCCAACATTTAATGTTCCTGGTATATACTTATCGTGCATTTCACGAGAGTATCTAAACATTGATGTTTGTGGTGCAAAGGATCCAATTCCTAAAACATCAAAGAATAGAAACACAAAGCCATACAAACTACAACGTATAAAATTTGTTTCTTTTTCAAATTCATGTCTATGTTGATATAAGTCGTATCCATAATATAAACCATAGATAATCATATAAGCAAAAAGTGCCCACCATAATATTTTAGAAATCATGATTTCACCTCGTAAAATTATTATACAAAAAAGGTTTTTCTTTGTCTATTTAAAAAGAAAATATATAAAAATATCGCATTGACAAAAGGCGTTATTTGTCAAAACGATAGTCATTTTATGCAGGTTGTGCTGTGTTTAAAATACTATAAATATCTACTTTTTTTGAATAAGCAAGATTTGAGAAATAAGGTGGTTTATTTTTTCATTACCACAATTCTCTATATTTTGAATTGTATTTGATAATAAATCTGTAAACATATTTTTTAAT
>Snoopy_p2__coassemble_1078_pt1 | contig 15780 bp, 15 predicted proteins | sample Snoopy_p2__metabat2_low_PE_005 | metagenome-assembled genome bin Snoopy_p2 | reverse complement strand
GAGTATAAGAGGTGTGATATTATGAAAATTATTACTGATTCTGGTTCGTTATTTTCTCCAGAGAGTGGAAAAGCATTAGGAGTGGATGTATTACCTTTAAATGTGATTGTGGATAAAAAGAGTTATAAGGAATTTGTAGATATTCAAAGTTATGAATTTTTAGAACTTGTGAAGGAAGGACATATTCCTAGTTCATCTCAACCATCTATTGGAGAAACAATGGAGTTATTTGAGCAATATGATGGAGAAGATGTTTTAGTGATTCATATGGCTGATGGATTATCTGGTACATATCAAAGTACAATGTCTATCAAAGAAGATATGCAACATCCTGAAAAAATTCATGTGATTAACTCTATGACTTTATGTGGTCCTGAAAAATATTTGGTTGAAAAAGCTGTGCAGTTAAGAGATGAAGGTATGCATATTGATGATTTAATGAAAGAAATACATAAATGTATTGCTAGTGAAAAGTCTTTCTTAATTCCTCAAGATTTTAATTTCTTAAAAAGAGGAGGACGTTTAACACCTTTAGCTGCAACTGTTGGAGGTATGTTAAAAATCGTGCCTATTATGGGAAAAACTGCTGATGGAAAACGTTTAGAAAAGTTTGCTATTAAAAAGACAATAAAAGCAGCAGTGAAAGAAATTATAAAAGCTTTACAGGAACATGGTGTAGATAAAGATTATAGAATTTATGTGAGTCATGGTGGTGTTCTTGAACAAGCACAAGGTATTGTCAAACAATTACAAGAAGCTTTTGAAAATGTGAAAATTGAATTACATGAATTATCACCAGCATTTATTACACAAGGTGGTCCTGGTTGTATAGCTATACAAACGATACATATTTAAGCGGCATGTCCGCTTTTTTTCATAATTTGAAAACTATTTGCTTAGGATTCGTATATAATGATGCCTATCATGGAGAAAAAGTAAAAAAGCGCCAGGACTGTATTTACAGTTGACGAGGACCAGATTTATCGAAAGATTCGGCGGATGATCTGGAGGTTGATACAATCTTAATCAATAGTTAAAAACAGTTTGTGAAAATTGAACAAAGCTATTGTGGTATCCTTCATGAAATATATATATACGGAGGATTTTTTTATGTGTGGAATTACTGCTTTCACAGGGCAAATAAGTGCTTTGCCATTTTTAATGCAGGGTTTAGAGAAATTGGAGTATCGTGGATATGACTCGGCAGGTGTTACATTAGTGGGTCAAGATTGTTTAAAGACTTATAAAGTTAAGGGACGTTTAAAAGATTTAGAAGATATTTTAAATGTTGAAGAACATAGTCAAGTTACAGGGATAGGACATACTCGTTGGGCAACACATGGTATTCCTAGTGAATTGAATTCACATCCACATATGAACGAGAATCAAACGATTTCTATAGTTCATAATGGTATTATTGAAAATTATCAAGAAATAAAAGATGATTTAATTAAGAAAGGATATACATTTATATCACAAACTGATAGTGAGGTAATTGTACACTTAATTGACTTTTATAATCAGGGGGATATTTTTGAAGCAGTTAAAAAGACTTTAAAGAGACTTCAAGGGAGTTATGCATTGTGTATTGTTTCTTCATTCTATCCAAATCAAGTCATTGTAGCTAAAAAAGAGAGTCCTATGATTTTAGGACAATACCAAGATGGAACATTTTGTGCTAGTGATATACCGGCTGTACTTGAATATACACGTGATGTCATTGTTTTAGACGATGGACAAATGGCGATATTAACTCCTGATAAGATTCAAGTATATGATTATGATGGTCAATCTATAGATGTAGATATAACACATATTCCTTATGATTTACAAGCTGCTCAAAAAGGTGGTTATGAGACTTTTATGTTAAAGGAAATACATGAACAACCACAAGTTATTTTTGAAACATTACGTAGTTATTTACATGGAAATGATATTCAAATAAAGGCATTGAATCAATTGGATTGGAATTGGAAATCTTTTCAAAAAGTTTATTTTATAGCTTGCGGAACAGCATATCACGCTTGTTTATATGCTCAATATTTGTTTGAAAAATGGATTCATATTCCTGCTATTTGTATGCCAGCAAGTGAAATGAGATATAGAGAACCACGTATTGATAAAAAGACATTATGTATATTTGTAAGTCAATCTGGTGAAACAGCAGATACTTTAGCAGCTTTAAAACTTATCAAAGAAAAAAAGGGTAAAAGCCTTTCAGTAACGAATGTATTAGGATCTTCGTTGGATAGAATGTCTGATTGTACATTATATACATGTGCTGGTCCTGAGATTGCTGTAGCAAGTACAAAAGCATATACAACACAGTTAGTGTTATTAGGAGTTATGATGTTTGCTTTATCACAAAAAATGGCTGTATTACCCAATGATGCAAATGACTTCTTAGAAGAATTAGAAAGATTACCAAGTTATATTGAAAAAACATTAACTCAAGAACAAAAAATAGCATCATATGCTCAATTATTTAAAAATCAAAAAGATGCTTATTTTATTGGAAGACAACTTGATTATGTGAGTGTTGTAGAAGGAGCATTGAAATTAAAAGAAATTTCTTATATACATGCTGATGCGTATTATGCAGGAGAATTGAAGCATGGACCAATAGCATTAATTGAAGAAAACAGTCTTGTTGTAGCAGTGGCTTGTCAAGAAAATATTATTGCTAAAACGTTATCAAATATTCAAGAAACAGTGACAAGAGGTGCAGAAGTTCTATTCATAACAACAGAAAATCAAAAAGGAGATGGATTTAAACATAGTATACATATACCTTCTATACATCCATTATTAACTCCAGTATTAGTTGCTATTGTCCTTCAATTGTTAGCTTATTATGTAGCTCTTAGTAAGGAGTGTGATGTGGATAAACCACGTAATCTAGCTAAATCAGTAACAGTAGAGTAAAATAGTTGATATAGTGGGAATAAGATGTTTTGAATATATTGGAGATGTATTTATAGATCTTATATTAAGAGTATATAATAAAATTTATTTAAAGAAATGTGTTCTTAAAAATGGAATACGTGGATAGATGAATTTTTGTAAATATAATAATAGAGATTTAATGAAGAGGATAAGAGTTTAATCTTATTCTTTTTTTGTTTTGAAAGCTCTTTCATTGTGCAATGAGTTTTATAAAGTTTAATTGAAGAATTGTTGAAAGTAAAAACTGATAATCGTAGAATGATTGCTGTTTTTAATTAAAAAAAGTATGATACATATAAAGGAAAGGAGAGGAAATGATGCTAGAGAGGATAAAAGAACATCTTATTGTATCATGTCAAGCTCTTGAAGATGAGCCATTGCATTCATCGTTTATCATGTCAAGAATGGCTTTAGCAGCATATCAAGGTGGAGCAAAAGGAATAAGAGCTAATTCAATAGCAGATATTCAGGAAATTAAAAAAACAGTAGATTTGCCCATCATTGGGATAGTAAAAAGAGATTATGATAATTGTGATGTTTATATTACACCGACGTATCAAGATGTGGATGACTTGGTTAAAGTTGGATGTGACATTATAGCGATTGATGCTACAAAAAGTTTAAGACCAGATAATATTTCATTAGATGAATTCTTTAAAAAGATTAAAGAAAAATATCCTAATCAATTATTTATGGCTGACTGTAGTACAATTGAGGAAGCTTTACATGCTGATGAAATTGGATTTGATTTTATAGGAACAACTCTTGTAGGGTATACAAATCAAAGTAGAAATGATCACATTGAAGAGAATGATTTTGAAATAATAAGAAAAATCTTAGAACAAGTTAAACATCCAGTTATTGCTGAAGGAAATATTGATACACCTCAAAAAGCGAAAAGAGTATTAGAATTGGGATGTTATAGTGTTGTTGTGGGTTCTATCATTACCCGCCCACAAATTATTACAAAAAGATTTGTTGATGAAATAGAAGGAGGAAATAAATAATGAATAAATTTATGGATAGTTTAGCAGGTAAAATGTTACCATTTGCTGAAGCTTTATCAAAAAATAAATATTTAAGTGCTATTCGTAACTCATTTATTACAATTATGCCTATTGTTATAGGATGTTCACTTTGTACTTTATTGAATTGTGTTTTCTTAGGAGAAGGAAATTATTTTGATAAATGGTTTGGATTCCAAGGACTAGAAATCATGAGTGCATTAGGCGCTATTGGTAGTGCTGGTATGAGCATCATGACATTACTTATTGTATTCTTAGTTGCTAAAAACTTAGCAAGATCTTATAACTTAGATACAGATACAGTATCAGTAACAGCTGTTGTAGCATTTTTAACAATCACTACATTTGGGGCTGATGAAACACTTGGAGAAGTTATTCAAACTTATTATCTCGGTGCTGCAGGTTTATTTACAGGTTTCATTGCTGCAATTGCTACAGTAGAAATTATGCGTAAGTTAATGAATGTTAAAGCACTTATTATTAAAATGCCAGAATCTGTTCCTACTGGTATTGCAAGAAGTTTTAACAGTATGATTCCTACCATTTTAACAATGCTTATTTTTGGTATCGTAAGATTTATCACAAATGCAGTTGGTTTACCTTTAAATGATTTGATTTTTAATTTCTTACAACAACCATTAGCAGCAATTGTAACATCACCAGTTGGAATTGTATTAATTTATGTATTTTATATGTTATTATGGGGATTTGGTATCCATTCAGCTTATATTATTGGAACACCAATTCTTGAGCCAATTTATCTTGCAAATTTAACAACAAATATTGCGTTTATGACAAACCAAGCAGGAGATCCTGCAGTTTTAACAAAACCATTTGTGGATTCATTCATGTTCATGGGTGGTGCCGGAAATATGTTAGCTTTAATTATTGCAATTATGCTTGTATCTAAACGTAAAGATTATAAACAAATTTCAAAATTGGGATTTGTTCCAGCTTTATTCAATATTTCTGAACCTATCATGTTTGGATTACCTGTTGTTATGAACCCAATTTTAATTATTCCTATGATTCTTGTTACAATTGCAGGATTAGGAATCGGATATTTAGCAACTATTTTAGGATTTATGCCTTATACATTTGTTGCAACACCTTGGACAACACCACCTTTAGTGGGAGCATTCCTTGCAACTGGAGGAAGTTTTGGAGCATTGTTAAGTGCCTTGGTTGCATTAGTTGTATCAGTTCTTATTTATATGCCATTTGTAAAAGCAATGGATAAAGCAGAAATTGTAGATGATAAACAATGAAAGTTATAGTATTTGATTTAGATGGAACTTTAATTAATGGGAAAAATGAAGTTATTGGAGGAGAGAAGACAATTCAACTTCTCCATAAACTTCAATCTCTTGATTATAAATTAGCAATTTGTACTGGTCGTTTAGATCATGATATTGTTGCTATTAATGATAAATTTCAATTAGGAATAGATGAAAGAATTTCGCAAAACGGAGCAGTGTTCTATCAAGGAAATCACCAAGAGGCAAATTTATTAAAAACATCTACAGCATTAAAAGTGAATCAACTTCTTGATAGATTTCCAGTAAGAGTTGAGATGAATACGATTTCTAATAGATATTGGAAAAGTCCAAGAGACCCAGATTTTCCAAAAGAATTTTATGATTCATCAATCATTAGAGAAGATTTTTCTTCAGTTATACCTTATCAACCAATTGTTTTGTTTTTGATAGTAGGTGATCATGAGTCTTTAAAAGAGATCCAAATGATTGTTAAAGAAAATATTAAAGATGTAGATGTTATTTTTACAAGTCAAACATCTTTAGAAATAGTGAGTCAGCATGTTTCAAAAGGAGAAGCTGTACATACTATGTACCCTGATGCAAAAATATATGCTATTGGTGATAGTGAAAGTGATTTATCAATGAAAAAATATGCAGATAGATTTTTCTATATAGGACATGATGAATCAGGAGTAGAAAATGTTGTTGATATTTATCAAGCATTAAAAATGATAGTTGAAGAATAAGAAAGGTTTTTATTCTCCTTAGGAGAATAAAAATTTTTCTTATTCTAGATGGAGGAAATTATGAAAATATTATATTTACCATTAGATGAGCGACCTTGTAATTATGTCTATCCACAGATGATAGCATCATCTAATATGTCAATTGATTTAGAAATACCATCTTTAGATATTTTACCTAAAAAGAAAATACCGGCAGATTTTTCTCATATACAGAATTATTTAATTAATCATGTAAATGATAAAGATGTTCTTGTTATTGCATTGGATATGCTTTTGTATGGTGGATTAATTCCATCAAGACTTCACTATTTAAAGTTAGAAGAATTAATGCAAAGATTAGAAATATTAAGAACATTAAAAGAAAGAAATCCTCAATTAAAAATATATGCATTTGAATGTATTATGAGGTGTCCACAATATGATTCTAGTGAAGAAGAACCGGATTATTATGAACAATATGGATATGCTTTATTTAAGAAAAAATATTTAGAAAATAAAAAAGAAAGAGAAACTTTAACTGAAGAAGAAGAAAAGGAATTGAATTCAATTGAAATTCCAGACAATATTGTTAAGGACTATGTGCAAAGACGTGATATTAATTGTCAAATGAATCAAAAAACTTTAGAGTTTCTTGAAGAAGGAATTATTGATTTCTTAGTTATTCCACAAGATGATTCTTCACCTTATGGTTATACAGCAATAGACCAAGGAAAGATTTTACAAGAAATCAAAAATAAACATTTAGAATTAAAAACAATGGTTTATCCAGGTGCTGATGAAGTTGGTTTATCATTGATGGCGAGAGCATATAATGAATATCATCACTTTGTACCTAAAATTTATCCATTTTATGCATCAACTTTAGGACCTTCTATTGTGCCATTGTATGAAGATCGCCCAATGTTTGAAAGTTTAAAATCACATATTTTAGTCACTGGTGCAAGATTAGTGAATGATGAAAATCAGGCTCATTTGATACTTGCGATTAATAGTCCAGGTAAATTTATGCAAGAGTCTTTTGAAAGCAAAGATGTGACTTATTCAAGTTATCGTCAATTATTAAATTTTGTATATCAAATTGAAAGTTATGTGAAACAAGGAAAGAATGTAGCGTTAATAGATAGTGCTTTTGCGAATGGTGGAGACTTGGAATTGATTCATTATTTAGATGAATTAGATTTATTAGATGAACTTAAGGGCTATGCAGGATGGAATACAAATTGTAATACGACAGGAACTGTTTTAGCTCAAGCAGAGTTAGGTCGAGAAGCAATTTCAAATACGATTTACCATATTATTGAAGATGCATTCTACCAAGCAAAAGTGCGTAAAATGATTATTGATCATGATCTTCGTGAATTAGGATTATCATATTATGATTTCAAAGATAAGCAAGATGTTGTAGAGGATAGAATTGGGGCAGCGTTATTGCGTGAATATAAAAATCTTAAACTTTCTTTGAAATATCCAATAGAAAAAATAGAAGTGACTATGCCTTGGAAAAGAATGTTTGAAATAGGAGTTAAAATCAAATGAGAGAATCTATGATTTATAATCCATGTATTTATCAATTACGAGAAAAATCATTACGTCGTATGCTTGATATAATTGAACAAAGAAAAAAGGCGTTATCAAATGGTTTAGTGCTATTTGGTGATTCTATTTTCGAACTTTATGATGTAAAAAATTTTATATCTAGTGATTCTATATATAATTGTGGAATAGGTGGGGCATCGACAGATGAATTATTGTGGTTTATTGATGAAGCAGTTATTAAATATCAACCATCAAAAGTGATTTTACATGTTGGAACAAATGATTTAGGAAATACAGCGATGAACTCTCCAAGAAAAATTGCTATGAACATTGCATTAATGACAAATATCATTCATAAGAATTTACCAAAGTGTCAAATTTATGTTTTTTCTCCCTTACCATGTATAGAATCTAAACAAGATTATTATCATGTGAATGGTATAAGATGTAATCGTTTTATTCAAGATATTACAGTTTTCTTGGAAGAATATGTAGATTATGCTCAAATTGTTCATGTGTTTGATGAGTTTATGAATGATGATGAGACAAATGAAGCTCTTTATAGTGATGCACTTCATCCTAACAGTTTAGGTTACAAGATTATTACAAAAAAAATATTAGAAATAATGAACTTGTGATACAATAAAATAGGTGATGTGAATGAACAATTATTTGATAAGTACAAAAACAATCATTAAAGAAAAGTATCATCTTTTTACTCAAGTAGAGAAAGTGATTGCTGATTACTTTTTGTCTGAAGATATTGATGATTTTTCTAGTAAAACTGTTTCACAGAAACTTTATGTGTCTGAAGCATCTTTATCTCGATTTGCAAAGAAATTGGGATTCAGTGGTTATCGTGAGTTCGTATTTTCATATAATTCTAATTTGAAAGAGAGTAGGCGTTTAGATCAGTTAACAGAATTTGCTATTTACAAATATCAAGAGGTATTGGAAAGAACTTATAAGATTGTAGATAATAATCAGATGATTCGTATAACTAATATGCTTAATTCTAGTAAACGTGTTTTTGTTTATGGAATAGGTTCTAGTGCTATAGCCGCAAAAGAATTTTGTTTACGTTTTATACGCTTAGGATTAGATATTGAAGTTTTAGATAGTGGAGATAAGATAAGTTTAAATACAACCCGTGTTAATTCTGAGTGCCTTGTGATTGGTATTTCAGTCTCTGGACGTAATAAAGAAGTATTGAAAGGGTTAAAGGTGGCATATGAAAAAGGCGCTACAACAATCCTTTTGACTTCAGCACTTATTGCAGAGAATGAAAAAATAACACATGAGATTGTATTGTTAGCACATTTGAAAAATATTACAGTTTCACATATTATTTCTCCACAAATTCCTGTTTTGATTATGATAGATGTTATTTATACACATTATTTAAATCATAATCAATCAGATAAGTTAGAATCTTTGAAACAAATATTAAATCAAATTGAATATAAATTTGAAAAGTAGGTGTATATATGCATATTGATTATCCTTTCTCTAATCATATGGTTTTACAAAGAAATAAAGATATTATTATGAGTGGTGAAGCTAAAGGTAAAGTTTTAACATTATCAATCAATCACCAAAAATATTACAGTGAAATTATTGATGGTCGATTTCGCGTTTGTGTTCATTTTAATCAAGCTGGGGGTCCTTATGATATAGAGATTCAAAGTGAATATGAAAAAATGTTATTGAAAGATGTTTTTGTTGGAGATGTTTTTTTAGCAGCAGGACAATCCAACATGGAATTACCGCTTTTTCAAACACATGATGAAAAGAATGTTGATTATAGAGATAATATAAGAGTGCTTTATGTTCCTCAGTATACTTATCCTTTTTGTGATTCTTTTCAAGATTGGGAAGTTTATAATAAAGAAACAGCATTTCAGTATAGTGCTTTAATCGCAAGTTTTGTAAAACATTTAGATAGGGATATACCTATAGGTATTATTCTTAATTATAAAGGCGGAACAAGTGCATCATGTTGGATGAGTGAAAAATATTTAAAAAAGGATTCTCTTATTGAACAAGTTTATTGGAAACAATATTATGAAGGATTACCTTCGTTAGATGAACAAATACAAGAAACAAAGGATTATTATAAAAAATTTAACGATTATCAAGATAAACTAGAAAAGTATAAAAAAGAACATATGGATATGAGTTTGTCTGAAATTAAAGATATTATTGGACATACACCATGGCCACCACCTAAAGGTATTTATGATTATGGAAGACCAACGTGTTTATATGAGAATATGTTTTTAAAGACACTACATTATCCTATAAAAGCTATTTTGTATTATCAAGGTGAAGAAGATAGTGATAGGTATCAGTATTATGAAAGTTTGTTAGGTTTGTTAATTGATAATTGGCGAGAGGATTATAAAGAAGATATTCCATTTTTTATAGTACAGTTACCAGAGTATGATCATAGTCATTTTAGTGAAATAAGATTAGCTCAAAGAGAAGTGTGTTTAAAAAAGAAAAAGACATATCTTGTTGTATCATTAGGAACAGGAGATTCTACATATATTCATCCATTGTCTAAAAATGAGTTGGGGAAACGTTTGGCTTATTCTGTAGAAAAGTATTTATATTATAAAGACACACCAGTTTCACCACTTATTCAAGAGGTTTGTGTTAATGAAAATCAAGTTATTATTAAATTTGATCAAGTCTTATATGAAAAACAAGTTGAATTAATTGTAGATGGAGAATATGTGAAGGGAACCATTTGTAAAAATCAATTAATTGTTCCTGTAAGTTCATATGATTATATTGCTTATGCATGTCAAGATGTACCAAATATTGAAATAATGAATAATGAAAAAATACCAACTTCACCATTTTTGATTCGATAGAGGGATAGTTTTATAAACTATCTCTTTTTTATCATTTTAAAAATGGGTTAACAAAAGAATGTATCAATCGAATGTATCAAGAATTGGTCCCTGATATATTAGCAAATAAAACACTTTCATATCATGAAAATAGAAAGAAATAAAAAGATAAATAACTTATAATAAAGAAAACAAAAGGAGGTACAATAAATGAGTTTTCCAAAAGGATTTTTATGGGGAGGAGCAACTGCTGCAAACCAATTAGAAGGTGGATGGCAAGAAGGAGGAAAAGGTATTTCTTGTCCTGATATTTGTACTGGGGGTACACATACAACAAGTAAGAGAATTACACCTGTTTTAGAAGAAGGAACTTTCTATCCATCACATGATGCTATTGATCATTATCATAGATATAAAGAGGATATTGCATTATTTGCAGAAATGGGATTTAAAGTTTATCGTTTTTCAATTGCATGGACACGTATTTTCCCAACAGGTGAAGAAAGTGAACCTAATGAAGAAGGTTTGAAATTCTATGAAAGTATTATTGATGAATGTTTAAAATATGGTATTGAGCCATTAATTACAATCTCTCATTATGAAGTACCATTTGCATTAACAAAGAAATATAATGGTTGGGCTTCAAGAGAAATGATTAATATTTTCATAAAATACTGTGAAGCTATCTTTACAAGATATAAAGGAAAAGTTAAATATTGGTTAACATTTAATGAAATCAATTCAGCAACAATGCCAATGGGTGGTTTTTTATCTCAAGGTATTTTAAATGAAACAGAAAAAACAACAGATTTTATAAACCAAGTTGATAATCCACAATTAAGATTCCAAGGTTTGCATCACCAATTTGTTGCAAGTGCGTTAGCAGTTCAATTAGCACATAAAATTGATTCAAACTATCAAGTAGGTTGTATGATTGTTTATGCTACAAGTTATCCGCTAACATGTAACCCTGATGATATCATATTAAATCAAAAACATAATCATATCATGAACTATTTCTGTAGTGATGTGCAATGTCGTGGATATTATCCATCTTATATGAATAGATATTTTAAAGAACAGGGTATTGAAATTAAAATTGAAGATGGTGATGCAGAGATTTTGAAAAATGGCTGTGTAGATTTCTATACATTTAGTTATTATATGTCTATTTGTCAAAGTGCAGATCCAAATGCAAATCATGCAAGTGGAAATATTATGGGAGGAGCAAACAATCCATATTTAAAAGCATCTGATTGGGGATGGCAAATTGATCCTAAAGGATTAAGATATTCATTAAATGAAATCTATGATCGTTATCAATTACCAATGATGATTGTAGAAAATGGATTGGGAGCATTTGATACAATTTCCGAAGATGGTAGTGTTCATGATGATTATCGTATTGATTATTTAAGAAGTCATATTGAACAAATGCATGAAGCTATCTTAGATGGTGTTAATTTAATTGGTTATACTCCTTGGGGATGTATAGATTTAGTTTCAGCATCTACTGGTGAAATGGCTAAACGATATGGTTTTATCTTTGTAGAAAGATATGATGATGGAACTGGTGATTTCGCAAGAAGAAGAAAAGATTCTTTCTATTGGTATAAGAAAGTTATCGAAACAAATGGTGAAGATTTAGATTAATGGGAAATGAGGTGTGATGAAAGTCATATCTTTTTCTATATATGATAAAGTTTCATTGGATAATTGATAAATAATGACAATCTATTTCTAGAGTGATAAAATTTATGTTGAAAAGAACGATAAATTAGAATTTAGGAGTGATATAAATGATTAAAGATTTAATGTATATTGAACTAAAAACAGGATGTTCTGATGATGGTCCAGCATGGATTGGATATGTGAAAACTTCAAAAACCAAGAAAACCATTTACTTTAATGACCATGCTTTTCAAAAATATAATGGTGGTTATTCTAACTATGTAGATATTGAAAACGGCGATGAATATTGGATTTCTGGTTTGAAAAAGAGAGAGAGCAATCGTCATTGGGACGGTCATGGGAAAATTATGATTGACCGCAGAGCTGTTAATGAATATCTTACTCTGATTGGAGAGAAAGAATTACCTCTAAATTTATTTGAAATAATTGACATTGAAGACAGATTTCCAGTTGAAAGAGTAAATAAACTTTTGAACGACAAAGAATAAAATCCCAGTTTGTAAGTATATTTGATGGAATGGAATATTAAGACCACTCCATTATCAAAAAAGTGGGAATAAAAATAATATACACGAATAAGCGATAAATGTTGTGTTTACAAAACAAAACTGCATTTTACATGGTGTGATATAGATTATACCATTATCACTATGAAAAATTGAATAATACATAAGAAAGACAGTTGATCATTTCAAATATGAAGTTAATTGTCTTTTTCTTATTGTTAAAATATATAGCAAAATGTTATCTTGAATTGCTAGTATTGTAGAATATTTTGAAGTACAATGAATGTGAAAGAGAGGGATATATGATGAGTATCGGTAAGAAAATCCTCGCATTACGAAGAAAACTTGATTTATCTCAAGAACAAATGGCACAAGAACTCCATGTATCAAGGCAGACGATTTCAAAATGGGAAAGTGATTTGAGTTTACCTGATATGAAAACAGTGTTGTTAATGAGTGAACTGTATGATGTCAGTGTTACAGAATTATTGGGTGTTGAAGATAGTAAAGATGATTCAATCACACAATAATATAATCAGCTTCATTTAGTTAATAAGAATCTAGAAAGTGCAAAGAAAAGAAGGACGATTTTTGATATTGTTTTAATCGGGATTTGTATAGCTTGTTTAAGTTTAACAACTGTTATTCTTCTAAAACGAAATAATACGAATGTTGTTCAAAATTATTATGAGAATCCTACTGAATATAATGAATCAGATCATTTGGTTTTAAATTCAGAGAAAAATATACTTTCTTACGATTTTAATAAAGGTATTATGAATGTGGAAATGATATATGATTTAAAACAAGATTATAAAGGTGCAAAAGTAGAGAGTATTATGATAGATGAACAAGGGAAATCATATTCTTACTTATTAAAGAAAAGTGATGTTCAAAGTCGATATATATATAAAGGAGAAATACCTTTAAAAGATTATCAACGAGAAAAAATTATATTAACTTCTAAAGATGTAATTTTATCCGATGTATTAGGAGGAACGAGTTATATGAATTCGGTATTGGATGATTTTATTCATTTAAAAATTGTAGGTAAGGAAGGTTCAACAGGTAGACAGCTTCAATATTCATTTTCTCATGAATGGAGTGAAATTGAGCATAAAGGTAAACTTCAAGGAACAATGCATATAATAATTAATGTTAGTTCAAAAAATGAGAACTATAGTTATTTTGATAAAACTATTTCTTTAGGTAATGATCAAAGTTTTGATGTTAAAAAATTAAAACGACTTGATGATCTTTGCGTAGAATGTACATTAGTTATAGACGATACAGAATATACATTGAGTGGTACAATAAAAATCGTCGATGCACAACTGTATGGAAATTATATGGATACACCTTTGCTTTGATAGCAATATATTGAAAATGTCAAGATATATCTTGGCGTTTTTAGTAATAGGTCTATACTCATGTAAAAAGAAACATGATATAATAAAATATATCGAAAAGAGGGATAAAATGATTAAAAAAGCAAGTTTAGAAGACTTAGAAGAAGTCTATCAACTCATGTGTATCTTAGAAAATAAAGAGTTAAATAAAGAACATTTTACACAAGTTTATAAGCAAGGTTTAGAAAATAGTGATCTTGTTTATCTTGTGTATAAAGAAGATAAAGTTTTGGGATTTATAAGCTTTATTGTTCATCATTATATGCATCATGATAAAGATACTGGGGAAATTATTGAATTGGTTGTATTACCAGAATATCGTAGTCAGCACATAGGTGATCGATTAATTAGAGAAATTGAAAGAGTTGCAGTTGAAAGAAATCTTGAACAAATTGAACTTTCTACATCAACTTATCGTAAAGATGCACATCGGTTTTATGAAAATCATGGGTATGTGAAAGATCATTATAACTATACAAAGAATTTATAATATATTTTCTTAAAGGGGAGGGAGAGATAATTATACGATAAAGATATTAAAAGAAGCATTTAAAGAATCTTTACTTATTATGATGGAATATATTGTTTTAGGGATGTATTTTGGAATGATGTTAGAAAAGTAAAAAATTTATGTTGGAAGTATGCAGTTTGTTGTTATTACTAGGTATGGTTGTTTTTCATATGTGCAAGTTTTATTTGTGTAAAAAGAGGAGTGAATGTGATGAGAGAAAGTATGAGATATGATACAGATCGTTATCAATTAAGAGATTATGTATTAGAAAGAATGATTGAGATTGTCAAACAAAATAGAGTTGCTATAAAAGGCGGTATTGTTTTTTATGGAGATTCTTTAACACAATATTTTGATGTAGAACATTATATGTCAAGTCTAGGAAAAGTTTATAATTGTGGAATTGCCGGTATTACTTCTGATATGTTGTTAAACTTTGTAGATGAAGGTGTATTGAAATATGAACCAAGTGAAGTCTTTATTATGGTAGGTACAAATGATTTAGGAAATACAACAATGCGTAGTCCAAGAGAAATAGCATTAAATATAAAAGAATTGATTGAGATTATTCATTACAATTTACCTGAATGTCGTATTCATTTACTAAGTTGTATTCCTTGTCTTGAAAAGTTACATGGATATAAAGTTAAAGATAGTCTTCGTAGTAATGATACCTTAAAAATGATAGGAAAAGAGTATAAAAAAATGATTCCTTTTGATTATGTACATTTTATTAATGTTTATCCAGCATTGTGTAATAAAAAAGGTGAACCTATAGAAGAATATTATGAAGATGGATTACATATCAATCAAAAAGGTTATGAACAATATGCAAAAACTATATTAGAACAAGTAGAAAGGCAAGTTGGATGATGGATAATTATGAAAGAATAGCAGAAATAAAAGCTGAATTGAATTATTTAGATAATCATCGTTCTTATTTAGAACAAATAAAAAAGGAATTAGCAAGTTTATTACAAAGAAAAAAAGAGTTAGAAAAACAATTAATAAAAGAAAATAAAGATGTTGAAAACTTAGAAAAAACAACAATCACATCGTTATTTCAATCTTTAATAGGTAAAAAAGAAGAACGTTTAGAAAAAGAAAGATATGAAGCTATGCAAACTTCTCTTGCATATCATAAAGCAAAGAATGAATATGATATGACTTTGGCATCTGTGCAAAATTTGGAGAATAGATATGCTAAAGAAGAAAGTTTATTAAAGGAACTTGAAACTTTACAATTAAAATCATCTTTAATGTCTTTAGAAGAAAAAGAACAATTTCAAAAG
>Snoopy_p2__coassemble_1059_pt1 | contig 16024 bp, 18 predicted proteins | sample Snoopy_p2__metabat2_low_PE_005 | metagenome-assembled genome bin Snoopy_p2 | reverse complement strand
AAATATTATTGATACTTAATTGTTTCGTTTTCTCATATCTAAAAACATAAAATTGAATGGCTGTTCTAAAAAATATATCGCTCATATTAAAAAACGAGACAACACGATCCATTCTCTCATCGTCTTTTTTATATTCAACATAAACATATGACAATCCTATAGAAAACGTGATATAATTTAAATAAGAAATGAGGTTATGTTATGAAAAGAGAAGAAACAAGATCATTTAAAGTTGGAAATTTAACATTGGGTGGAAATAACCATGTGATTATTCAATCTATGTGTAATACTAAAACAAAAGATATTGATGCTACTATTAAACAAATCCTAAATTTAGAAGAAGCTGGTTGTGAAATGGTGAGAGTTGCTGTATTTGATCAAGAAGATGCAAAAGCTATTTCCAAGATCAAAAGCCATATTCATATTCCATTGATTGCAGATATACATTTTGATTATAAATTAGCTTTACTCGCAATTGAAAATGGTATTGATAAAATTAGAATTAATCCAGGAAATATTGGTTCTATTGATAAAGTTAAAGCTGTTGTAGAAGCTTGTCAAAAGAAACATATTCCTATTCGTATTGGTGTAAACAGTGGATCTATTGAAAAAGATATTTTAGAAAAATATGGTAAACCAACAGCACAAGGTATGATAGAAAGTGCTAAGAAACATATTGATATTCTTGAATCATTAGATTTCTATGATTATGCAATCTCATTAAAATCATCAAATACTTTATTAACAATTGAAGCTTATAAACTGGCTAGTGAAACATTTGATTGTCCGTTACATATTGGTGTCACTGAAGCCGGAACAAGATTAGGTGGAACAATTAAATCAAGTCTTGGTATTGGTACTCTTTTATATGAAGGTATTGGAAATACAATTCGTGTATCTTTAAGTGATGATCCTGTAGAAGAAATCAAGGTTGCAAAAACATTATTAAAAGAACTTGATTTAATCAAAAATGTTCCAACTCTTGTTTCATGTCCAACTTGTGGACGTATTCAATATGACTTAATCCCTATCGCAAATGAAATGGAAGATTTCTTAAATACCATTCATGCAGATATTACAGTAGCAATCATGGGTTGTGCAGTTAATGGACCTGGTGAAGCAAAACACGCTGATATAGCGATTGCTGGTGGAGTCAAGGAAGGTCTTTTAATTAAAAAAGGTGAAATTATCCGTAAAGTAAAACAAGAAGATATGGTCAATGTTTTAAAAGAAGAAATTATCAAAATGACAAAAGCTTAACTTTGTGTTAAGTTTTTTCTTTTCATTTCTCTTGTATAATGTTAAACTATCAACCATAAAAGGAGATTTCTATGAGCACAAGAACCAAAGACATTTTTAAAGAAGTCGTAATACTTATATTTGCAGTAGCAATTATTGCTTCCGCTGTTTTTCTATTTTTAGTTCCATCACAAACATCAGTCAGTAGTATTTCAAGTCTAGCAATGATTATAACTCATTTTATAGACTTACCATTATCAACAATCACTATGATATTAAATATTGTTTTATTAGTTATTGGATTTATTTTATGCGGGAAAGAATTTGGGATTAAAACACTTTATACAAGTTTAATGTTACCAATCTTTATCGGCATTTATGAACATATTCTCCCTCACTATCAATCTATGACAGGTTCACAAGAATTAGATGTTCTTTGTTATATTCTAGTTGTAAGTATTGGATTATGCATTCTATTTAATAGAAATGCTTCTAGTGGTGGTTTAGATATCGTTGCAATGATCATGCATAAATATTTAAGAATTGATTTAGGAAAAGCCATGTCTATTGCTGGTATGTGTGTTGCTTTCTCTTCGCTTCTTATTTATGATTCTAAATCTGTGATTTTAAGTATTCTTGGCACTTATTTCAATGGTCTTGTTTTAGATAATTTTATCTTTGGTCAAAATCTTAAACGTAGAGTTTGTATCATTACACAAAAAGAACAAGAAATGCGTAATTTCATCATTCATGAATTACATAGTGGAGCTACCTTCTATGAAGCTATAGGTGCTTATAATATGGAAAAACATAATGAAATTATTACAATTGTAGATAGAGAGGAATATCAAAAACTGATGAATTATATTCATACCCATGATCCTGATGCTTTTGTAACAATTTATACAGTGTCAGATATGCGTTATAAACCTAAAATCTTTTAATAATAAAAGCTACTAACTTCAACTTTTGTTAGTAGCTTTTTTGTCTTATCTGTATTCAAGTAAGTCATTTTAAATTTCAGTAATAAGTTTTCCTCATAAACCCCTCATGAATATTTCTTCATATTGCTCATAATTATTTTAATGTTTAACAATCTTATAATAAGTTTTTGCTGTAAAGAAATAAATAATACTATAAATGATTGCTAAAATAATAACTGAAATCACAGTACACCATACAAACAATTGCATTTCTGATAAAACAATAGCACTAAACATCTTCACAATCATCTTAAATGCAAATGCCATATGTATCACTGCAACAACCAATGGTAAAAAGAAGAAAATTAACACTTGTGAACGAATTGTTTGTTTCACTTCTTTTTGGCTCATACCAACATTTTGCATAATTTCAAAACGCTTTTGGTCTTCATAACCTTCTGATAGTTGTTTATAATACATAATTAAAATTGCTGCCATTAAGAATAAAAGTCCTAAGAAAATACCTAAAAAGAATAAACTTCCAAACATATCTAAATAAGTTTGTTGTATGCTTAACTTTGTATCACAGCCATAAGAATATCCATATTTTTGAAGTTCATTATGATTTTGAAAATACTTCAGATACGTATTTTCAATAATCTCATTTCCTCTTTGAGCATCGTTTTCATGAACATAATCTAATGACATTGTATAAGCATCTAAAACACTTGTCATATCAAGAGTGGAACGTAAAACCTTTTCACTTGAAAAAACAATTGTAGCGACTTTATCACCAGAATAAATCCCTGGACCACCTGTTAAATATAAATCATCAATTTTTTCTTTCACATGAAAAACTTGATCTTGTAACATTAATGATGCTTTATCATCTAAGAAATTATCATAAAGTAATATTTCATTATCCTTTAACTGCATATTTTTGTGATAAGCACGATTATAATCATCAACACTCATAGCTGAAATCATTGTAAAATCATACGCATCACTACCTTGTCCAAAGATAAACCTCCCATTTTCATAAGTAACAGCTTCATTAAAAACTCTTTTTAAAACATAATTTTCAACTTCAATATTCTCTTTTTCAAACTGATCACTCACTTTTTGATAAAGATTATCTAGTTGTTTGTAAGTTATCAAATTCTTTTCATCACTCACATATAAAGCAACATCTTGTGGTAAAAAGAGATTTGTACTATCTTTGACACTTAAATATAAAGATACAGTTGACGATAACATCACCAATATACATGTACATAATATACAAATGCTAGCAAGTCCTACAGCATTTTGTTTCATACGATATAACATTTGTGAAACAGATGTAAAATGCTTTGTTTGATAATAAAATCTTTTATTTTTCTTTAACATCTTTAAAATCATAATTGATCCTGATGTAAAGATTCCATAAGTACCAATAATAACCAATATGACCGCAATCAAAAACCACACCATAGCACTTGTAGGATCTTCAATTGTTTGTGCAATATAATATCCACTTCCTAAACATACAAATCCAATAATAGTGAATAACCATTTGACTTTAGGTTCTTTTTCACCAATTTCTCCACCTCTTAACAATTCAATAGGTTTTGATAATTGTATCTGTAAAACATTAAAAACATAAGACAAAGAAAAGATAGGTAAAAAGATTTTTAAAGTCATAAACAATGATGTCATCGGAACTTCAAATGTAAGAGCCGTATTCAAATGCAACAATTTAATTAAACATAAAAACATGAGTTGACTAAATAAAATACCAAAAAGTATCCCTAGCACAAGTGAAATAAAAGTCACAAATAATGTTTCATAAAACAAAATAAACATCACATGTTTTTTTTCCATACCAAGTATATTATATAAAGCAAATTCCCTCTTTCTACGCTTCATCATAAAACTATTTATATAAAACAAGAAGATAAATGCAAATATAATCACAACATATGTTCCAAGTTCTAAAACAAATGGCAACATTGTTGATCCAATTTTTTCATCAACGAACCCTGAATTCTTTGATAAACTATGAATCAAATAAAACATCATGACTGTAAAAGAACTGGTTAATAAATAGGGAAAATAAATTCGTGAATTCTTTTTGATATTGGTTATTGCTAAACGTGGATAAAAGAAAAGTTTCATCTTATCTTCCCCCTGTCGCAAGTAATGTTAATGTATCTGATATACTTTGATACATTTGTTCTCTTGTTTGATTTCCTTTATAAATCTGATGGAAAACTTCACCATCTCTTATAAATAAAACTCTTTTGGCATAGCTTGCTGCTTTGGTACTATGTGTAACCATTAAGATAGTTTGACCTTCCTCATTAATTTGATCAAAGATATCTAACAATTGATCTGTAGACTTTGAGTCCAAGGCTCCTGTAGGTTCATCAGCCAAAACGATTTGAGGATGAGTAATCAAAGCACGTGCAACAGCGACTCTTTGTTTTTGCCCACCTGATATTTCATATGGGAATTTTTCTAATAATTCTTGAATTCTTAATTTTGGTGCAAGATGTTTCAACTTTTGATTCATCACTGGATAAGGTTCTTTTGATAAGACTAATGGTAAAAAGATATTGTCTTTAACAGAAAATGTATCTAATAGATTAAAATCTTGGAATACAAATCCTAAATTCTTTCTTCTAAATTCAGAAATCTCTTTATCTTTAATACTTGTAATATCCTTTCCATTTAATAATACTTCTCCACTCGTAGGTTTATCTAAAGATGCAAGAATATTTAATAACGTTGTTTTTCCACTTCCAGATTCACCCATGATTGCAACATATTCTCCTTCTTCTACACTAAAAGAAACATTTGATAATGCTTGAACTTGTTGATTTGAAAAACGTGTTGTATAAACTTTCTTTAAATTTTTAACTTCTAACAATGACATAATCATCTTCCTCCTTGTACATCTTTAGTTTATAAAAAAAGGGATATTGCTACCATAGATTTATCTTACAATTCCCCTTTTTAATCTTACAATTCTGTAAGTTATTCTACTTTTAATTCATCCACATGAAAATCAATAGACACAACCGTTCCTTTACCAAGCTCTGAAACAATTTGAATATGATACCCTAAATTATCAATCACCTGTTTACAAAGATATAACCCTAAACCACTTGCTTTCTTATCCACTCGCCCATTATAGCCTGTAAAACCTTTTTCAAATAAACGAGGTAAATCTTCTTCTTTGATACCTATCCCACTATCCTCAATATACAAAGTCTCACCTTTTACATAAATACGAATAAAACCTTGTTTTGTATATTTTAAAGCATTAGAAAGAATTTGTTCTAAAACAAAAGAAATCCATTTCTCATCAGTTAAGATATCTAAATCAATATTTTCTAATTGTAATTGTATTTTCTTATGAATAAAGAATGTTCTTTGTTTTTTAATGCCTTCATCTAAGATTTGACTTAATGAATATTTTTTCAATTTTAGATCATGTGACATTTGATTGATTTTTATATAATGTAAAACCATGTCTACATATTGCTCTATACGTAAAACTTGTATAAGAAGTTCTTGATTTGATATATCATAAGACTGAATAAGTAAACGCAAGGCTGATATTGGTGTTTTGATTTGATGTACCCATAATGTAAAGTAATCCAACATATCTTGATATTCATTATCATGTTTATTTTTTAATTGTGTATGTAATGTTTCAACTTTCTTTAATAAGTCTTGATATTGTTTCTCAATATCATTAGCACATCTTGGCAAATCATTCATATACACATATTCAAGACGAAGCAAATATTCTAATTGACTATACTTTTTTACATACTTATAAAAATCAACACAAAAGTAGCTCACAAGTAAAGACATACATAATATCAAAGCATAATTAATTGCCGGTATCATAGCACTATATAAATATAAAACAACATAAAAGATACCTATGAATAATAAAGAAAACAAATAGAAGGTCCAACGACTTTTTAAATATGATAATAATCTATTCATAAGACAAACGATACCCTAAGCCTTTCTTTGTTTGAATCAATTGTTCTATACCAAATTCATCTAATTTCTTTCTTAATCTATTCATATTCACACTTAATGTATTATCGTCCACAAATGCACTACTTTGCCATAATTCACTCATAATTTCATCACGAGATACATATGTTTCTGGTTTTTGAAATAAAATTTCTAATATTTTTAATTCATTTTTTGTTAAATCTACTATTTTGTCTTGATAAGAAATAGTTGTATCTACAAGATTTAAAACCAAGTCTTTATATGTAAGGATATGAAATTGTTTAGAAAATGAATATGTTCTTCTATGAATTGCTTGAATCTTTGCTGTTAAAACATTGAGATCAAAAGGTTTGTTAATAAAATCATCTGCACCCATGTTCATAGCCATGACAATATTCATATTTTCATTTGTAGAAGATATAAAAATAATAGGGACTTGTGAAATCTCACGAATACGTTGACACCAATGATAACCATTATAAAAAGGCAATGAAATATCTAATAATACCAAAGATGGTTGATAACTCAAAAAATCTTCTAAAACATGCTCAAAATCCTCAACCACATACACTTCAAAATTCCATTTTTCTAAATGCATTTTTATCGTAGATGAAATCACTTCATCATCTTCTACAATCATAATCTTTTGCATAATAGTTAACTCCTTAATACTCTAAACGTCTTAAACTTCCTTTTTCAAAAGTATATTCTGGTGTTGAAAAAGGATAAGTGACTTCATCTTCATAATACCACATATCATCTTTATGTCTCTCGTTTTTTAAAATATGGAATTGTTGTGCAGGCATAAATCCTTGTGCTAATAAAAACGCTTTTTTGCCTTCTTGATTTTCACATTTATCAACAACCATCACCACATGACCAGGACTTCCACCTTTAATAAAAATATCTCCCACTTGAATATCTGATACCTTTATTTCTTTAGATTCTTTTTCCATAGATAAAGTACTTGCATATGAAAACACAATTCTTAAATACTTTTGAAAACTTTCATATGTTGTTTGATCTTGATTCGTACGTACCCATTTGACATCATTCCCATTCACTTGAATACGATAACCTTGTCGCCACTTTGCATAACCCGCATAAAAACCATTCACAAAATGAAATCCAATACGCTTATAATCCTTCTTATGATAATAATACTCAGCATACACACGCATAATCGAATCTGCACATTGTTGGAGATCTACATTTTCAATTGGCAGTTGAAACACCGCAACATGAGCATCTTGATTTTTCTTTTCTTTACCATTATATAAATAAACAAGACTACCATCTTCTTCTAAATCATAGTTCCTTAAAAAAGCTGCCAAAGAATCTTTTTCCACTTCTTTTCTATGATAACCATCAGGTGTTAAAATACGTGTTTGTAAAGTTGTCCCTTGTTTATCAATCAAAGATTTTATATGCATATCTTGAGGAACACAGGCAACACATAATAAACAAATAACCAAGCATAATAAGACTTTTCTCATATTCTCACCTACCCGTTCCATTATAACACATCTTGATAAAGTTCATTCATTAAATTCAAACGCTCTTTCATCATTTCTCTTAAACTTTGAGGTGCAATCACTTGAACATGATTCTGTAACATCATTAACCAACCAATCAAACCATCTGAAATAGGCACATCTTCGATAGTCACAAGATATTGTTGATGATATAACTTTTTAACATGAATATCTTTTCCAAAACGTGATACAATCTCACGAATCACACGATGATTTCCTTGTATTTGTAAAGTTTCTTTATTTTGTGAAGTAAACATATTCATCATTTTTTCAATTTCTTTTTGCATATGAAATTGTTCACGCATTTCCATGATTGGTTGATGTGTTGTTTGAATAACTCGCATACGATCAATACGATATGTTGATAGAGAATCTTGATGTTTAGGATTATGACCAATCAAGTAGTAGTGATTATTATTAGAAACAACTTGATAAGGTGATACATAGTAGAGTTGTCCTTGATGTGAAGGCACTTCGATAAAACGATCTTGATAAACATCATAATCTATATATTGAAAAGAAAGGACCTTTTCATTTTGAATAGCTTTCATAATTAAAGTTAAATTATGTATTAAGGAAAAAGAATGATCATGTGTGTAAGGTAAAGTTGTAATGTGTTCTTGCTGGAGGGAAGATGAGAGAAAAGAAAGTTTACGTTTCAACTCTGATGCATCGTCTTGATTAAGATCTTGATGATAATACAAACTATCTAATAAAAACTGCAATTCACCATCTAAAAATAACTCTTTTCCAATCATATAACCTTTTTTCTTTAAGGTCATAATAATTTCTCCATCCACCCATTCAAAAAAGAAATCATTAATATGTTTAATCAAACGATAAACTGTTTTTACATCAATATAAATATCATAGTTCTCTAATTCTTTAACAATCTCTTTAGCACTCACAATTCCTTGTTCTTGTATAATTTTAAAAATATAATACATTCTCTTTCCCATATATTCTCCTAATGTATCGGCTGTAAAACCCATTCTCTTTGTTTTTGTTTATATCTTCTTTTTAAAGACATATAATCTAATAAACTATATGAACATATCAAATCTAATAAGGCTTCATTGTCACATATTTCTAATTGACTTAAATAATAATAAGCTTGTTTATATTCATCTTCAATCACACAAATCTTTGCACATTCTTCTAAAGATACACACATCTTTTGACCTACATCAAACATAAAGTCATAGAAGTGAAAATTTGATATCAAATGTCTATACACGCAATAAGTTTCTAGTGTTAAAGGTTGTTTTTGAAGTTTATGCAACAAGTCTTTTTTGAGTGAGTCATAATCTTGATTATCAAAAAATGTATTCATAATAATTAATCTTTTTTCTAATATTTCATAATTTTTTGATTGATATAAACTTGTTTTTGCATTCATATAAATCTCTTTTTCATGATATTTAACCAATTGTTTCAATTGCTTTTCATGCATACATAAACTGATTTGATAAAGTAATGTTTCATCTTTTATCCATTGGTATAGATATGCTTTTTGTGTTTTTAATGATATTTCATATGTTGTTTGATAGTTTCTTTTCATCATTATCATCTCCTTTTGATATCTTTATTATATAAAATTTATGCTTGAGATGATTTTGATATACCTATTTTAACACCTTTTTTTGGGAGTTAAAATAAAAAAGGAGATTATTCTCCTTCATCTAATAATTTTTTTAATTCCTCAATTTCACTTTCCAAATCAAAAATACGACTTCTTAACTCCGCAACATATTCATCAACTGAATTTTCATCTTTAATTAACTGATAATAATAACGGCCTAATTCACAATAAACATCATAACTATCAGATTCTAAGTTTTTAATCTTAAGTTTAAGTTTTGCATTTCCCGCAAATTCTTGTGTTTTATCCACAGCTTCTTCAGTAAATTTCGCTGCTTTTCTTGTTAATTCATCAAATAGTGTCATTACATTCACCTCATTTATCCTTGATATTTTTTAATATATTGAACACCTAAACCACCAACACCCATATGCGCTCCTACAACTGCTGGTAATTCTCTTAATTCTATTTCAGCGTCTCCGATTTTATCTAAAACAAGTTGTTTCACTTCTAATGCTGAATCTTCACATAAGACATGTTCAATTGTAATTTTATAGTCCTTTGCATTAACCCCTAATTCAATCATTCTATTCACTAATGTAGAACGGGCTTTAGAAAGTGTTCTCACCTTTGCAAGAGAATCGATTTTTCCACCAATTTCATAATTCAATTCCATAACAGGGACTATCTTTAACATACTACCAAGTAAAGCTACTGCTGGTGTAATACGCCCACCTTTTTTTAGATGATCTAAGTTAGGTGCAAGAATAATTGTTCCTGAATGTTCAACCATTTCTTCAATAATGTTTGTTATTTCTTGTGTAGATTTTCCTTCTTGAGCAAGTTTCATCGCTGTGAATGCCAAATATTTTTGATTACCTGCAGTTCCTTTTGTATCTACTAATGTTATAGGCATTTCTAACATTTCTGCTGCGACTTTCATACCATTAAGAGTAGAAGATAATCCAGTTGCAATTGGTAATGCTAATATTTCATCATATCCAAAATCTTTAATTCTTTGAATTGTTTCCATCATTTGACCAGTTGACGGTTGTGAAGTCATAACCATGATATTTTCTCTTTCCATTCTTTCAAAGATTTCAAGACTTGTTATATCTTTTTGATCTAAATATGTTTCTTCTTTCATTGTAATACACAAAGGTACAATAAATAATCCTTGTTCTTCATATTTTCCAATCTCAATTTGACAACCACTATCTGCCAATATAGCTATTTTACTCATGACTTACCTACCTCATTTCTTTAAAGATTTTTATTTATTATAGTCTAATATTTCTTTTTTGACAACTGATACTCACCTATCAAAGATTGACAAAATCCTCTCTTTTACTCTTTGATACAAACAAATTGAAATGGTTTTAATTTTCCTACTTGATATTGAGAATAATTATTTAATAATACATCTCCTTGTATATCTTTAATCATTAAAGTATCATGACTAAAATTACATAAACAATGAATGCGTCCTTCATCACTCACACGTGAATAAGCAATCACATCATCAGGCATTTGCTTTATTTCTTCAAAATCACCCTCAACTAAGATAGACACTTGTTTACGTAAAGCTATCATCTTTTGATAAAAACGAAAGACAGATTGTTCTTCACTTAATTGTTTCAATACATTGATTTCCTTATAATTATCCATCATTCTTATCCATGGTTTTGCATCTGAAAAACCAGCATATTGACTATCATCCCAATGCATTGGTGTGCGTGTATTATCTCGACTTCTTAAATTTAAGAAATGTAAAGCTTCCTCTTTTGTATATCCTTCTTCCATAGCACGTTGATATTGCCCTACACTTCCAATATCATTAAATTCATCAATGCTTTTTCTTGTAAAGTTTTCCATTCCAATTTCTTGACCTTGATAAATAAATGGTGTTCCTCTTAAACAAAAGAACATTCCAGCAAGCATTGTTTTAGAATAATAATTTCTATCTTCTTTTCTTACAATAAGTTTATCAATACAACGTGGTTGATCATGATTTTCTAGAAAACTTGCTACCCATCCAATTTTTTGAATTTCCTTTTGACTTGTAAATAATAATTCACGATAATCTTTTGGTTTCCATTCTTTTCTTTTAAACCATTCTTCATCTTCACCAATATCAAAATTAGAATAATTAAAATCAAACATCATCGAAAAACATCCATCTTCTCCAATAAAAATACCTAAATCAGGATAATCCACACCAACTGCTTCAGCAACTGTCATACAATTATGTTTAGCAAATGTTTCTCTCTTCATTTCCTCAAAAAACTTCTCAATTCCTACTTGATTTCTTGAAAAAGCAAAACAAGCAGATAAACCATCTGTTCCATCAATTGGACCATCTTGATAACGTTGATCTTTTTTAATAAAGTTAATCGCATCTACTCTAAATCCTGCAATTCCTTTTTCTAACCACCAATTTATCATTTTATATAAATCTTGACGCATTTTAGGATTTTCCCAGTTTAAATCAGGTTGGCGTTTAGAAAAGGCATGGAAATAATATTCATCTCTACCTTCTACTTTTTCCCAAACTGAACCTCCAAAAACACTTCTCCAATTTGTTGGTTCTTGATTATTTTTAGATGATTTAAAAATATAATAATCATGATATGGACTCTTGGGATTTGCAATTGCTTCTTGAAACCATGGATGTTCATCAGAAGTATGATTAATCACAAGATCCATAATAATTTTGATATTCTTTTCTTTAGCTTTTTCAATGAGTTCTTCTAAATCATGCATCGTTCCAAATTCTGGATTAATATCATAATAATCAGAAATATCATATCCATTATCATCCATTGGAGATTTATAGATAGGACATAACCAAAGCAATGTCACTCCTAGATTTTCTAAATAATCTAGTTTTTCAATAATCCCCTTAATATCACCTATACCATCATGATTACTATCCTTAAAACTTCTTGGATATATTTGATAAGCTATCTCATTTTTCCACCAGTCACTCATAAAATTACCTCCTCCTCATTTCTTTTATTATAATTCGATTTTTTTATTTTTCAAACAACTACCATAATTTGAAAAAAATAACTATTTGTATAATCAAAAGAATAGGTATCCCTAAAACAAAAGACATATGTTTTGTCTTATGATGAAACACATACATTCCTAACCATATACCTAAACTTCCACCAAACATCGCCACTATAAATAAATCTCTTTCTTTTATTCTCCACTTTTGACGCTTCGCTTTTTCCTTATCTAAAAACATCAAAAATAACCCAACTATATTTATCATTACCATATAAATCATTTTCTTCACCATATTTATTATACATGACTTTCCTATTCTTTTCATTTTTTATCATGTTATAATAATAAAAAGGAGTGATTATGATGAATACAGTTTTATTAATATCTGGTCTATTTTTATTAATTTTATCAATACCTTTTTATATGGGAAAATTTACTGGATTGATTGCTGGATATAATACAATGAGTCAAGAGGAAAGGGATAAATACGATCAAAAGAAATTATGTAGAATATTAGCGATAACTTTAGATGTAGAAGGAATTTTACTATTATTAGCAGCGACACATATTCTTGATTTTAATAGTATGTTTGTTCTTTGTATTGTTATTTCACCTATTTGTATAACACTTGCTAATACAATCGCTAAAAAATGATTTATCAAAAATCTTACAAAACCCTTATGCCCTGTATACTTATGAACATAACCTCTCTAATAAAGCTATCAAAGAAATATTCACTATGCTTTTGAAACTTTAAATCAAGATAAAGTTCATTCTATTATGAAAGAAGATAATACGACTTTTATAAATGTTGGTATGAAAAAGAAAGTGAATTTATAACATATTATTATAACGGAAATCAACATTATTTATATTCGATTTATAAAGGAGAATAAAAATGCATTATATCAAAGCAAAAGGAATTTTATCTTCACATAATGGTATGAATTTATATCGTGGTTGTACCCATGGGTGTATTTATTGTGATTCAAGAAGTGTTTGTTATCACATGCAACATGCATTTGAAGATATCGAAGTGAAAGAAAATGCAATTGAATTACTAGAAGATAAATTAAAAAGAAAACGACAAAAATGTATGCTTGCTACTGGTTCTATGACTGATCCCTATATTCCCCTTGAAAATCAATTACAATATGTACGACAAGCATTATTACTTGCTGAGCAATATGGATTTGGATTTACGTTTATTACAAAATCAAGCCTTGTTTTAAGAGATATAGATATACTTAAACGTATTAATGAAAAAACAAAATGTGTTGTCCAAATGACAATGACAACTTATGATGAAGAACTATGTCAAAAATTAGAACCTCATGTCAGCACAACAAAAGAACGTTTTGAAACACTTAAAAAATTAAATGAAGCAGGAATTCCTACAATTGTATGGTTATGTCCTATTCTTCCTTTTATCAATGATACAAAAGAAAATCTTTATGGTATTTTAAAATATTGTATTGAAGCTAAAGTTTATGGCATTATCCATTTTGGTATGGGCGTAACTTTAAGAGAAGGCAATCGTGACTATTTTTATTCACAACTTGACCGTTTGTTTCCAGGTATGAAAGATAAGTATATTCAAACTTTTGGTACACAGTATGTCAATACAAGTCCTCATGAAAAAGAGTTAAATCAATTACTTCACAATGTTTGTCACAAGCACCATATTATTTGTGATAACGATCAACTCTTTGCTTATCTCAAAACCTTTGAATCAAAACAAGACGCAGTTCAATTATCATTATTCGATGACTTCCTTTAGACAAACAAAAAAGAATCAGTTATAATAATGCAAGAGGTGAAAAGCATGATATCTGTAAAAGAACTGACACAACATACATTAATTATTAAAAAGTCTGAGTTTATATGCACACTTATTCCATGTAGTGATGTTGATAAGGCAAAAGATTTGATTGAACAATATAGTCATGCAGATGCGACTCATAATTGTGTGGCTTATATCATCGGTTCTTATGAACGTGCTTACGATGATGGCGAACCTTCAGGAACAGCTGGTTTACCAATGCTCAATGTCTTAAAAATGCAAAACCTCACTAATATTATTGCCATTGTCACAAGATATTTTGGTGGTATTAAATTAGGTGCAGGTGGATTAACACGAGCGTATACGCAAAGTGTTGCAGAAGCTTTGAAAGTTGCAGAAATTGTAGAAAAGGAACGTGTGAATTTATATGCAATTACAATTGATTATGCTTTCACAAGAAAATTTGAACATTTGCTTAAACAATCCAACATTATGTGTATTCATCAAGAATATAATGAACAAGTAACATATCATTGTTATTTAAGAGATGAAAAACTGCTAGAGTCTTTACAAGAACTCACAAGTAATCAATACAAGGCTGAAATTATTGGCGCAGATGATATAGAAAAAGAAAATTGACAAGACTTGGTAATGTTGTTATAATGCGCACAGATAAGGGAGTAATTAGCACTTACAAGTGTAATCATGTCAACATACTGATAGAATCTATCTGGCATGATTTTAAATAATGAGACTTGTCTGCATTTTTTTGCAGTCAGTCTCTTTTTTATTTGTATAGGAGGGTTATTGATGAGCTTTATTGAAATTTTATTTATTGGCGTTGGTTTAGCAATGGATGCTTTTGCGGTAAGTGTGTGTAAAGGTTTATCAACAAGAAAATTGGAATTAAAACATTCTTTAATATGTGGTGGATATTTTGGATTTTTTCAAGGTTTTATGCCTTTAATTGGTTATATTTTAGGGGTTCAATTTAAAGATAGGATTGAAAATATTGATCATTGGATTGCTTTTATTCTTCTTTTATTAATTGGTATCAATATGATTAAAGAATCATTTGATAATGATGAAGAATGTGATCCTGACTTTTCTTTTAAAGCTATGATACCACTTGCTATTGCAACTTCTATTGATGCTTTAGCTATTGGTGTGACATTTGCCTTTTTAAATGTCAATATCATTTATGCAATTGTTATTATTGGAATGACGACTTTTATTATTTCTATGATTGGGGTCAAGATTGGTCATATCTTTGGTTCTAAGTATAAATCTAAAGCAGAAATGGCTGGTGGACTTATTCTCATTATCATAGGAACAAAGATTTTATTAGAACATCTAGGTATTCTTAACATATAGTTCAAATGCTATTCATATTCTTGTATATAATAAGAGTTAAGAGGGTGATATTATGAATGATGTTTCAAAATTATATGAAGTCTATATCAATAGAGAACTTCAAGAAACAAAGAATGAAGTTTTAAATGTCAAAAGAATTAATCAAAAGATTTTATCTTTTTTACATGATTTAGGAATGGTTGCTCAAGAATCACGTTGTTATTTATTTTGGGAAAAAGAAGAACCTATTAATCATAAAGCTTTATTAGAGTATTATATTGATGGTTTAACAATGTTAATGTCTATTGGTTATGAGCTAAGAATTGATTCTATTAAAGAACATGTTGAGATTCCTCATCATATTGATATTGAATCTTTATTCTTTAAAATATATGAATCTATTTTAAAAGTACAAACTTTGTATTCAGGTGATGATTATCAAAATGCTATTGATGATTATTTTACATTAGGTTTTCAACTTGGTATTGATATTGATGAAATTCTTGATAATTACTAGGTACATATCAAAGATTTAGGAATAGCGATGGCTATTCCTTTTTATCTACCTTAACAT
>Snoopy_p2__coassemble_1052_pt1 | contig 16115 bp, 17 predicted proteins | sample Snoopy_p2__metabat2_low_PE_005 | metagenome-assembled genome bin Snoopy_p2 | reverse complement strand
AGTTAATATTATCAGATCTTATTTGATATTCTTTGGATAATGATGATAAAGTTGCTCCTTGTTTTCGTTTCTTGTATAATTCTATTTTTTGTTCTCTTGTAAGTTTCGCCATAATAAAAATGAACCTCCATTATTTGGGTGTCCAAATAACGGGGTTCATTTCATTTATCTCCTTTTTGTTTTATGAAGAAATAAGTTGCGTGTTTTTGTAAAAACATGTTCGATAAAACGATAACAAATTTCTATTGACTTTGCATTTTAAATATGGATATAATATATGAGGATATTCAAAAAGAGCCCCAGAAATGAGGCGTTTTTTTATGCAAAAAAATTATGATGTTATTGTTGTTGGTGCTGGTCCAGCAGGAATTATGACTTGTTATGAATTGTATTTAAAAGATCCAAGTAAGAAAGTCTTACTAATTGATAAGGGACATGATGTGATGTATAGACATTGCCCTATAAAAGATAAGAAGATTAAAAGTTGTCCAGTGATTAAAGATAATGAACCAGGGTGTTTACCAGCTTGTTCTATTACTTCGGGATTTGGTGGTGCAGGTGCTTATTCCGATGGTAAGTTTAATATTACAAGTGAGTTTGGTGGTTGGTTAACTGATTATTTAGATAATCGAGAAGTTGAAGATGTGATTCAATATGTTGATCAACTTTATTTAAAACATGGTGCGACTTTAGAAATTACTGATCCAACGACAGAAAAAATTAAAGAAATTGAAAAAAGAGGATATGCGGTTGGATTAAAATTATTACGTGCGAAAGTTCGTCATTTAGGAACTGAAGAAAATTTACGTATTATGACAGAAATGTCTAATGAGTTAAAGAACCATATTGATGAACAGTTCAAAACAGCTGTTAAAGATATTCTTGTAGTAGATAATCATGTTAAAGGGATTGTTTTAGAAAATGATGAAGAAATTTATGCTGATCAAGTTGTTTTAGTACCTGGTAGAGATGGTTCGACTTGGTTAACAAAGGTTTTAAAGAATCAAGGTTTAGAATTATATAATAATCAAGTTGATATTGGTGTGCGTGTAGAAACAAGTAATATTGTTATGGATGAAATCAATAAGAACTTATATGAAGGTAAATTTGTTTATAATACAACTGTTGGAACAAAGGTGAGAACTTTCTGTTCAAATCCAAGTGGGCATGTGGTTGTGGAAAATCATTCAGGAACAATGCTTGCTAATGGACATGCGTATCATGATCCAAAGTTAGGAAGTCCAAATACGAACTTTGCATTACTTGTTTCACATACATTCAGTGAGCCATTTAATGAACCAAATGAATTTGCTCATGAAGTTGCAAGACTTGCAAATATGTTATCTCATGGAAGTATTATTGTACAACGTTATGGAGATATTAAAAGAGGTAGACGTACAACGCATAAACGTTTAAAAGAAGGGTATACAAATCCGACGTTACCAGAAGCAGTTCCAGGTGATTTAGGACTTGTGCTTCCTTACAATACAATGAAATCAATTATTGAAATGATTGAAGCTTTAGATCATGTGACTCCAGGTATTGCGAATGAACATACATTATTATATGGTGTAGAAGCGAAGTTCTATTCAGCAAGACCAAAGGTTAGAGAAGGATTTGAAAGTGAAATTGATGGATTGTATGTTGGTGGTGATGGTGCAGGTTTAACAAGAGGACTTGCTCAAGCAGGTGCTAATGGTATTTTAATTGCACGACATATTTTAAATAAAAAGTAGGAAGTTATGATTTCCTACTTTTTTAAGTAAAAGATATAAAGCTGGCTTGGTTGTTTTCTATTAGCTTTTCATTAAAAAATATGTATTTATTTGTGGCAAATTGAACTAAGTTTTTTGCTTGAGTTATCATGGCTTATAGGATATGATATAAGAGATATGAGGTGAAGAACAAAATGAAAGCAAAAAGAACTTTAAGAAAAGAAGTGAAAATCTTTTTAGGAGTTGTTGGAGGAATTTTAATTATATATCTAGGTCTTTGCTTTGTTGCCGGTTTAAGTGATTTTACTAGAAATACAACAATTAATGGTATTGATGTAGGCTCTATGTCAAAACAAGAAGCAGTGACAGCGTTAAGTGAACAATTTGAAAAAGATACACAGGATTTAAAAATGGTTTTAACAATTCATGCTAAAGAGTATCAAATTGATCTAAAAGATAATGTTGCTTTTCATGGAGAACAAGCTGTTAATGATATTATTAAAGATATAGATTCATCTTTTTTCACAAGAGGTTATCATTATTTTGTGGGAGAAGATTTTATTGCTCCAATCACAATTAAAAATGAAGATCAATTAAAAGCAAGTATCCAAGCAAGTGGACTTTTGAATTATGATACAACAATACCTACGACTTATAAATTAGGTGATAATTCTATTATTTTTACAAAAGGAAAAGATGGAGAAAAAGTAACAATTGATCAAACGTTGAAACAAATTAAAGATGCTTTAAATTGTTATGATTTTAAAGAGAAAATTGAATGTCAATTGGTTGAAAATAGATTAGAAGATGGCGAAATGGAAGCTATGCATAAAGAGTTATGTCGAGAAGCTAAGAATGCTTCGCTTAATAAGAAAAATAATCAAATTGTTGATGGGCAAGTTGGAATTGATTATCAATTAGATGATGCTAAAAAAGCTTTTTCAAAAGTGCAATCTGGTAAAACTTTTGAAGTTAAAGCTATTATTACACAACCTCAAATTTCTAAAGCAGATTTAGAAAAGAATTTATTTAGAGATACATTAGGAAGTTATTCAACATATGTGAGTGGATCATCTGTACGTAAGAATAACGTACGTTTAGCAGGTTTAAAATGTAATACGATTTTATTACCAGGTGAAGAATTTTCGTTTAACAATGTTGTTGGACAACGAACAATATCAAGAGGGTTTGGAGCTGCAGCGGCATATAAAGATGGAGAAACAATTGATGAAGTTGGTGGAGGAGTTTGTCAAACTTCATCTACATTATATAATGCTGTTATGTTATCAAATTTAGAGGTCACATTAAGATACAATCATAGTTATGTATCAAGTTATGTACCTATTGGTAGAGATGCTACGGTATCTTGGGGAGGACCTGATTTTAAATTTAAAAATAATACAGATTATCCAATTAAGATAGTCATGTCTTATAGTCATAGTCGTTTATATGCAAAGATTGTTGGAACTAATGTCACTGGAACAAAGGTCAAAATAACAAGTGAACAATTATCATCTAAACCATTTATAACAAAAGAAGTTCATGATCCAACTTTAGAAGTTGGTAAAACAAAAGTCAAAACATCAGGGTATAATGGAGCGACTGCTCAATCTTATCGCTATATTTATGATAAGAATGGGAAGTTGATTTCTAAAAAGAAAGAAGCTTATAGTAATTATAAAAAACGTGATAAAGTTGTTTTGGTTGGAACGAAACCAGTTGCTAATCCACCGGTGGCACCAGTTGTTCCAACACCACCTGATCAAACTGTGACACCACAATAGAGAGAAATATCTCTATGTTTTATATTAGGAAATTCTTGTTCTAAATTGTCGTGAACACGATGGGCAATACAATGTGCTTCTTGTAATGAAAGTGTTTGGTTAACAGAAATCTCTAAATCTACATAGTATTTTTCCGCAAACATTCTTGTTTTTAAGACATCAATGTGTAAAACACCTTCTTGATTTTGAATGAATTGAAATAAACTTTGATAAATATCATCACTACAACTATGATCAACTAAACTTATAGAAGCATGATAAAAAATACTAAGACCAGGTTTTAGGATAAATAAGCTCATAAAGAATCCAACAAAACTATCACATAGAGGATAACCTAATATTGATAAGCCAATTCCAATAAAACTTCCGATTGAAGAAAGTGCATCACTACGATGATGCCATGCGTCTGCTAATAAAGAAGTGGATTGTAATTTTGTGGCATAGTGTTTGGTATAGTGATACAAAAGTTCTTTGACTATAATGGATATAATTGCTGCTATAAAAGCAATACGTGATGGTATGTGTAAATCATGTGGTTGGAATAAAGATGTAAGACTTTGATAGGCAATTTGTAATCCAGTAAAAATAAGAATAAAAGATAAGATTAAAGAAGAAATACATTCTATTCTTTCATGACCATAAGGGTGTTGACGATCGGCTTTCATGGTAGAAAAGTGAATGCCAACCATTAGGATAGCTGTGCTGATGACATCACTTAATGAATGTAAAGCATCACTAATCATTGCTAAAGAATGACCGACTAATCCAGCCCATAATTTAAAAAGGGTTAAAAGAATATTGAAGAAGATAGTGACGATAGAAACACGATAAGCAGTTTGTTTGTACATAAAATCACTCCATAATAATATATGTAGCTAAAGAAAAAGTGTTATGAAAGAATATCTGTTTTACTTTAATCACATAATCTATTATAATAATTAAAATACAAGGAGAGTGGAAAACATGAATATTGATGGAAAGTTGATTTCTAATCGAAGGAAAGATTTATTAAAAACTAAAATTGAACAATTACAACAAGCAGGTAAAAGAATACCGAAGTTAACAGTTGTGTTGGTAGGGGATAACCAAGCAAGTCAAACATATGTACGTAATAAAGAAAGAGGTTGTGCATATGTAGGTATATTATCAGAACTTATTAAATTAGATGCTTCTGTATCTCAAGAAGAATTAATTGAAGTTGTTGAAGGTTTGAATCGTGATGAGAGTGTTGATGGTATTTTGGTACAATTACCATTACCAGAGCATATTCATGAAGAAACAATTTTAGATGTTATTGATCCATCAAAAGATGTTGATGGTTTTCACCCATTAAATGTATCACATTTATTTTTTGGGGATGATGGACTTCAACCATGCACACCTAAAGGTATGATGGTTTTATTAGATGAAATAGGCTATGATGTAACGGGTAAAGAAGTTGTAGTTGTAGGGAGAAGTCATATTGTAGGAAAACCTGTTGCCTTAATGTGTTTACAAAAAAATGCAACAGTGACAATTGCTCATTCTAAAACTCAAAATTTAAAAGAAGTATGTCAACGTGCTGATGTTTTAATAGCGGCTATTGGTAAAGCGAAATTCTTTACAAAGGACTATGTGAAAGATGGTGCGGTTGTTTTGGATGTAGGAATTAATCGTGATGAGAATAATAAACTTTGTGGAGATGTTGATTTTGATGATGTCAAAGATATTGCATCTTATATCACACCAGTTCCAGGTGGAGTTGGTCCAATGACAATTGCAATGTTATTAGAAAATACATTAGAAGCTTATTTAAGGAGAGAAGGGTAAGTATGGAGTATAATTTGAATGATATTGTTGAAATGAAAAAACAACACCCTTGTAAGAAGTCTAATCAATGGAAGATTATTAGAATGGGTGCAGATATTAAAATAAAATGTTTAGGTTGTGGGGCGATTGTGATGTTCTCTCGTAGGGATTTTGAAAAGAGACTAAAAAAAGTCATTCCTCATGATAGTGAAGATTAAAGTGCTAAGGCACTTTTTTAATGATTTTATAAAACGATAAGAAAGTGTATGGATAAGATTGTGATGAAAGTATAGCTTATGAGTGGAATGAGGACAATTTCTACATCTGTTTGTAAAGCAGTGGTATCTCAGTTTAAGAGTGAATAGTACATTTTAAATTCAAAATACACAATGAAAAATATGGTGCATGGTATGTAGAGTTAATGAGTCTTGTATACATTGGATTGAAACTATGCAATATACATTAAAAAGAAGATATTTGTGTGATATGATAATCTTTTTTAACAATGTGAGTAATGTAAAACTGTTAAAAAGGGTTTGTCATATTATTACAAACACCTTCTTTTTTTATTGTTTGGTAACATATGCAATTAAACGTGCTCCTGGACCAGCGTGTGTTCCAATCACAGGACCTACATAACCGTGAAGAACTTCATCGAATCCAAACTCTTCTCTTAAAGTATTTTCAAATTTATCTAAGCCAGATGTATCACCTGTATATCCTATAGAAATAGGTTCATCTAAATCTATTTCACCATGCTCTTTAATGACATCAATAACTTTAGTAGTAGCTTTTAATGCTCCTCTTGCCTTAGCGAAAACATCTAAAGTTCCATTTTTCAATCCAACAATAGGTTTTAATTTTAACATTGTACCTACTGTCGCGCTTGTTTTAGAAAGCCTTCCACCTTTATAAAAATATTCTAAAGTATCAACATAGGCATAAATATGTACTCTTGTTTTGTATTCTTCAATCACATTAACAATTTCTTGAGCAGATAAGCCGTTGTTTCTTAATTGAACAGCTTTTTCTACGATCAATCTTAACCCTTGTGTCGCATTTAAACTATCAATAATATAGATGTTTTCGTAGTCGACTAAATCTTTTGCGATACAAGCACTTTGATAAGTACCACTTAATACACTAGATAAAGTGATGACAATCAAAGTATCTTTATTTTCTTTGATTTTTTCATAAATATCTAAGTAATCTTGTGGGGATGGTTGTGATGTTGATGGAAGGGAATTTGAAGAAGCAAGTAAGTCGTAAAATTGTTCTGGTTGTAAATCGACACGATCTTTGTATTCTTTTTGTCCGAAGATAACTTTTAATGGTACAACTTCAATATTTAATTTTTTAGCATACTCTAGATCTATATCCGAAGTAGAGTCAGTCATAATTTTAATCATAGTATTCTCCTTATACTTAAAACTTTTTAAGTATATTATATCTTTCACTGTGAAAAGTCAATAAAATAATTAAAAAATTTTAATTAAATAATAAAAGAAAATTGATAAGAAATAAAGAATATATAAGTGAGGGGGGTACAAAAGTTATATGGAAGTCAAGGGGATATAGAAGTATGAAAAGATATAGATATTGTCAAGATGACAAATATCAATGAGCAAGATATATTAAAATACCTTTCCATTCATTAAAAAAAATGATTGAAAATGTAAAATAAACCGGATAAGTGCTTCACTTACTCGGTTTATTTCATGATTTTATAGTAATTGTTCTTTGATATTTAATAACATTTTTTTGAGAGTTTCAACATCATCTTTATCAAAATGATTTTCTATATCAGTTAATGTTTGTTGGATAAAACGATCATTATCACGATAACATTCTAGAAACTTAGGTGTGACTTGTAAACGAAAAGCACGTTTATCATTTTTGCAGACTTCTTTTGTAAGATAACCTTTTTCAATTAATTGATTAATTTTATAAGTCGCATTAGGTTGAGAAATCTTCATATAATTTGCATACTCTAAAATTGTTGGATTTTTTAACATATAAATAATATCTAAACTAAAAGCTTCTTGCATAGTCAATTCTCTAGAATTATCGCACATAGATTTATAAAAATTCATCTTAAAAATATTATAAACTTCTTGAAATATATCTGATAACATTTTCGTTCCTCCCCCTAAATCAAATAAATTATAATTGCAATAACAACAGATGCAAGGACATCACTAATAAAATGAGCTCCTGTTAAAATACGTGATAAACATATAAATATAGCAACGATTAAACATCCAATTCCTAAAGTCATATGAACATCTAAACACATCAAAGAAATAATCATAGCACTCATAGCATGACGACTAGGAAAAGATTCTCCACTTTTATGTCTTTTCAAAGGGTCTATATCCATGATTTCATAAGGACGTGGGCGATTGATGACCTTTCGAAAAACACTCACAAAAATAAATGCGAACATTGGCTTAATGAGTGTTGGCAAGAATAACTGTTGATTATTAAAAAATAAATAAATTAATACCACAGGATAAATAAAAAATAATATATATGGAAAATAGTGATTCATTATTAGAATAACTTTTTTAAGAATGGGTGAATGATGTAATGACACAAACATCTTTTGATAAAACTTTTCCATACAATCACCCTTTCGATATCATTATAAACAAAAGCAATGAACAACACAAATAGAATTGATTTTTTGTAAGATTTTAGATAAAATGAATAAGAAATGGAGTGATAGACATGGCTTTAACAGCTGGAATCGTTGGTTTACCAAATGTTGGAAAATCAACATTATTTAATGCAATTACAAATGCTCAGGTAGAAGCAGCAAATTATCCATTTGCGACAATTGATCCAAATGTAGGTGTCGTTGAAGTACCTGATCATCGTTTAGAAGAACTAACAAAGATTTTTAATCCGAAAAAAACAATTCCAACAACTTTTGAATTTACAGATATTGCAGGACTTGTCAAAGGAGCAAGTCGTGGTGAAGGTTTAGGAAATAAATTCTTAGCAAATATTAGAGAAACAGATGCAATCTGTGAAGTTGTACGTTGTTTTAGAGATAAGGATATTACTCACGTTGATGGTGATGTTAATCCAGTGCGTGATGTAGAAACAATTAACTTAGAATTGATTTTTGCAGATTTAGAAACAGTAGATAAAAGAATTGGTAAGATTGAAAAGAAAGCGAAATCAGGTGATAAAGAATCACAAGTAGAAATGGCAGTCTTAACACCTTTAAAAGAAATTTTAGAAGCAGGAAAACCTGCAAGAATTATAGAGCTTTCTAAAGAAGAAAGAGATATTGTTAAACAATATACATTATTGACAATGAAACCACTTATTTATGTTGCTAACTTAGGTGAAGAAGATTTAGAAAATCCAGATGATAATCCTTATTATATTCAATTAAAAGAATATGCACAAAACGAAGGCTGTGACGTTGTCCCAATTTGTGCGAAGATTGAAAGTGAACTTGTAGGTCTTGATAAAGAAGATAAAGAGATGTTTTTACAAGATTTAGGAATTCAAGAAAGTGGATTGGATAAATTGATTAAAGAAGCATATGCTTTACTTGGGTTAAATACATTCTTTACAGTAGGTGTTGATGAAGTTCGTGCATGGACGTTTAAAAAAGGAATGTTAGCACCTGAGATGGCTGGAATTATACATACTGATTTCCAAAAAGGGTTTATCAAAGCAGAAACATATAGTTACGACGATTTGATGGAATATGGAAGTGAACATGCTTTGCGAGATGCTGGTAAAATTCGTCAAGAAGGAAAACAATATGTAGGAGCGGATGGAGACATCATGTTCTTCAAGTTTAATGTGTAATGAAAAATTGGATTCGTAAAATTCTATTAATGATTTGTATTTGTGTGTTTGTTTATTCTGCTTATCAACTAGTACAAATTTTCATCAATTATCGTAGGATTGAAAATAAATCTAATGAATTGATAGTGAATTATGTTGAGGAAAAAGATGATCCTGAGGATAGAAAGATTGATTTTGAAAAACTTCAAAAGCAAAATCCAGATGTTATAGGTTGGTTATATATTCCTGATACAAAAATAGATGAACCTATTTTAAAAGGGAAAAATAATGATACTTATTTAAGGACAGATATTGATCATCAAAGCAATAGTGCTGGACAAATTTTTATTGATGAAATTAATACAAAGGATTTTCAAGATGACAATACAATTATTTATGGACATAATATGAAAAATGGTTCGCGTTTTCATGATTTGCGCTATTATGTGAAAAAAGATTTTTATCAAGAACATCCAAAAGTCTATATTTATTTACCAAATGGACAAGTTAATGTATATAATATTTTTGTAGCAGATATTGTTGATGCGAGTAGTGAACTTTATCAAAAAAATATTGATGATTATAAGTCATACATAACAAAAGCACAAAAAGGTGCTAATCAAAGAAGTAAGATTTCCCAAGAAAAAGCACCGTTAATCTTGTTGAGTACATGTTATACAACAGGGTCAGATGAGCGTTATATTGTTATTGCGCAATTGAATAGAGATACACAAGAAGGCTGAAATAGCCTTTTTTCCTTTTATTGGTATTGTTTGTCTGATTAAAGAAGATGAAAAAGGTTAATAATTTTTAACAGATAACATATGATAGAAAGGAAAAGGGGTGCAAGATGCTTACACAATTTCAAGAAAAAGCTCAAAAAGCAATTGTTATTGCGGAAAGTATTGCTTTTGATTTAGGGCATACAAATGTAGGAAGTGAACATCTGTTATTATCGTGTTTGAAGATGAAAGATTGTGCTTTCTCTCAAATATTAAAGACATATCAAGTTGATGATCAAGTGATTTATAGTGATATTGTAAGGTTGTTTGGTGAAAAAGATATTCAACCTTTTTATATGGAATATAGTAGTGTTGTGAAAAAGATTTTAGATGATGCTATTGTTATGAGTGAAGCTCAAAATGAAGATAAAGTTTCACTTAATCATGTCTGTCTTGCGATGTTAAAACAAGAGGAAAGTGTGGCGGTGGAATTGCTAAAAAAATATCATGTTCCTTTTGATGCTGTGAAAACCAAGTTAAGTGAGGATAAACAATTGATTTTAGAATTAAATTCTATGCATGAGTTAACAAACTATAATGAATTGGTGAATAAACAAAAAAGAGTGATGGTGGGAAGGGATGAAGAATTACAGCAACTCTTGCAAACATTATGTAAAAAAGAAAAAAATAATGCTTTAATTATTGGAAAAGCTGGTGTTGGGAAAACGGCTTTGATAGAGAAATTAGCTTTACAAATTAATGAACATAAAGTTCCTGAACAATTACAAAATAAAGTTATCTTTGAATTAAATCTTTCAAGTATTGTGGCAGGGACAAAGTATCGTGGAGAATTTGAAGAAAAATTTAAGAAGATTATTCAAAAGGTGATTCAAGCTAAAGATGTCATTTTATTTATTGATGAAATGCATAATTTAATTGGAGCTGGTGGAGCAGAAGGGGCTATTGATGCATCAAATATCTTAAAACCCTATCTTGCTAGACGTGATTTAACGCTCGTTGGTGCAACAACGATTGAGGAATATTATCAATATTTTGAAAAAGACCAAGCTATGAATAGACGTTTTGCAATTATTAAAATGAAAGAAAATACAAAAGAAGAAACATTAGATATCTTAAAAGGATTAAAGAAACAATATCAAGATTATCATCATATTGAGATTGAAGATGATACACTTTCTTATTTAATTAAACAATGTGATGTATATTTACCTCAAAGAGTATTTCCTGATAAAGCAATTGATATTTTTGACTTGGCTTGTGTCAAAGCGAATTTCTTACATGAACAAATTGTTACAAAGCAATATATTGATCAGGTGATTGAAGAAGTAAGTGGTTTAACTCTTGAACAGGATATTCCTTTTACCAAGTTAGAAGAACAATTGAATCAAGAAATTATTGGTCAACAAGATGTCATTCATCATCTTTTTTCATCGCTTCAAACACTTTTTCAATATCCAAATATTCATCAACCTAAAGCTGTTTATTTGTTTTTAGGAAGTAGTGGCGTGGGGAAAACGCAAAGTGCAAAATTACTTGCTAAAATGTTGAAAAGACATTTTATAAGACTCGATATGAGTGAGTACAGTGATGCAACGAGTGTGAATAAAATTATAGGTTCACCAGCTGGTTATGTAGGTTATGACGATCGAACATCGTTGTTGCATGAAATGGTTTTATATCCACACAGTGTTTTATTATTAGATGAAATTGAAAAAGCACATTCACAGGTCAAACATTTGTTTTTGCAAGTTTTTGATGAAGGTTATTTAAAAGACAATCACCAACATCATATTTCCTTTAAAGATACAATTATTATTATGACTTCAAATGCAACAAAACAAAACGAATTTTTTGTAGGTTTTAAAAAGCAAAAATTTCATTATAAAGATTTAGAAGAATATTTTAGCGTTGAGTTTTTAAATAGAATAGATGAAATTTTTTCATTTCGTTCTTTAGGTTTACAAGATTATCAAAAAATATTACAAAAAGAATCTCCAGTTCCTTTATCAGATGATATGATAAAAGATATTTTACAAGATTATGATTATTCGTTAGGAACACGCCCTTTATTGATGAAAATGAAAAAGTATATAGTGACGCATAGTTAGTGGAGGTAACAGTAATCCTGTGTAAGAAATAGGGATTACTGTTTTTGCGGTTTAACGTGAGTGTCATTGATTTCATTTTCCTTAGCAGGTATAATAAAATCATGAGTTATTTATAAGATAAAGGAAGGAGTATGTATGTATAGTGTTGTGATTTTATGTGCTGGAAAAGGAACACGCACAGGGTTAGAATATAATAAGATGTTATATCAATTTCAAGGAAAAACTGTTTATGAAATGACGATGCAAGTTTTTTTGAATGATTCATTATGTGGACAGATTGTTGTGGTGACAAAACCACAGGAAAAAGAAAAATTTGAAAAATTGATAGATGATAAACGTATTGAATTTGTATATGGTGGAAAAGAAAGACAAGATAGTGTTTATGCGGGATTAAAACAATGTCGAGAGGAATATGTACTTATTCATGATGGCGCAAGACCTTATGTAAAATATGAATATATCCAAGATTTACTTAATTGTTTAAAAACACATAAAGCATGTTTGTTAATGGTGCCTTGTAAAGATACAATTAAAGTTGTTGACGATAATAAGATTGTGCAAACATTAAAAAGAGAAACTTTAATGCAAGCACAGACACCTCAAGCTTTTGAAAGGCAATTGATATTAGATGCTTATGCACAAGGTATAGAAAAGAATTTCCAAGCTACAGACGATGCTCAAATGGTAGAAATGTTTACTGATGAAAATGTTTATGTGGTATTAGGAGATTATGAAAATAAGAAGATTACCACAAGGGAAGATTTATGAGAAAGAAGAAAAAACAAAAGTCTTTAAGAGTGGTTGTGACTTTGATATGTCTGATGATTTTAATTTATTTTATTTTTCCTATACCTAATTGTTCGTTAAATGATTTTGATAAACGTGCAGTATGGGTAAGTTATCAAGATTTATCAAAGTTATCCTTTGAAAATCAAAAATCATTTGAAAAAGATTTTAAAGAGATTGTATCTAATGCTCAAAAACAAAGATGTAATACTATAATTGTACACATAAGAGCTTTTAGCGATGCTTTGTATTCATCGCAATTGTTTCCAATTTCTTCAGTTATAACCCATCAAACTCAACTGAGTTTTGATCCTTTAGAGTCTATGATAGGTTTAACACATCAAGAAGGATTAGCTTTTGAAGCATGGATCAATCCATATCGTATTTCAATAAACAAAAAGACATATCAACAATTCATTGAGCATTCTATGAAAAGAAAGTGGTTAAATGATGAAAGATATACAATCCATTATGGAACTTATCAATACATATTGAATCCTGCCCATCAAGAAGTTAGAAACTATATAACAAAAGGTGTTCAAGAGATAGTACAAAACTATGATGTAGATGGTATTCATTTTGATGATTATTTTTATGTTGAGGGGACATATAGAAAAACAACCCAAGAAGAAAGGTTGAATCATGTCAATGCTTTGATTTCTCAGGTTTATAGTACTATTAAAAATATAAAAGAAGATGTGTCTTTTGGGATAAGTCCACAAGGTAATTATGAGAATTGTTTGATACAAGGAGCAGATGTGGATACGTGGTTAAAGAAAGAAGGCTATGTAGACTATGTGATGCCACAAATTTATTGGAGTGATTCTTATGGATTAGATGGTAATACAAAAATGTTTACAAAAAGAGCAAAAACTTTTAGTCGCTTGAAAAAACATAAAAATATAAAACTTTATGCAGGTCTTGCGATTTATAGAACGGGGCAAAAAGATGATCGTGATCTTGGCTGGAGTCAAAGAAATGATAATTTATCTAATCAGATACAAACACTTTATAAGTATGGTTATGATGGTTATAGTTTATTTGATTACAGTTCGATGATGAAAGAAGAAGGACAAAAAGAAATGAGTGAAGTCTTTCGACATCACCCAGATTAATCTTCTAATGAATTTTTAAATTCTTCCCACTTTTGTGGGTGAGTTACAAAATATTTAGGGCATTCTTTGCCAGTGATGTCATAGTGTCTTATGACATCATTTTTGTCTAAGTTATATGTTTTCATCAAGGATTTGATAAGTGTTTGTAAAGAATGATATGTTTCATTAGTAAAACGACCTGATTGATCAGGATGGCAACATTCTATGGATATTGTATCTTTATTGCGGTGGTTAGATGCATAAGAGATTTCGTTTAAAGGGATACATTGAATAATTTCTCCTTCTAAACCAATAATAAAGTGACTTGATGCTTTTGTGAGATGTGTATTTTTAAGATTTTCAAAATAATTACGATTATTTTTTGCGCTAGATTGAGGGTTAGCAGTATAGTGTACAACAATTCCTTTGACTTTTCGCAAAGAATCACCACTTCTTGAATAAGGATTGATTGTTAAGAACTGGTGCTTGATAGAAAGGTTATCGACATTATATCCCTCAATAGAATTCGTATCATGGAATAGAAAAAAATACCCACTACTAAGAATAAGAAAAACAAGTAAAATTTTCATAATGATTTTATATTTAGATGTATTTCGTTTGTGCCTTTTCATGATTTCACCTACCTGTTTTCATTATGACATAGAGTATTGTACACTTTGTGAATAATTGCGCAATATTTTCTTAAGAAGTTATAAATATGTGTCTAGGATTATACGAAAATAATTGATAAATTCATTGTATTTTGTTTTTTGGTGTGTTATAATGCATAGGCATGTAAAAATATTTACTGCCTGTCTGTTGTGCAGACCGTTAGACCAAAGGAGGAGGTAAAAAGATGAACAAATATGAAATCATGTTTATTGTAAAACCTGACGTTGAAGATGAAGCAAGAAATGCTTTAATTGATGGATTCAAAAAAATCTTAACAACTGATGAAGGTACAGTTGACAACGTTAATGAATGGGGATTACGTGATTTAGCTTATGAAATCAAAGATTATGCTAAAGGATATTATGTTGTTTTAGATACAACAACAGCTCCAGCTAATATTGCTGAATTTGAACGTTTATCACGTATTAACGCTAATGTATTACGTCATTTAACTTTAAGACGATAGGAGGCGTAAACGATGATCAATCGAGTGGTACTTGTTGGTAGAATGACAAGAGATCCAGAGTTACGTAGAACAAATACTGGCTCAGCGGTAACAAGTTTTACCCTAGCATTAAATAGAAACTACAATTCTGCAGATGGACAACAAGCTGATTATATTAACTGTGTTGTTTGGAATAAGGTTGCTGAAAATGTAGAAAGGTACTGTTCAAAAGGTTCGCTTGTTGGTGTCGAAGGACGATTAAGAAGTCGTAGTTATGACAATGCCCAAGGACAAAAAGTTTACGTTGTAGAAGTTGTTTGTGATAGTGTGCAATTCTTAGAAACAAGAGCAGCACGTGAAAGAGCGGAACAACCACAAGTTAATCAAGGTGATTTCTATGATGGTGGAAATGATATGAAAACAGTGGATTTAGAAAAGGATTTCAATAATTCATTTAGTTCATTTGACATCATGGAAGATGACATTCAATTTTAAAAGGAGGATATATTTATGGCATTCAAAAGACAAAGAATGGGTAGAAGAAAAGTTTGCTACTTTACTAAAAACAAAATCGAATACATCGATTATAAAGATGTTGAATTATTAAAGAGATTTGTATCTGCAAATGGTAAAATCATTCCTAGACGTGTAACTGGTACAAGCGCTAAATATCAAAGACAATTAGCTACTGCTATCAAACGTGCTAGACAAATGGCTTTATTACCATATGTTGGTGAATAATCTATAACATACAAAAAAATAGCCTTTAAATACTAGATGATATCTAGTGTTTAAGGGCTTTTTTTCTAATTCTTTTAAAATAAAATTATATTAAAAGCACATACAATTATTGAATCGTGTGTGCATTTGTACAACCCTTTGATTAAATGAAAAATTTTAATTGTTTGTTTTGATTTCTACTTTAGAAATAAGAATGAAAATTAATGGTAAGATAATAACAATATATATAAGAATTATAATGAAATCAGTCATAGCCCATTGAGATCTAGTAATTGGTAAATAGAAAATAACATTCTTTGCAAGATAAAAGTACCATTGACTTAGTGATAAAAATAAAATAACCCTCACTAAATATTTAAGAAATTTCATATGATAAATGTGAAGTTGTATTAGACTCCTTCTCCTTTCTTTAAAATTCTATTTCTACAT
>Snoopy_p2__coassemble_1007_pt1 | contig 16709 bp, 10 predicted proteins | sample Snoopy_p2__metabat2_low_PE_005 | metagenome-assembled genome bin Snoopy_p2 | reverse complement strand
ATATAGATATATAAATAAGGAAGAATAGAAAAAAGAGTATATAATTGTATGAAAAATACAAAAAAACCTCTCTTTTTTTATTTGCTGTGCTATAATAAAACTATTAAGGGGGAATTTATATGAATTTTGTATATATATCACCAGCCTTTCCAAAGAATTTCTATAATTTCTGTGATAGGCTTAAAGAACGTGGGGTGAATGTTTTAGCAATTGGGGATACACCTTATGATGAATTGAGTGATGAACTAAAAAATTCTATTAATGATTATTACCAAGTGTATTCAATGGAAAACTATGATGAAATGATTAGAGCAATGGGATATTTTATTTTTCATTATGGACACATCGACTGGTTAGAATCTAACAATGAATATTGGTTAGAACAAGATGCCAAATTAAGAACTGATTTTAATATTACAACAGGTTTACAAAAGAATCATATTGAAAATATGAAATGTAAATCAAAAATGAAAGCATTTTATAAAGAAGCTGGTGTTAAAACTGCGAGATATCATTTGACTACAACCTTAGATGAAGGATTGAAGTTTATTCAAGAAGTTGGGTATCCTGTAGTAGTTAAACCGGATAATGGAGTAGGCGCTGCCGCAACTTATAAGATTTCTAATGAAGATGAATTAAAAGATTTTTATAATCAAGAACATATTACCCAATATATTATGGAAGAATATGTAAATGGTCTTATTATTTCTTATGATGGAATTGCAAATATGAATAAAGAGGTGTTGTTTGAAACTTCTCATATTTTCCCAAATCCAATTATGGATGTTGTGAATGATCAAGGAAGTATGTATTATTATTCTCTTAAAGAATTACCTTATGATTTAAAACAGGCAGGACGTGCTTGTGTGAAGTCTTTTTATACAGCAGGAAGATGTTTCCATATGGAATTCTTTAGAATGTTAGAAGATAAAGAAGGATTAGGGAAAAAAGGGGATTTAATTGGACTTGAAGTGAATTTAAGAACACCAGGAGGATATACACCTGATATGATGAATTATGCAAATAATATTGATGTATATTCTATTTATGCAGATATGGTGACAAAAGGGTATAGTGAGTATAATCGTGAACGACCTTACCATTGTATTTATTGTGGAAGACGTGATGGAATTGTTTATCGTATGAGTCATGAAGATGTTGTAAATAAGTATCAGTTTGATTTAGTGATGTGTGAAAGAATGCCTGATATTTTAAGTGGAGCAATGGGGAATTTTATTTATACAGCAAGGTTTGAAACGATGGATGAAGTGAATCAATTTATTGATGATGTGTTAGGAGGATAAATATGAAGGTAGAGTGGTTTAAGGAATATAGTGAGTGTTTAAAAAGAGAGATGGAATTTAATGTTTATGGACATGGAGGACAACCAATTCTTGTTTTTCCATCTCAAAATGGACGCTTTTATGATTTTGCAAATAATGGTATGGTACATACTGTAGAACATTTGATTGATCAAGGGAGAATACAATTATTTTGTTGTGATAGTATTGATGAAGAATCTTGGAGTCCTAGTGATAGGGATGTGAAACATCGTACTTATATGGTTGAGCAATACTATCATTATATTGTCAATGAATTGGTTCCTAGAATTTTTGAAATCAATGCTTATGTCAATGAGGGAGAATATGCAAAAGGAATTTATACAACAGGATGTTCAATGGGAGCTAGTCATGCGGTGAATTTTATGTTTAGAAGACCTGATATTTTTATTGGAACAATTGCTTTAAGTGGTTATTATGATTGTGATTTGTTCTTTGGGGATTATCATGATGATATTTTATATCATAATTCGCCAGTAGAATATATACATGGTATGAGTTATGATCATCCTTATGTAGAGATGTATCGTCAAAATAAAATTGTTCTTTGTTGTGGGCAGGGAGCATGGGAAGATGATATGATTAGAAGTACGAATCGTATAAAAGAGTTACTTGAATATAAGGATATACCAGCTTGGATTGATTTTTGGGGATATGATGTTGATCATGATTGGCCTTGGTGGCGTGTACAATTCCCTTATTTTGTAGAAAGGGTGATTTAAGATGAATGTTGTATTTATATCTCCACATTTTCCTCTTTATTTTTATAACTTTTGTGCACGTTTAAAAGAAAGAGGAGTGAATGTTTTAGGGATTGGGGATGCTTCTTACCATGATATTTCACAAGAAGCAAAAGATGCTTTAACAGAATATTATAAAGTTGATGATTTAGAAGATTATGAAGAAGTTTATCGTGCTTGTGCTTATTTGACATGGAAGTATGGTAAGATTGATTGGATTGAATCTCAAAATGAATATTGGTTAGAGCTTGAAGCAACATTACGTAATGATTTTAATGTTACAACAGGACCAAAGATTCAAGACTTATCATCAATGAAATATAAATCAAAGATGAAAGATGTTTATGCTAAAGCAGGGATTCCAACTGCTAGATATCGTCCTGTGGATGATTATCAAGCAATGAAAGCTTTTGCCAATAGAGTAGGCTATCCTGTTATTGTAAAACCTGATAATGGTGTTGGAGCAAGTTCTACATATAAATTAAAAAGTGATGATGAACTTGATTACTTCTTTGCAACAAAAGATTCAACAATAAGATTTATTATTGAAGAAATGGTACCTGGACATGTAGAAACATTTGATGGTATTACTGATAAGGATAAGAATATTTTGATTGCGACGAGTCATGTGATGTTAAATTCTATTATGGATAATGTGAATGAATTGAGTGATACAGCTTTTTATTCTCAACCTGTAGAAAATTTAGATTTATATGAAATTGGTAAAAAAGCAGTTAAGGAATTTAATACGTATAGTCGTTTCTTTCACTTTGAATTCTTTAGATTAGATGAAGATAAAGAAGGATTAGGAAAGAAAGGGGATATTGTTGGTTTAGAAGTCAATATGCGTGCTCCTGGAGCTTACATGCCTGATATGATGAATTTAGCTTATGATGTTGATGTGTATACAATATGGGCAGATATGATGAAGTATAATAAATGCTTCTATGAACTTCATCGTGAATATTGGGTAGCTTATACAGGTAGACGTGAAGGTATTTGGTATGCTCATAACTATGATCAAATACATGAAAAATATGGATATGCGATTGCATTAGAAACAGATGTCCCAGAAGTTTTAGCACCAGCTATGGGAAATCATGTATTCTTAGTTAAATCACGTACTCAAGAAGAGTTGTTTGAAATGATTCGTTATATTTTAAAACGTGAAGATGGAACAGAATGGATGTAAACTTCTTACTTTGGTAAGAAGTTTTCTATCTCCACAAAATTTACATAAATGTGCAGTAAACTAAAAATAGGAGGTGATTATGATGTATAAGATATTAGTTATTGAAGATGATGCTGATATACGACATATTATACATCGTTATTTTGAAAAACGAGATATAGATGTTATTGAAGCTGTTGATGGACATATGGGTTTATCTTTGATCAATGATGAAGTGGATATTGTTTTATTAGATATCATGATGCCGGGTATTGATGGCTATGAGGTCTGTCAACAAATCAGAAACAACTATGATCGTCCTATTATTTTTATTAGTGCATTAAATGAAGAAGAAAATCAACTCAAAGCATTTGAATTAGGTGCAGATGATTATGTTTCCAAACCATTCTTACCATCAATTCTTTATGCAAAATGTCATGCAATCTTAAGTCGTCAAAATAATAGCAATCATCATATTCAAACATTTGGTAATCTCAAGATAGATTATGATAATCATGATGTTTGGATAAAAGATGAAAAATTAGAACTTACAAGTAAAGAGTATCAATTATTGAAATATCTAACACAAAATAGTAACCAACTTTTAAAACGAGAACAAATATTGGATGCGATTTGGGGTTATGATTATTATGGTGATGGACGTGCAGTAGATACTTATATTAAGAAGTTGAGAAAGAAATTAGGCGATTGTAGTTGTTATATTCGTACAGTGTTTAAAGAAGGATATATCTTTAAAGGTGGTGAATAGTATGAAGAAGTATTTGAAATTAACTTTGTTTAAGAAGATATTTTTGGTTGTATTTTGTGCATTCTTAGGAGTAGAATCTTTTAGTTTTTATCTTGATTATCAGATACAGGTAAAATATGTCAATCAAGAGTTCGCATCGCTTGTGGATGCTGGTTCAATAGAACAAACATATAAAATTTTAAAGGAAGAATATAATTCTGATTACAATAATTATGATTTTCATGGAGAAATGATTGCACGTAGGTCAAGTAACTATCAAGCTATAGTAAATGAGAGTGGAAAAATAGCATATTCTATGTATGTTACATATGATAGAAGATACACTCTGAGTTCCACAACAGCTAATTATTATATTGAGGAATTAGGTGAAAAATTATTAACACAAATAGAAGATTATATTAAAGATAATTACAAAAAGAATGAAAATATTCCGTTTAAAGCATTATCATATAGTAATGATGATAATCGTATGCTTAAATATTTAAAAATAGGAGATATTGAATATAATCCTACAGGAATGGAAGCAAGCCAATTAGAAACAGAATATATCATGTATTTCACGACTCCAACATTTGAATATACGCGTTATTCTTACACAACGTCTCCTAGAGTTATTGATAATGAAGAGGAAATGGAAAAAATAGATCGAATGGTAGAAAATAAGAATGTTATATCAAAATATTTTGGAAGTATAGGTCCAGTTGATACCTACTATCTATTTGATGAAAATAGTGAACTTTATATATTTGGGATTTTAGAAGATCCAGAGGGTAAGTTTGAGTTTGTTGATGTGAATTATACAGGAGTTACAAAAAGTGATATTTTAAATAAAACAATAGAATTAAAAGGTTATGTTTATATATCAGCATTCTTTGTAGTACTTGTTATTAGTATTATGATTTCTTATATGCTTACAAGACGTATTAAAAAGATTGAAAAAACAACACATCTTATTGCAGATAATCAATTTGATTTAACATTAAAAGAAAAACCAAGAGATGAACTTGGTGATTTATCTCATAGTATAAACATCATGAGTCAAAAGTTAAAACATACAATGGAACAACTAAATCAAGAAATTGAGAGAGTTAAACAATTAGAATCATTAAGAAAAGAATTTATTAATCAATTTACTCATGAAATGAAAACACCTTTAGGTATTATTAACGGATATAGTGAGTTATTAGATGAAGCACAAAATGATGAAGAAAAAGAAAAATATATTCACCTTATTAATAAAGAAACTGAGAAAATTAATAAACTCATCAAATCAATGTTAGATTTATCAAGATTAGAAGCAAATAAAGTTGAACTTCAATTAGAAGATATTGATTTAGAAGATATAGTAACTGAAATTGTAGATGAGTATGAAGTATTACTTATGAAAAAAGAAGCCAAAGTGAATGTGTCAGCTTTTAAAACACATATTCAAGCAGATAAAGAGTTAATAAAAACAGTTATACGAAACTTTATGTCTAATGCAGTGAAACATGTTCATGAAAAAGGGCATATCAATATTTGTATTGATGAAGGTGTTAAGATATATAATGAAGGGGAACATATTCCTGATGAAAACCTTGATACAATTTGGTATACATTTGTTACTCATGATCAACAAGGTAGTGGCTTAGGTTTAGCTATTTGTCAATCTATTTTAGAGTTACATGACTTTGAATATGGTGTTATGAATAAAGATGATGGTGTAGAATTTTATTTCAAGAGGAGGTAACTCCTCTTTTGTTTATAAAGACTTTACTATTTTTTTAATTTATATAAAGTGTATGGTATACTTAAAGTAGAAGGAAGCATTATTTTTGAAATGTATAATATGAACAAGTTATATTTAGGAGGTGAATGATATGAAGAAGTATTTGAAAATAACTTTGTTTATAAAAGTATTCTTGATTATTTTATGTGGTGTGTTATGTATAGAAGGAGTTCATATTTATTTTGATTATGATGATAATTTAAGGGGAACAGCGAGAACTCAAATACTAGATAATGATATTAAAAGACATGAAAAGATTTTAAGTTTAGCTAATGAATATGCATTAGATATAAAATCAAGAGATTTTGAGAAAGAGTGGAAAGACATATATGGTGATTGGTATGGATATCGTGCAGTTTCTGAACTTGATGATAAATTCAATATCATATATGAACAACTTAGAAATGACTACTATATTTATGTACGAAATGAAAAAGATCAATCTTATAAATTAAATATCAACCATTTTAGTGAAAGTATGACTTCTGAAATAAGCGCATATGTTCAAAAATGTTATGAAAAGAATCCAAATGAAAAAATATATTTAGAGATTGCGATGAGTAAGGGATGGGTTCCTACAGGTGATGTTCTTTATTTAGATGAAAATACAACCGTAGAATCTGGAGTCAACACAGATGTTTTAGACTATATGAAAATTGGTGATATTGAATATAAAAAGAATAATAATCAAAATATTTCAACTTATTTTTTAGAAAGACTAGAATCACCTCAAATATTATACAGTACATATTCTCCTAGTGGAAAAGCAGAACTTGAAGATTGTAATAGTCTTAAAGAAAATTGCCGTAAAGTAGTGAAACATGAAATTGATTGTGTAGAATTAGGTGGAATTGGAGAAACATATTATGGATATGCATTTATCAATAATATGTTATATGTATATATAGATAGTGCAACTATAGACGGTCAAAAAAATTATCATTATACTGATGTTATTGATACTGGTTATTCAAAATCAGAGATTATAAAATCTTCTTTATTACAAAACGATAAAATTTATATGTTTTCTTTTAGCATAGTGTTATGTATGAGCGGAGTTATTACACTTGTAGTACAAATATATAGAAAGAAGAATGAAAAAAACGAAGAATCTTGTTGAAAGTCATCAATTTGATACAAACTCAAATGATGAATTGTGATATTCATTTTTGTGAAAATGAATTTTAATTTTAAGAGGAGGAAAGGGTAACTCCTCTTTTAAGTTGTGTTTTGAAAAATGGAGGATTATAATAGAAATATAAATAGGAGGTTTTGGTATGAGTGCACTTATTAGTATTTTAAGTCCGTATATTATTGTTTTATTTTCTTTTGTGATGACTTCGGTTCATGTAGCTTATCAATCTGTTATAGAGACAGTTGTTATTGGATTGTTAATAGGCATTTGGTTTATACATATAACAAAAACTGAGGGTAAGAAGTATGTGTTATATTTATTAACTCTCACCTTGATTTTATTATGTTGTGGTGATGCATTGTGTTTGATGTATGATAATATAATGAGTGATATTTTTGCTTTGTGTACTGTACTTGAAGTCTTTGCAATATATATCATTGCAAAGAATAAACCTCGGATTTCAATGACTTATCAATATTCATTTAAGAATACAAGAAGGAGATACTTTTAAAAAGGTATCTCTTTTGTGAAAGGAGTAAAACTATGGCAACGGGATTATTGCTAGAAGGTGGCGCAATGCGTGGATTATATACAGCTGGGGTTTTAGATGTTTTGATGGAACAAGGGATTGAAGTTGATGGAATTGTTGGTGTTTCTGCAGGTGCTTTATTTGGGATGAATTATAAGTCTAAACAAAGAGGGCGTGTTTTAAGATATAACAAGGCAAATGTTGGTAACAAGGAATATATGGGTATTTTTTCTTTATTAAAAACTGGAGATGTTATGAATAAAGAATTTTGTTTTAATAAACTTGTTCATGAATTAGATCCAGTAGATTTTGATACATATAAAAATTCTAAAGAGGATTTTTATGCAGTAGTAACAAATATGAATAGTGGGCAAGCAGAATATATTAAATTGGATGATCTAGGTGATCAAAAACAAATGGAGTATCTAAGAGCTTCTGGTTCAATGCCTTTTTTATCACATCCTGTTGAAATTGATAGTGAAAAGTATTTAGATGGCGGTATTGCAGATAGTATTCCTATCGATAGAATAATGAATATGAATTATGACAAAGTGATTGTGATTTTAACAAGAGTTGAAGATTATCATAAAACAAAAAGTTTTACACTATTTCCAAAACTTTACTATCATAAATATCCTCAATTAATATCCACGATAAATAATCGTTATCTTGTCTATAATCAACAATTAGATAAAGTTAAACAACTTGAAAAAGAAAAAAAGATCTTTGTTATAAGACCTTCAAAACTTATCAATATCAAACGATTAGAAAAAAATGTTGATAAGATACAAGAAATGTATGATTTAGGAAACAATGATGCTAAGAATTGTCTGACAGCATTAAAAAAATATCTTGATGAGTGAGTTTTATCATGAAAATGGTTGGAAAATGTTTTTTAATTATTTGTATTGTTATAGGGGGTTAGCTGTATAGTTATTAAGGAATGCTTTTGTTGAAGCGACACTTAGGATGTTTATTTATCAAAAGATGTGAACGGTGAAGTTCCTCATGAATGTCAAATGAGTATTGGTAATAATAAAGCAGGAACTTTATGTTATGAAAAAAAGTTATCTTTTTAAAGAAAGTATGTAAAAAGAGATAGTTTGGTATGTTTTATATGGAGTGTATTTTTAAGTGCGGGTTTACAGTCATATAGTTGACAAGCAACTGTGGATATGTTGATGTTATCAAAGGATAACAATAGTTTGATAAGTGTATTTATGCTTAAACATAAATAACAAGAAAGGTATAAGTTTGCGACTTATACCTTTTGCATGTCTTACAAATATAAAGTTTTAAAATTCCACAGCTTTAGAAATATGTAAATAATAAACAATGGCTTTTACATCTTGATTATACATATCTTTTAAAACTTGTTGGTAATAATTTAATTGAAATTGATGCTTTTGAATAAGGGTATCATCTGAATTTTTTAAACTCACCCTATCTGTCTTATAATCTAAAACATAAACTTGATGATTGTGGATAAAGACTAAGTCAAAGATACCATGAATCACTTGATCTCTTGTGCTGTCATAATATGAGAAAGGTTTTTCTTTATAAATATAATCAGCTTGAGAAATCATACGATAACAATCACTTTCAATAAATCCTTGTATTTTATCTTGATAATTTTCAAGAATTGTTTTTCCATCATCATTGATTAAATTTTCATCATATAATTGATTGATTAAATCAATCACATTATCGTCTTTGAAATTAAGATAACTGAGAAGTAAATGGACAAGTGTTCCTTTGCTTGTTGCAGAGATAAAATTAGGCATATCTAAGTCATCAAGATTTAAATGAACATTATCTTCTTTTGATTTTTGTAGTTTTGTGACTGCCATGATTGAAGGTTTATCTAAATCATGTGGATATTGATAGTCTAGATATTTGTTTTGAGTGCTTCCATCTATTATTTTTTCTTCTTTTTGATACGTTGGAATATTTTCTTCAAGAATTTGATCATTTGTAAGATGAAGTGAAAACATTGCGTGTTCAGTAGAAGGTAAGGTTAAATATTTTTCAAAATGATAATTTTGTAGCTTTCTGGCATTGTCTTGTAAACCATCAATGTGTAAACATTCTTCAATAATATCGGGATGTCTTAAGATTGAAGCTAATACCCAATTTAAATAGTTATTTGTTTTTCTAAGTCTATCATAAAGCAAAACATGTCTAGCACCTTCTCGATGCATAATATCAGGATCTTCATTGACTAAGAGTTTTTCTTGAAGTTGAGCAATTTCTTGAATATCTTTGATAACACCTGTTAAAATAAGTTTTTCTGATGCACGTGTTAACGCAACATAGAGAATACGCATTTCTTCATTGATAGATTCATCTAATTGACGTCTTGCTATCATATTGCGATAAGGATTTTCATATTCCACAATTACATCTTTAAAATCACCTTGAGTTGTTTTTACTCTTGGTTTAATAGCAATACCTAATCGTTTGTCAATCATAAAACGTTCTTTACTATCTTGAAAATTAAATTGTTTATGCATATTACATACAAAGACAATTGGGAACTCCAATCCTTTTGATTTATGAATTGTCATAAATTCAACCATATCATCATTACTATGTGAAACAAGTGCAGGAGCATAGTCTGCTGAATTTTCTAAAGTATAAAGAACATCTTTTAAATAAGGTGTTGTATCTTGGATTTGTTTAACTATTTCTAATAATAAATCAAGATTGGCTTTTCTTTGTTCACCATTAATAAGATGAGAAACAAAGAGTGGATAATCTGTTTGTTCATAGATTTCTAATAATAATTCATAAGGTGAACATTGAGAAGATAATGTTCTTAAATTATCATAAACAGTTAGGAAGTCGTTTATCTTTTCATCTTGAGAAAGTTTTAAAGTATCATAAAGTGATATATCTTTATGATTGATACGTAACACTGCAATAGTTTCTAAATCAATATGAGAGAAAGTATAAGGTTGTCTTAAAAGACTTAACATAGCTACATCATCATATGGATTTATTAAGGCTTTTAAGAATGTGACCATATCTATCACTTCTAAAGAACTCATTAAACCTTGTGATAAAACTATGTGATTCGGTATATTGTATAAATCAAAAACTTTCTTAAAGGTTAAAAATGATGGTGTAGAACGCATCAATACAACAATATCTTTATATTGAATATGTTTTCCTTTTAACTTAAAGTTTTTCTTTAAATCAATAATCTTTTGTGCAACCATATGTGCTTCATATTGTTCCTTATCTAAAGAAGAAGAGGGATTATAAATATCAATAAGAACCTCTGTTTTTAAATGTGTATCATTAAAAAAACGTTCTCTTGCTTCTTTTTCGTGTCCATTTTCTTTCCCTTGATAGTCGTAATTAAGTCTTGCACTATCATCTAAATAATATTCCAATCCACCAATATCTTTATCCATAATTTGATTAAAGATATAGTTAATAGAATCTAAGACTATTTTAGAAGAACGATAGTTAAAAACTAAATCAATACGTCTTGTTTGTGTCTTATGACATTCTTCATCAGATAAAGAAAATTGATTGTATTTATCAGAGAAGATTTGTGGATCAGCTTGTCTAAAACGATAAATAGATTGTTTCATATCTCCAACCATAAATAATGGAATATGTGGTTCTTGATGGTTTGCTATTTTTAACAAAAGAGATTCTTGAATTTGATTCGTGTCTTGATATTCATCAACCATGATTTCTTTTAAGGAATCATATAAATGGCTAACGATACCATATTGTGGGCTTAATAATTGATGGGCATATTGTTCAAGATCAGCAAAATCTAATTGATTTAATTCTTTTTTACGTAATTGATAAGCCTGTTGGAATTGATATAACAAATTTCCCTTCGATAACATTAAATCAATAGCTTGATAACTTGTAGACATTTTTTGCAAAAAATCATCTTGATTATCTGGGAAATAGGATTTTACAGCTTTATTAAACGATGACATAATATCAGCTTTCATTTTCGTGAAAGTCTTTTTAATTTCAGGATCTACTTCTTTCCAAACCATATTATACGCTTTAGGAATAGGTGTTTTGATGAGTGAGGAGAGTGTATCATATGTCAAAGGTGAATTTAATGCTTTACGTCTTTCTTCAAGATAATCAAAATATGCTTCATAAGGAACTGCGAGTGTTTGATTCTTTTCGGTTTGTTCATCAGGTCTACTATAGAAATCACTTAAATCGTGAGTTTCGCAATAACGTTTTAATTCAACCAATTTATTTAAAGCTAAAAGGGTTTCATTATAGAAAATAGATTTTAAATATGGAAACAAAGACCACTCTTCTAATGAAGATAAAGCTTGATAATTGTTTTTATGTATATCCTCAATAAAATCATAGAAATGATCTATAGAATGAGAAAGGTTATCGATGCTTAAAAGAATATTTTGAAAACCTTCTAAAGAATTTCCTGGGAAATATAATGATAAGAATTCTTTAATCTTTTCATCTTGAATCCATTGTTGGAGACATTCTTCTAAAACTTCTTTTTTGATTAATGTTGGATCACTGTTAATGGTAAAACCTGGCATGACATTGACCATGTAGCCATATTTCATAAGCAATGAGTTACAAAAACCATGGAAATTTGTGATATAAGCATTAGGTAAATCTTGAATTTGTTTTTGAAAATGAATGCGAAGTGTTTCATCAATATTACTAGAAACAAGTTCACTTAATTCTTCAGTTAAACGTTGTTTCATTTCATTACCAGCAGCTTCAGTAAATGTTAAAACAAGGAAATCATTGATGTTATATCCTTCTTTTAGTAATTCAATAATACGACTAACTAATATCTTTGTCTTTCCACTTCCGGCTGGTGCGCTAACAAGGATAGAAGAATGTCTTTGTTGTATGGCTTTTAATTGTCCCTCATTAAATGGCATCTTCTTTCCCTCCTAACTTTTCATCAATATCGTAAAATTCAACCATTTTATAATCATTATAGAAAACATCAAAATGACAAATACTCTTATTTGGACAAAAATGACAAGGATTAACTAAAGTGTGTGTGGCACTTTGATCGCTTCCTTTAGGTGTGATACCAATATCCCCTTGACACATATGCTGGTATAAGTCTTGGATATGATTTTCTATTTCTTCATAGAGATTATTGAGTTGTGATGTTGTTAAAATTTTCCCCTTATATTCATCTTTTGATTTGACATAATTGACATGAATAATATGAGATTTCTTATCTATAGTTGGATCAATTGCATTGATAATTGTATGATCATCATCAATAACATATCCCCCATATCTATAAAGAGATAAAATATCACTTTCATCAAGTTCTTCTTTTAATGCTTGATCAACAGATAAAATTCTTTTTTTAGTATTAAAATATAAAACAGCACTTGGATCTTTTTGATAATGTTTTGTGGCCATTTTTAAATATAACAACATTTGAATATTAAATCCTTGCATAGCTAAGTTTAAATCAATATCTTTGGCAGAAGATTTATAATCAATAATAGATAAGTAATTTTGATAAGTATCGATACGATCTACGAATCCTTTAAACTTAATATTTTGAATATTATCTTCTACCTTTTCTTCCTTAGCTAATACTTCAAATTGTGATGTGTTTAAATACATATTAACAACATCTATTGTCATATCTAAATCTTTAATTAACTGTTCAATAAAATATTGATTTAAAGCAGATGATTGTATTTTCTGAGCTAACTGTTCATGTTCTTGAATATAATCTCTAACAAGTGCTTCAATATTCTTATCTTTGTTAATATTTTCAGCTAAGACATAGTGAACTAAACTTCCAAGTTCATTAGGTAAAAGCTTATCTTCTACGACTGGATAAACACCTAAGCCATATTGAATAAAGTATAAAAATGGACATTTGTTATAGGTTTCAATTTGACTTACAGACATCGTATCACTATAGAGTTGTTCAATGACATCAGGGTGAATAGGTTGTGGTTGATTTTGACTTTCAATGTAATCGTGGATATGTTGATTGAGTGTGTTTTTATCATCAATCATGCCTCCACTTAAATAATAATCTTCTAAACTTAAATAATCTAAAGGTTTTAAAGGTTGTAATTGATAGAGTGTTTCTAGTTGTTTATAAAGTGATGATGGTAAACGGACTTCTCCTGAAAGTGAAGATGTTGGATATGAGAATGTGATTGTATGATAAGGTTGTTGGAGTGCTTTGAATATATCATTATGATGCACTGCTAGTTGTTCAAGTGTATTTAATGGTGTAGAAATATTTTGTTTTCTGAGTAATTCTATATCTTCGTTTAAAAGTAAAGAAGAATCTTTATAGAAATGAGGGAGAACTGTTTCGTTCATTCCTAGAATAAAGATATGTTTTGGACTTGAGAGTTTCAATTTTTCAATGGAGAATATTGAAATCACATCTTGAGTAATTCTTTTGTTGTGTTTATCAAGATGACAAGTTGCTTGAAAGAAATCTTTAAATTCCTCAGCTGTCATTTCTCTATCAAATGTACTTAAAGATTCTAAGTAATGTAAGTAATCTTTATCCAAGGTTTCATCAATTAAAGACATAGCGATTGTTGAAATAGGACATTTTTTCAATCCATCTATTTTCTTTAACAAACGACGATAAGAAGGACTATAAATACAGTAAGAAACACGATCTAAATTATGGGGTATATCTTTTAATACTTGAGTGAGTATATCTACATAAGATTGATCAGGGTAAACAATCGCAAAGTCTTGATAACGTAACCCCTCATCAACAATCATTTGTTTAATAGTGTAAACAACACGTGTCACTTCTTGTAAAGGTGTAGTGGCTATAAACGTATAGTGCTTATTATCAATTAATTTTTCGTTTGTTTGTGTAAATAAAGAACGTGTTAAAAATGTTTCGCTTTCATCACTGATAGCATCTTCACATAAATGATGATAAGGTATATTCATGATACGCTCATCTTTTCCATGTGTATAAAGAATAGTGACATCTTTAAACTGATGAAGGATGTGTTGGCGTAAAGGCTGATACAAGTGATCTCCTTCTACATAAAGATGACATGGTAATTGTATATTGATATCTTTAAAAATATCTTCATATGTAAAATGTGTGTAATCATTGCAATTTTTTAAAAGACTTTGATAAATATGAATGAAGTCATTGAGTTTCACAGATGCTGTTTGAATATAATGTGTTTGAAAGAGATTGAAATCTTGCATTAATGGAATGAATTTTTCAATGAGTGAGAAATTTACATCATGGAAACATGCAAATGTTTGATCTTGAAAAAGTGCATAAAGTTGATACATCATTTCAGTACATGACATTACATGATGTTTTGTTAAATGTAAAGTGATACGCAAGTATTGTAAAAAAGATGACCATGTCATCACTTGGATATTCACAAGATAATGTGTATGTTTTAAGAAAAGTTGTTCAACCATGTTTTTATCTTCTGCAATAAAAATAAAGTCTTCAAAAGGACTTTCTTTTGCTCGTATAATACATTCTTGAATCATATTTTCTAACTTTTCATAATAATTGAAACCATCAATAATACGCATCTTAACCACCTCTTGTTCTATTATAACTGATTCTATTCATATGTCCAAGACTTCATGAAAAAGAGTCCGCATTGAAGCGAACTCTCAATAATATTTTTATAATTCTTCACATGCCTTCAGCCATGCAGACACATCAGTATCACTAGGCATTCTAAAATCTCCTCTAGGACTTAATGCGACACTACCAACTTTTGGTCCGTCTGGAATACATGAACGTTTGAATTGTTGCGTAAAGAAGCGACGATAGAATAAAGTGAGCCATTTCTTTAATGTATCATGATCGTATTTGTCTTCAAAAGCTAAAGAAGCAATACGCATAAGTTTAGCTGGTTCATAATGGAATCTTACATGATGATATAAGAAGAAATCATGTAGTTCATATGGTCCAACAATATCTTCGGTTTTTTGAACGATTTCATTATCTTTTGCTGGTAATAATTCTGGAGATACAGGTGTATCTAATATATCTTGTAAAGTATCTTCTAAAGGTTGCCCTTCATAAAGTGAAGAAACATAATCTACAAGATATCTCACTAATGTTTTAGGTACTGAAACATTGACAGCGTACATACTCATATGATCACCATTGTATGTTGACCAACCTAAAGCAACTTCTGATAAATCTCCAGTTCCAATCACAATACCACCTTCTTGATTAGCGATATCCATTAAAACTTGAGTTCTTTCTCTAGCTTGTGAGTTTTCATATGTGACATCATGAATATCAGGGTTATGTTGAATATCCTTAAAGTGTTGATGAACAGCATCGCTAATATCGACGGTTAAAGAAGTGACATGAAGTTCTTCCATCATTTTTAAAGCATTATTTTTTGTACGTGATGTTGTTCCAAAACAAGGCATTGTGACAGCAATAATATCTTTTGAAGGATATCCAAGTTTTTCAAATGCCATAGAACAAACGAGTAAAGCTAATGTGGAATCTAAACCGCCTGATATGCCTACAACTACTTTCTTTGTGTGTGTAGCTTTTAATCTTTGAATAAGTCCATGAATTTGTATATCAAAGACTTCTTTACAACGTATAGCTCTTTCCTCTTTATGGTTTGGAACAAATGGGTGAGGATCATAATAGCGATCTAATTCAATATCCTCATCTTCTAAACAAAATGGAATATACGTATAATCATTATCATGATTTGTATATGTTGACATTTCAAGTCTTTCACTGACAATTCTTTCTAAATCAATATCTGCATAAATCAAGCCTTCTTCATAAGGGATAGCTTCTTCTAAAATATTTCCATTTTCCGCAATGATATGATGATTGCTGAATACAACATCAGTTGTTGATTCACCTAAACCAGCATTACAATACACATAACCACAAATTAAACGTGCAGTATGTGATGAAAGAAGTAAACGACGATAATCTGTTTTTGCAGTTAAATCATTACTTGCAGAAGGATTAACAATTAATGTTGCTCCGTTTAAACAATGTTTTGTACTAGGTGGTAAAGGTACCCATAAATCTTCACAAATCTCTACACCTAATTTGAAATGTTGGTGTCTGATATCTTCAAAGATAATATGTGTTCCAAAAGGATAATATTCATCATTAATAAAGATTTCAGTGACATCTTCTTGTCCACTTGCAAAATGACGTCCTTCATAAAATTCATGATATGTAGGAATATGAGTTTTAGGAACAACACCTAAAATATCTCCATCATTGATTACAATTGCAC
>Snoopy_p2__coassemble_1006_pt1 | contig 16742 bp, 17 predicted proteins | sample Snoopy_p2__metabat2_low_PE_005 | metagenome-assembled genome bin Snoopy_p2 | reverse complement strand
TATAAATATAATCTTGTGTATTCACTTCTTGAATCATTTGTAAATGACTCAACTCTCTTTTTTGAGTCTCAAGTAAATAATTGACTAACAATGAACATACCTTTATTTGTTTTAAATCACTTAAAGAATCAAATATTTTTTTATAATTTTCATTAAACTTATCATTATCAAAATAAGACACAAAAACATCATCTATTTTTATATTTTCATCAGAAATAACCAATTCCTTTAAAACAAGAGAATCTATTTGATTACGCAAAAGATGTTCCTTCTTATCAATATTCACCACATAAAATTCACCTGTAGAAATATCACAATATGCAAGTGTATAATTAAAATCAAAAACACCCAAAGCTCCAATATAATGATTACGTTTTTCATTAATAGACTCATCCATAATTGTACCCGGTGTAACAATTTGAACAACTCCACGTTCTACAATACCTTTTTTACCAGGATCACTTAATTGTTCTACAATAGCTACTTTATGACCTAAATCAATTAATTTTTGAATATAACCACTCACTGAATGAAATGGTACTCCACACATTGGAACACGTTCTTTCACTCCCGCATTCTTTCCTGTTAAGGCAAGGTTTAAGGCTTTTGATGTAACAATCGCATCATCAAAAAACATTTCATAAAAATCACCAAGTCTAAACATGACAATGGCGTCTTTATTATCCTCTTTAATTTTTAAATATTGTTGCATCATTGGTGAATATTTTTCTTTCATGTCATCAACTCCTCGATGCCTCATTATATCATAATTTGACAATATTTGAAAATGAAAAACTGCAATCTCTTGCAGTTTAGTCTTCTTGTAAAGAACATTGCATACGATAACGTTCCATCATCTCTTTAAATATTTCACCATTTGTTGGTGGGGTATATGTAATCGCATTTGCCCCAGCTTCTATAGCTTGAAGAATCGTTTCTAGAGTGGGACCACCAGTCGCAATAATTGGAAAATCTTTGTCAATCTTTCGTAAAGCTTTAATAATCTCAACTGTCTTTTTCCCACCAGATACATTAATAATAGAAGCTCCTGAATGTAACATTCTTTCCTCTAAAGGTTCATCCAAAGAAACTATTGTTAACACAATAGGCACATCAATCATTGATGCTAATTCTTGAACAAATTTTGTTTTTGTAGGTGCGTTTAAAACAACTGCCGTAGCTCCATTAAGTTCCGCATCTAAAGCAATATTATTCACTCTTGGTCCTGACGTTGTTCCACCACCCACTCCAGCAAATACAGGTTTTTGAGAAACCTCAATAATAGATTTAGTAATTTGTAAAGTCGGTGTAAAAGGATAAACTGCAATCACAGCATCTGCATTACAATTCGCAATAACCGCAACATCTGTTGAGAAAACCAATGACTTAATACGCTTACCATTTACTAATATTCCAGAAGCTTTATATATTCCTTCAGGCACTTTCACTGTATGTCTTAATTTTGATTCTATAATAGGCATTTGTTTAACCATATCTTCCACCTCCATTCTACTATATAAAAAATTATGAATTTTTTGTTAAAAGATGGTAAAGCGCTCCTAAAAGATTTGCTTCATTATGGAAAGTACATGTACACACAACAGGTTTAATATGTGCATGTGTAAAATTAGCAAAAATCACATCTAATCTTTTTTGAATTTCCTCTAACAAATCTTCTCTTACACTAATAGCACCACCAATAATAATCTTTTCTGGATCATAAGCATATTGAAGATTATAAATCCCATTAGCCATAGCCCAATAATAACGATCAACTGCTTTGAAATAGACTTCATTTTCATTAGCTTGATCAAAAATATCTTTACCGTTAAGTGAATCTACATCTACATTCAACACTTTTGCAACATAACGCACGACCGCCATTGTCGAACCAGTATGTGACCAAGTTATCATTTCTTTTGTATCATAGTCAAAATCCGCAATCATATAACCGAATTCTCCACCATGCAAATGTTTACCTTTATGAATACGTTTGTTTTTTACAACTGCACCACCAATACCAGTGCCACTCACAATAAAACAACAATCATCAACATCACTTCCAGCACCTTTCCAAACTTCAGCCAAAGCCGCACAGTTAGCATCATTTTCCATTTCTACAGGCACTTTCAATATCTTTTCTAAGTCATCTTTAATACAAGGTCCATGTATATAATCAATCGCACTTGATCCTCCAATAATTCCTGCGTCACTATCGACAGCTCCAGGCATACTTAAAGCTAGCCCTTGCAAATCATAATTTTGATATCCTTCAAAACATTCTTGAATTGTTTTGTACATATCTTCTAAAGTTGATGGTGTCTTTATTGATTCTTGTTCTAAAATATTAGCCTCTTCGTTCACAACCGCACATTTCATTGCAGTTCCACCAATATCCATACATAAATAATTTTTCATTATTTCACTCCTTTTTTCCTATTATAAAAAATCCTATTCGTTTTCACAATAGGATTTCTCATGTTCTTCTAAAATATTTATAATTTTTTTTACAACATCATTGACTGTCGATGTATTCTCCACACGATAATCACATGCTTTTAAATACTGTTCATGTCTTTGATTATATAGTTCATAAAGTGCCAATACTCCATCTTTTAAAAGCGGACGTGAACTTGCATCGATATCTTGTAAAATTTGTTCAACAGGTCGATCCAAATAAATAACAATGCCATTTTTTTGAAGACATTCAATATTTTGAGAATTTTTAATCACACCACCACCCGTTGAAATTACAAAATTATCCCACTTACCAATAAGACGACAACACTCATGCTCTCTTTTTCTAAAATAATCTTCAGAAATTTCAAACATCTCAGGAATTGTCATATCATACTTATTCACTAAATAATCATCAATATCAACCACTGGTTTATTTAATTCTTCACCAAGAATATGAGCTATAGTTGTTTTTCCACAACCCATCATACCAATCAATACAATATTATTCTTTCTTTTCATAATTTCCAAGTACCCTCAACATCTTTGTATATGCTTTCATCTCTTCTAAAGCTTGAATAATATTTTGATCTTGTAAATTTCCCTCAAAATCCACATAAAAATAATATTGCCAAGGTGTTTCTTTTAAAGGACGAGATTCAATACGTAGCATATTGATTTGATGGTTGCTGATGATTTGAATAATTTGACACAAAGTCCCCACTTCGTGTGTCAACACAAACATAACACTAATACAAGTTGATGATGGTGTATATTCTAATTCTTTAGAAAAAACAATAAATCTTGTTGTATTATTTTTTAAATCATTAACATGATCTTGTAAAACTTCTAAACCATAAACCTTAGCTGCTTCTTTAGAAGCAATCGCACCAAAGTGAATATTACCTTGAGTTGCTACATATTGAGCAGCTAATGCAGTATTAGCAAAGACTTCACTTTTCATATGCGAATTTTCTCTTAAAAACTGAGAAGATTGTAATAATCCTTGAGGATGTGAATAAACATGTGTGATATCTTCTTTACAACTTCCTTTAATGCCTAACAAATGTTGAGAAATGGATAAACTTTGTTCTCCTACAATATAAAACTGATAATCTCTCATAGCATCATAATTATCAAAAATAGCACCTGTCGATGAATTTTCAAGTGGAACAATCCCATAATCAATCTCATTATTTTTTAATGCTTCAAAAACATTATGAAATTGCTCATAATTTTTCTTTTTAACACCCTTACCAAAAAATGATTCTAAAGCCTGACAAGAAAATGAACCAGAAACCCCTGGATATCCTACCACAATATTTTGATAATGTGGTTCTTTCATTTTATAAATATTTCCAAACGGTAAAAAAGATGCTTGATAACTTTTAGAAATATTCATCATATCTCTGACAAATAATCGGGCATATCGTTTTAATTGCTTTTCTTGAATACGATTCACATTTTTTATAATGACTTCTTTTTCTCTTTCTGATTGAAAAATAGGCAAATCATGTTGCATTTTATATTTCACAACATCTTCACAAACTTTCATTCTTTTTTCAAATAACGCAATCAATTGTTCATCAATACTATCAATCTCTTGGCGACATTGTTTTAAATCTTTCATAATTGATTCATCATGTCAAGTATTGCAAGAGCTGCCATAGATTCAACCACCACAACTGCTCTAGGAACAATACATGGATCATGCCTTCCTTGAATTGAGATTTCTGTATTTTCATGTGTTTTAACATTAATTGTCTCTTGCGATTTTGAAATAGATGGTGTAGGTTTGATTCCTACTCGAAAGAGAATAGGCATACCATTACTGATGCCACCAGTTATACCACCATTATGATTTGTTTTAGTTTTGACTTGTCCTTGTTCATAATAATAAGCATCATTTGCTTCGCTTCCTAAAAGTAAAGTAATATCATCGTCTTCTCCAAAAGATATACTCTTTACAGCTGGAATACTAAATAAAAGAGAAGAAAGATGTGATTCCATAGAATCAAAGAATGGATTTCCTATTCCTGCTGGAACATGAGTGATAACACATTCAATATTTCCTCCTACAGAATCTTGATTCAATCTTGCTTGATCGATTCTTTCTTGCATTAAAACTGCCTTATTTTTATCTAAAGTAGGAAAACTTTTCTTTGATAATACATCTAATAGTTCATCACTAACTTGAGAAAAATGTTCTTCTTTCACATCTTGAACACTTAAAATATGTGCACCTATCTTGATTCCTTTTTGAGCAAGAATTTGTCTTGCGATACTTCCAGCAAAAACAAGCGGAGCTGTTAAACGTCCAGAAAAATGACCTCCACCACGCACATCATTAAAACCATGATATTTGATATATGCTGGATAATCACTATGACCTGGTCGCATACATTCTTTAAGTTGTGAATAATCATTTGAATGATGATCTTGATTTTTAATCATAGCACATAATGGTGCACCTGTTGTCACACCATCAAGAAGACCACTCATAATTTGAAAGTCATCTGTTTCCTTACGAGTTGTTGAAAAGCGATTTTGTCCTGGTGCACGACGTTGCATATGTCGATAAATTTCATCCATATCTATTGTAATACCCGCAGGTAAATTCCCAATCACAATCCCAATGGCTTTGCCATGACTTTCACCAAAAAGTGATAACTCAATTGTCGTTCCCCAATTCGCACTCACTATACTCTCCTCCTAAACTCTTAAAATCTTTCCAAAAATCAGGATATGATTTTTCAACACATTCATAATCATCTAACACAACCACATCTTCACATACTGAGGAAACAATTGCAGCACTCATGGCCATACGATGATCGTGTGATGAAGTTACTTGTCCACCTTTTAATTTCTTAACACCTATAATTTCCATACTATCTTGATTTTCAATGACTTGTCCACCTAGTTGTTGAATCATATCAACAGTTGCTTTCAAACGATCACATTCTTTTAGACGTAATCTTTCAACATTTTTTATAACACTTTTTCCTTTTGCATTAGCACATGCCATTGCTACTACCGGAATAATATCTGGACACTGTGTTCCATCAATCGTAGTTCCTTGAAGTGATGCACATGTGATTCGACAACTATCTTCTTCTTGATAAAATTGACAACCCATTTTCTTTAAAATATCAATTGCCACCTTATCTCCTTGTTTCGATTGAAAATTCAATCCTTCTAAAATAACATCATTACCTAAAGCCCCAGCAACCAAATAAAAAGCCGCTTGTGAAAAATCACCCTCTACTTCATAATCACGTGCATGATAATGCTGACCTCCAGGAATGATAAGTTCTTGGTATTCATTATTAATCACAAAAACACCATAATGTTGCAACATTTGAATTGTTAAATCTACATAACCTTTTGATTGTAATGGTGAGGTGATAATAATACGTGAATCTTGAGGAAGTAATGGTAATGCAAATAACAACCCACTAATAAATTGTGAAGAAACATCACCGGCAATTTCAAAAGTTCCTGCATGTAATTGTCCCATGACATAAAGATCTAAAACATTTTCTTTATACAAATAACCAATATTTTGCTTTTCAAAGATCTGATAATAAACATCCAGTGGTCTTTTCCCTAAACGTCCTTCACCCTTAAAATGAAAATTTGATGGTTGAACCAATGATATAGGAATTATAAAACGAAGTGTTGATCCTGATTCATGACAACCAATTTCACCATTATTACGCATAAAAGTTGTTGTGCCATCTATTTCTAAATAATCATCATGTTGAAAAATCATTGTCCCTAATGCTTTCATAGCAGAAATAGTTGCTTCTATATCTTTAGAATATTGAACATTGGAAATAATACTTCTCCCTCTTGCTAAAGAAGCACAAATAATTGCACGATGTGCCATACTTTTTGAAGGTGGAATATGAACTTTTCCTTGTAATTGTTTTGGTTGAATACGTAAACTCATTTTATACCTCCTTCATCTCTTTCACAAATTCTATATCACTTGGATAAACATAAGCATGCCCTATCTCATGTAATAAAATATAGGATAGCTGTTGATGAATATTTTTCTTATCTTTCATCATCGCTTCTTTTAATTCATCTATTTGAACATCAACTTCATAAGGTAATTGATATTGTTGAACAATATCTTGGATTTGTTTAGCAGTTCCTAATTTCGTTAATTGCTTTGCTTCAGAAATCTTTGTCAAAAGAACCATACCCATACTTACAGCTTCCCCATGTGAATATTTTTCATAATGATAATACTGTTCAATGGCATGTCCTAATGTATGACCAAAATTCAATAACAATCGACTGCCAAAATCATAAACATCTTTTTCTACAACTTCTCTTTTTAAATCAACACAGCGATAAATAATCTCATCAATATCTTTATACAATTCATCAAATGACATATAAGATTTTAATCTATCAAAAAGTTCTTTATCAAAAATACAACCATATTTAATCACTTCACCCATACCATCACAAATAAAACGATGTTCAAGTGTTTTTAAAGTAAATGGATCAATGATTACCAACAACGGATGTTTAAAAGCACCAATAAGATTTTTCCCTTCATCTAAATCAACAGCCACTTTACCACCAACACTCGAATCCACTTGTGCAAGTAATGATGTAGGAATTTGAACAAGTGAAACACCTCGCAAATACGTACTTGCAACAAAACCTGCTAAATCCCCAATCACACCACCACCTAAGGCTATGATTAAGTCCGTACGTGTCAAATGAAATGAAAGCAATTGATTATAAATATCAGGTAAAACATCAAAACGCTTTGATTGTTCACCATGAGGAATAATAACATGACCAACATCATAAAACGATTCCAATTCAGTTTCAACCTTTTTTCCATAATAACCAAAGACTTGATCATCACTGATAATCATTATCTTTTTCCCTTGATAAACAGATTGAATGTAATCATTTAGATGATCCAATGCCCCTTTTTCAATAATAATATCATAACTCTCTTTTTCTAAATTGACTTTCAATTTCACTTCATTCACTCCTAAACTTTCTTCCCTACTATTTTAGCAATTTCTTTCACTTCTTCAATTAATTGTGTATACTTTTCAGGTTTTAACGATTGTGGTCCATCACATAATGCACATTCAGGATTATTATGTACCTCAATCATCAAACCATCACATCCTGCCGCAATAGAAGCTTTTGCCATTGGTTCAACCAACCACCATTTTCCTCCAGCATGGGATGGATCAATAATAATAGGAAGATGTGTTAATTTTTTAACCACTGGTATTGCTTGTAAATCTAATGTATTTCTTGTATAAGTTTCAAAAGTACGAACACCTCTTTCACATAAAATGACATTTGGATTTCCACTTGCCATAATATATTCTGCACTCATAATCCACTCTTCATAAGTTGCACTTAATCCTCTTTTTAAAAGAATTGGTCGTGTACATCTTTTTCCTACTTCTTTTAATAAATCAAAATTTTGCATGTTTCTTGCACCAATTTGGACAAGATCAACTTTTTCATTAAATTCTTCAATATAATCAGCACTCATTAACTCAGATACAATAGGAAGACCCGTTACTTCCTTAGCTGCTAATAAAATATCCAATCCATCACTTCCCATACCTTGAAAAGCATAAGGTGAAGTTCTTGGTTTAAAAGCTCCCCCTCTTAACATATTTGCCCCGGCAGCTTTTGCGGCTTTTGCAATTTCAATCACTTGTTCTTTTGATTCTACTGAACAAGGACCAGCAATCAAAGCCAAATGTCCAGCACCAACTTTAACACCAGAAACATCAATAATAGATTCTTCTGGATGAAATGCACGATTTGCAAGTTTATAAGGTTCACTGACATGCATGACTTTTTGTACTGCTTCATCAACTTCAATAGACTTAGAATCAACTTTTGTAGTATCACCAATAACACCACAAATTATGACTTCCTCCCCTTCAACCACATGCGTTGATAATCCTTTATCCTCTACTTGACTAACAATCTTTTCAACTTCTTCTTTTGTTGTATGAGGTTTAAATACAATAATCATTTTTCTTCTCTCCTTTTTCCTGATATAAACAAAAAAACTCTCACCCATAAGGACGAGAGATACATTCGTGTTACCACCTTAATTCACTTATACATCACTATATAAGTCTTGTCAAGTACTACCATACTCTAACACTATAACGGGTGTACCCGTGTTAACCTACTTCATTCAGTCACCTACTCCAAGACGAATTCAATTATGTTACAATATTCTTTTCCACCACCCAAGAACTCTCTTCAATTGTTTCATAACCTACTCTTTCTTTTCACTGTATTTATATCAGTTATTTATTTTGATGATATTATTTTAGGTAATGGACAAACATTTGTCAAGGACAATTTATGAATTCTCCTTCTTGTCTATTTTCAAAATTTCTTTTCCTTCCATGACAATGCGAATATATTCTTTTGCTTGATCAATAGTTTCCTGATAAGGATCCATGACATACAAACCATCTTTATTCGCTCTTCTAATAATCTCTTCACTTACAGTTGCAAGTTGGAAAACACGTTTTCCATCATCCCCCTCTAAATGATAAGATTGAATATCCCATTTAGATAAATCATCCATCTGCATATTAATCAATGATTTAATATCACTCTCTGGCATATTTGTTGTAAAACTTTCTGAAACAGAACCCAATATATCATCTATTTTTGTAACTACAGAAAGATCGGTACATTTCTTCATAATAGCTTTTAAGACAAGCATTTGATTTTGATTTCTAGCATTATCTCCAAGCAAGAAAGATTTTCTCTCTCTTACAAATGCTAAAGCATGTTTACCATCCATCACTGTCTTACCTGGTTTCATTTGATATTTATAGATTTTTGTTGTAAATACACCATCATCATTACCAATAACACGGTACTTAGGAATATCCACTTCTACACCACCTAAAGCATCAACAATACCTTCAAACGATGTAAAATTAAATTTAGCATAATAATTTAAATCAATATCTAGAAGATTTTCTAAAGTACTTTGAGTACATTGAGTCCCTTTTTTTGCACTATGAGTCAGTTTATCTTTACCAACATTTTGCCCATCATTATATAAATCTACATAATAATCTCTAGGAATACTTGTGATTAAAATTTGTTTTGTCTTTGGATTGATTGTCGCAATCATATTCACATCAGATAATGCATCTGCTCGAGAAATATCTCCTCTTTTATCAGTACCTAAAACCAATACATTAAACGGTTCCTTAGTCACCTCAGCACTATTAGCTTCCACACTAGGAATCTTTATTGAAAGTTTATCTACAATACGAATTCTTTCATCTAAACCTTCTTCAATATCATTCAATGCTTCAATATCAACAGACTTTATAATCATTGCTTGAATTGTATCATCTTCTAAATTTTCCAACAACTCACTATCACTGCTATAACTTTCTACATCAATATCACCAATTTCATCTTCAATCAATATTTCAGCCTTATTCATATTAATCATATCAACTGATGTATTCGCACCAAATTTTTTTTCTTTTAAATCACTTAAATTTTGATATGTTGAATTCTCCATAACAACAACATCAATTTCTATTGTTTCTTCTTTTGCACCAGCAATTGCTGTAATAAAATCATCACCTTTTAATATCAATAAACTAGCAAAAACTAAAGCAATTGCCAATAAAACATTCATTAATTTTAAAAGAACAACACGTATAGGATGTTTATTATCTTTATCACATTCACCTTTATACAAAAGTAAAACAATCACAAATAACAAAGTAGCAATCACTACCAAATATTTAACAGGTAACATTTGTGTTTGAAATAATACAAACATCAAAAAAGTTGCAGATAACAATGTTAAAAACAATAATACACGTCTTGATAGAATTTTCTTCATTGAATCACCATTCCTTATTCACATATTCACCATTATACACTTTCATTATATAAATTCAATGTATTTTGCATTTAAGAAAAAATTCTTTACATAACAAATATAAAACAAAAATATGAATTTTCTGTGAAAAAAAAGAGATTCATAAAGCGAATCTCTAAATTAATGTTAATGAATAGAAGTAGAAGATAAAGATTAAATCCAATCCCCAAATAATCTTACTTACATCTTTTGCCTTACCAGTAGCAATAGTTGCTACACCATAAGTAATAAATCCTAAAGCAATACCATTAGAAATAGAATAAGTTAATACCATTGTTAAAACAGTAACAAATCCAGCAACAGTAAATTCAAATTCATCCCAATGAACTCCACCTAATTGTTGAGCCATTAAAATCCCAACAACAACTAATGCAGGTGCAGTGACAGCATTTGTAGCAGTCGCTAAAACCAATGGTGAAATAAAGATAGACAAGAAGAACAAGATACCAGTTGTACAAGCAGTTAAACCACTACGTCCACCAACTTCAACACCACTTGTAGATTCAACAAAACTTGTTACTGTAGAAGTTCCAAGTGCAGCACCAGCTACAGTACCAATAGCATCAGCTAATAATGCCTTTTCAGCATCTACCAATTCACCTTCATCATTCACTAATCCACAACGATTTCCAACAGCTACTAAAGTACCAGCAGTATCAAAGAAATCAACAAATAAGAATGAAAAAATAATGATAAAGCAATTAAATGGATCTTTGAATAAATCAGCAAAACCATCCGCAAATGCTCCTAATGTTGACATTGAAAAATCAGTTGTAATAATTGTTTCTGGTAAAGTAGGCATACCTTCCATACCCATAGTTCCACAAATAAGACCAACAATAGCAGTAACTAACATTCCTACAAATACACCAGCAGGAACTTTTTTAGCAACCAAAGCAATAGTTAACACAATACCAAAAACAGCCAATAAAACTGTAGGGTTTGCAAATGATCCTAATTTTACAAAAGTAGATGGATCAGCAACAATAATTCCAGCATTTTTTAAACCAACAAAAGCAATAAAGAACCCAATACCAGCACCAATTGATAATTTTAATTGTTGCGGAATAGCATTAATGATCATTTTTCTTATACCAGTCACTGAAACTAACATAAAAATAATACCAGATACAAAGACAGCAGCTAAAGCAGCTTCCCATGTATGTCCCATCGATAACACAACTGTGTATGTAAATAAAGCATTAACACCCATACCAGGTGCTAAAGCCACAGGATAGTTTGCAACTAAGCCCATAACAATTGAAGCAATCCCAGCTGAAATAGCAGTTGCCATAAACACAGAATGTCCATCCATACCAGCATCGCCTAAGATGGCAGGATTAACACCTAAAATATAAGCCATAGCTAAGAACGTTGTTAACCCAGCAATAATTTCTGTTTTAACATTTGTTTTCTTTTCGCTTAACTTAAAAAGTTTTTCTAACATATTTTTACCTTCCTCTCCCAAAATTGAAAAACAATTGGATTATACTACATTTTTCGATATTAGTCAAAAAACTTTTACAAAAAGCAAAAAAGAGTTTTACACTCTTTCTTTTTCCCATTCTTCAATCACTTCTTCTAATATTTGAGCAGATGCCTCCACAGTATTTAAACATCTTTCTTCATTATTAAAAAACTTTGGTTTGACTTTCGCACACAAACGCGAACCCATATCATCTTGAAATCTTTTCACTAACTTTGTTGTGATTTTTCTTAATTCAACTGGCTGATCATGAGCTTTCACTTCAATATATTTTGCGGAAATAATAGCTGAACTCCCAAGCAACGCTCCACAAACATCACCACATTGAATACCTGCACCAAACCCTGCCACCATACGCATATCATGTTCATGTAAACCTAAATCATAATAATCATTACCTGCATGAACAATAGCTTCAGCACAGTTATAACCTTGTTCGTAATAATATTTTGCTTTCTCTTTTAACATAACTCTCTCCTAATTTTTACCTGCAAATCTTTTTAAAGGAACACTTAATTTCTTATACACAATATATGTGATAAATGAAGCAACACCATTTTTAATCAAATTAAAAGGTATAATCCCAAATAACGCTAATGTCACTGTGTTATTCACAAATGGTGCCACCGCATGACACATATCCACAACATCTTGAATTGTCCAACCAAACATATGAGCATAAAATGGTATAATCATAAACACATTAGTAATCACTGCCATAATAGCACAAACAAATGTTCCGACAATCATTCCTATCATTGCTGAATGTTTAGATTTATGATGATTATAAATCCAAATTGCCGGTAACATATATGAACAACTTAAAATAAAATTAGATAACTCACCAGTAAAAGCTGTACTTGTTCCAAGCATTGCAAGTTTCACAATTAACTTCACAATAATAATAAAGATAGCTGCAACTGGTCCTAAAGCAAATCCACCAATAATTTCTGGCAAAGCTGCTAAGTCAAAATCCATAAACGGTGGCATAAAAGGAAGCGGTGTTCTAATTAACATTAGCAAAGCAGCTACTGTTCCAAGCATTCCAATTAAAGCCATTTCTTTCACATTCCATTTTGTTTTCATCTTTCTGTCTCCTTTTTTCGTAAAAAAATACCTCAAACAAAAAATGTCTAGGCATACAGAAAATGTCTTTTCTCATCCGGACTATACCGTCGGTTCTGGAATCTCACCAGATCAGCCACCAGAAGTGGGTCATGGACTATACCATCGGTAGGGACTTACACCCTGCCACAAAGACGCTATTTAATTGTCAACAGGTTATGAAACATTATCTGTTATTCACATAATAAACCTTTTTTTTACACATGTAAACAAATATTTGTTATTATAAAAAAAAAGAGGTGAAATCAATGGAATATCATAACATTCAACCAATTTATGATCACAATTCACAAGTCTTAATACTTGGTTCTTTTCCATCAGTCAAATCACGACAAGCACAGTTTTTCTATCATCATCCACAAAACCGTTTTTGGAAAACTCTTTCAGCCTTATTTCAAGAAGACACTCCAAAAACTATTGAAGATAAAAAAGAATTCTTACTAAAACACGGGATTGCAGTATGGGATGTTATTGAATCATGTGAAATCGTTGGTTCAAGCGATAGCTCTATTCAAAATGTAAAAGTGAATGATATTTCAAAAATCTTATCACAAACATCTATCAAACAGATTTATACAAATGGTCAAAAGTCACATCAACTTTATCAAAAATACTGTTTACCAATCACCAAACAAGAAGATATTTGTTTACCATCATCTTCACCTGCCAATGCACAATATTCTTTAGATAAACTCATTCAAGAATGGTCTATCATTCTTGATATATAAAGTTCATAATTCTTATGTATAATTAAAATAGGAGGATATTATGAAAACATCATTAAAAGAAAAGAAACCTTATTATTTAACTCTAACAAGAAAATTTATATTCTATCTTGTTATATTATTACTTGCAATTGTGGTGCTTAAATTGATTTTTGATGATAGTGCAAGCAAAGGACGATTAGTATTTTATATTGGACAGTTTTTAGCAATGTTAATTGTTCTACGTATATCTCAATTTATTGAAATCAAATTCAATTTCAAAGTTCCTTATTTATTAGATTTTTCGTTAATCACATTTGCATTTTGTGGATTTATTTTAGGAGATGTTTTTAATTTTTACGGTAAATTTCCTATTTGGGACTCAATTCTACATACATTTTCAGGTGTCTTGATTGCTTATATTGGATTTATTATCATTCAATATCTCGATCAAGAGTATCGTATTCCGCTATCTATCTCACCTATGTTCATGAGTGTGATTGTCGTTTGTGTTGCACTCTCTTTAGGAGCAATGTGGGAAATTGGAGAATATCTTGTTGATGACATCACTGGTGCTAACAACCAACAGTATATGGCAACAACACGTGGTACACTTTATAGTGATAAAGATATTCCTTTACAAGGACATGATGCCCTTAAAGACACAATGAAAGATCTCATGTTAGATTTAGCCGGGGCTGTATTTGTTGCAAGTGTCGGTTATCATCAATTGCATAAAAGACAAGAAGAAGGGTCACAAAAATAACCCTTCTTTTTTACATCATATCTTCTTTATATTCCCTTGGGCGTGGTGGTCTTGGTCCATGTGGCGGTCTTGGTCCATGTGGTGGTCTTGGTCCCGGCATTGGTGGACGCGGTGGAAATACTGGCATCCACCAAAACCACCAAGGAAAAAATACAGTTTGACGATACATATCGTCTGCTTCAAAATATTCATCTTGATTATAAAAATCCATGAATGGTCACCTCTTTATAATCTATGATACACTCATAAAAAGAACTAGGCAAACACCTTTAATCAAAGAATGTTTGCCAATTTTTATCATAATGTATCCTAAAATACACAGCAATTTGTTCTTTTGTATTTTTTTTCACAAGTAAGACTTGATTGCTTTTAAACATAGCAGTACGTGTATCTATCTTTGCTATTTGATGTCCACTTTCATTACAAAATAAAGCTTTTTACTTTTAAAAGTGATAAATCAAAAACACAAGACATCATCATCGCAGAAATCTCACGAACTCTTTCATATCGTTCTTTATCACAAACACCTTTTCCATAAGTCATCTCTGCTTATGCAAGGCTCTGTAATTCAACTATTCATTCAATCCATTGATTATCTTTCATCATTCTTTCTACTTATCAAACAATATATCAAAAAAATAACAAAGTATTACCTTTAAGCATTCATTCTTGTTTCATATGTAAAACCTTTTCCACCAACTTCATCTATATGAGAAACAATCACAAAAGCTGATGGGTCAATTTTATGAATTTTTTCTTTCATTGCAGGAAGCTTACGATATGGAATCACTGATAAAACCAATTTAGATTTTTCTTGTATATATCCTTTTTCAGTTGCTAACAAAGTAACCCCTGCATCTTGTTCATGTAAAATCATATCACGGATGGCTTGATATTCATTACTCATTACTACAACTTGAATCAAGCTTGTTCCTACAGTTAATGTTTTATTTAACATAAATGATGTTATAACAACTGTAATAACACCATAGATAACATGTGCTGTATCATTAAATGTAAATTGGAATAATAAAATAGATAAATCCATACAATTTAATACAATATGAACTGGTAAACGAAATTTTTTATTCAAAACAATAGCTAAAATATCAATTCCACCAGTTGATGCATTTGCTTTTAAAACCAGACCTATTCCTACACCAACAAAAACTCCTGCTAAAATACATGCAAGTAACGGATCACTTAAATAACCATGAAAAAAAGATTGACTTTCAAAAAATGATAATAATATAGGAAACACAAATGTTGATACTAAAGTAGTCATCGCAAAAACTTTCCCCATAAAGAAGAAACCTAATACAAATAAAACAACATTAATCAATCCAACACTCATAGAAACAGGCAAGCCAAAATAATGCTCAAACACTATAGCAATTCCAGAAACGCCACCTACAATAATATGATTTTCTAAAATTAATGTACTAATAGAAAAAGCAATTAAAATATTCCCTAACAAAACACTTCCTAAATTCAATAACTTTTGTTTCATACTTCTCACCTCGATAAGTAATTTATCATAAATTCTTTCTTTAGATTGTAATCTATGTTACATTTAGAAATGAAAGTGGTGAAAATATGAAAATTCATAAAAACCTATTCAAATACTTTGAAAAAGCTGGAAGAAAAATGAACTATCATCCCCATGATATTATCTATATGCAAGAAGATGACAGTACAAGTTTGTATTTAATTATCAGTGGTCGTGTTCGCGTTTATCATATGACTTCAAGTGGAGAAGAAGTCACATATGAAATTTTAGACAAGGGGCGTATTTTTGGAAAATCTTCTTTCTTTCAAAATGCATTACGTCCTACGACAGTCTCCGCACTGAGTGATGTTGAATTAATTTCATGTCATCTTGAAGAATTATATCCATATCTCACAAGTTCCCAAGATTTAACTATTGCTCTTTTACAACATATGGTTCAAAACTGTGATTATATGACTTCACTTTTAAAGAAATCTTATACTTATGACCGTTTTGAAAAAGTTGCGTCTTTTCTTTTAGAACAACACCATAAACAAGTTCCTTATGTGATTAAATGGACTCATGAAGAAATCTCTACTCTTGTAGGTCTTTCTAGAGTAACAATTACGAAGGTACTTAACATCTTTGTAAAACAAGGTTATATTCAAAATAAATATAGACAAATTATTGTTATTGATGAAAAAGGGTTAGAAAGTATTCTAAAGAAGTAAATTTTGTATATTTGTAAATGATGTGAAACAAAATTAAAT